>Ga0302320_10000440_pt1 | contig 98702 bp, 83 predicted proteins | sample Bog_T0_3_FD_202130 | JGI IMG/M metagenome (GOLD analysis project Ga0302320, IMG submission 202130) | Peat permafrost microbial communities from Stordalen Mire near Abisko, Sweden - Bog_T0_3 | ecosystem: Environmental > Terrestrial > Soil > Wetlands > Peat | place: Sweden: Abisko, Stordalen Mire... | reverse complement strand
AGAACCCCAATAAGCACCCCTGGAGAGGGAATGCGCCTGCGCTCATTTCTACCGGCGACCGTTTTGTCCTTCGCCCTATGTGGATGCGCTCACCAGCCGACCACGCCTTCCCTGCCGGTGGCGCCCACGCTCTCAGGAGACGCGGCCCATCCGGGGCAGACCTCGGGCTGGGTGGATACGAAGCTCTATTTCGGCCTGGGACCGGCGGACCATCCGGAACAGGGCGTCAGCGAGGCCGAGTGGCGGGCATTTTTGGATAAGGAAGTGACCCCGCGCTTTCCCTCCGGGCTAAGCGTGGTGGATGTTTATGGCCAGTGGCAGGGAAAAAAGGATCCCGCGCCGCAGCGGCTGCGCTCGAAGCTGCTGATCGTCGACTATCCCGACACCGAGGAGAACCGCGCCAAGGTGGAAGCCATCCGCGCGGCATGGAAGCGGCAGACCGGCCAGTTGTCCGTTCTTCGGGTGACCGAGCCGGCCGATGTGTCGTTTTAGGAGCTTGTTGAAAAACTGGCGGAGTGGAGTTTTCGTCCTCTGGGGCTAAAGGTCGCCTTGATTTTGCGGCGTGTACGGCACGTGACCCCGACCCGGAGGGCCCCCCGGTACTCCGGTCGTGCCCGAAAAAGAAACGATTCTGTGCGGAGGGTGCAAATTGTCGATTCCGCGAGAAAGCTGTTTTGGGAGGATATCGATCCGTCCCTACGGGACGGAGGGTCTCTTGTTCGACGCCAACCCAGGACTGCGCTGCGCTTGTCCTGGGCTATTTTCACTCTCTCCCTCCGGGAGAGTGGACTCTGGCTGTTTCATCCAACCGCGGGTCGGCGACGCCGGTGGACGACTGACACAAGACCAGGGTCTTTCAACAACCTCCTAGGGCGCTCTGCGCCGGTTCCGGTGCGATCAAGAGCACACGGCAAGCCTAAAGATTGGGGTTATGGGGTCTGCGCGCACGGAATGGAGAGCGGAGTTGGGCGCGATGGCGGCGCTGGCGCTGCCGGTGGTCCTGAGCGAACTGGGTTGGATGGCCCAGGGCGTGGTGGACACCATCATGGTGGGCAGGCTGGGACCGGCGGCGATTGGCGCCGTGGCGCTGGGCAATGCGGTCTGCTATACGCCCTCGCTCTTTGGGATTGGTCTTCTGCTGGGACTGGATACGCTGGTATCGCAGGCCTACGGACGCAGAGACTACGACGGATGCCATCGCTGGCTGGCGCAAGGCATCTACCTGGCCATGCTGACGGCGCCGCTGGTCATGGCCGTCGTCTGGCTGGCGAGCTTCGGCTATGCGCGCTTCGGGATCGGCGCTGAAGTGGCCGGGCCGGCGGCGAGCTACCTGCGGATGCTGAATTGGGGGACGCTGCCGCTGCTGATTTACGGAGCGTCGCGTCGCTATCTGCAAGGCGTGGGGCAGGTGCGGGTGGTGACGGTGACCTTTGTGGGCGCCAACCTGCTCAACTGGCTGGGCAACTGGGTGCTGATCTACGGCAAGTGGGGCGCGCCGCGCATGGGCGTGGACGGGTCGGCGCTTTCGACGGTGATTTCGCGGTTGTTCATGGCGCTGGCGCTGGTGGGGTTTGCCTGGCGCTATGAGCGCAAGCGGGGGCATCCGCTGTTCCGGCACTGGGCGGGACCGAGCCTGAGGAAGATCCAGCAGTTGATCCGCCTGGGAGCGCCGGCCGCCGGGCAGATTGTGCTGGAGGTTGGCGCATGGAATGGGGCCACACTGGCCGCGGGCTGGCTGACGCCGGTGGCGCTGGCGACGCACCAGATTGCGCTCCAATATGCCTCGGTCACCTACATGGTGCCGCTGGGCGTGTCGGCAGCGGCGGCGGTGAGCGTGGGCCACGCGGTGGGCGCGGGCGACCCCGGCCGGGCGCGGCGGGCGGGATGGCTGGCGCTGGCCATTGGGACAGGCTTCATGCTGCTGGCGGCGGTGGTGTTCCTGGTTGCGCCCCGGCCGCTGATCGCGCTCTACACGACCGATGCGCGGGTGATGGCGGTGGGGCCGGGGCTGTTGTTGCTGGCGGCGGCTTTCCAGATATTCGACGGCATCCAGACCGTTTCAACCGGCGCGCTCAGGGGGCTGGGCGAGACGAATGCGCCCATGGTGGCCAACCTGGTGGGCTACTGGGTCCTGGGGCTGCCTCTGGGGCTGACGCTGTGCTTTGTGCTCAAGTGGGGCATCTACGGGCTTTGGATCGGGCTGACGCTGGCGCTGGTGGTGATCGCATCCGCGCTGCTGCTCAGGTGGAACCGGGAGTCCACGCGCCTGGACCCCTGCGGTGGGGCGGACGGCGCTTGCGCGCCCTGAGGTTCATGGTCTCCCACCCATTCGCAAAAGGCGCGAATGGATGGGGCACTCCCATGGATCCGCGACCCTTCAGGTCTGGAGGGCGAGAACCGGGACCCCTCATCAGCGGATTGATAAGACAGGGCTTGGCCGCCGGGGAGGAGTTCCGTTTTTTGAACGGGCGAAGAATACACACTTTGTGGGACTCAAAGCGGTAACCAGAGGGCGTGGAATTGGTACGCGCGAGCGAAGAAGTGACTATAATCACAAGGGAGCAAACTGCTGATTCGCCCACAAACAGGCCCGCGGTCGGGAAGTTCGGGTTGGGTGGTTGGCAACGGGATCGGCGATTTACACGATTGAGTCGGCGATTGAGAAGAATTCTTCGGAAGGGAATCCCGCCACATGGCGACTAGCAACCTGGCTCTGGGCGAAGTGCAGAGCGCAACCTCAACACGCCCACGCGTGATCAACGACTTCAGCATCAATGTAGCAACGGTGAACGGGTCCGGCTCGCAATCCGCCAACAGCGTGCTGCTGAAAAGCATCTTCGGCATGGGGGTTCCGGTCAGCGGCAAGAACCTCTTCCCGTCGAACATCGCCGGACTTCCCACCTGGTACACCATCAGGGCCAGCAAGGACGGCTATGTGGCGCGCACGCGGGACGCCGAGGTGCTGGTGGCCATCAATCCCGAGACGGCGAGGCAGGATGTACTGGCGTTGCCGAACGGGGGCGTGGCCATCTACGAGGAGAACCTGAACCTCAAGCAGTATCGCGACGACATTGCCTTTTATCCGGTTCCCTTCGACAAGATCACGGCGGCCATCTGCCCCGAGGCCAAGCTGCGCAAGCTGGTCAAGAACATGGTGTACGTAGGGGCCGTGGCGCAGATTCTGAAGATCGACCTGGCAGTCGTTGAGAACGGCCTGCGCAAGCAGTTTGCAAAGAAGGTGAAGGTCTTCGAGCTGAACTTCGGCGCGGTGAAGGCGGGCTGGGATTACGCGGAGTCCACATTCACCAAGCAGGACCCCTACTTCATCGAGCGCATGGACAAGACGGCGGGCAAGATCATCATCGACGGCAACGCGGCCTGCGGCATGGGCGCGGTGTTCGCCGGGGTGACGGTGGTGGCGTGGTACCCGATTACGCCTTCGACCTCGGTGGTGGAAGCAACTACCGACCTGCTGAAGAAGTTCCGTGTCACGCCGGAAGGCAAGGCGACCTTTGCGGTGGTGCAGGCCGAGGACGAACTGGCCGCCATCGGCATGGTGCTGGGCGCTGGCTGGTCCGGAGCGCGGTCGATGACAGCGACGTCGGGGCCGGGCATTTCGCTGATGGCGGAGTTTTCCGGGCTGGGTTACTATGCCGAGATTCCCGGCGTAATCTTCGACGTGCAGCGGACCGGGCCCTCGACGGGATTGCCCACGCGCACCTCGCAGGCCGACCTGCTCTCGACGGTGTTTCTTTCCCACGGCGACACCAAACACATTGTGCTGCTGCCGGGAAATGTGAAGGAGTGCTTTGAATTCGGCTACTCGGCCTTCGATCTTGCTGAGCGCATCCAGACGCCGATATTTGTGTTGAGCGACCTCGACCTGGGCATGAACAACTGGATGTCGGAGAAGTTCGAGTATCCCGACAAGCCGCTGGACCGCGGCAAGGTTCTGACCGCTGAGGATCTGGAGCGGCTGGGCGGCTTTGCGCGCTACCGGGATGTGGACGGCGACGCCATCGGCTGGCGCACGCTGCCGGGCACGATGCACCCCAAGGGTGCGTATTTTACCCGCGGCACGGGACACAACGATGCGGCCGTCTACAGCGAGAAGCCGGAGGATTACGTGGAGAACATGGATCGGCTGGCGCGCAAATTCGACAACGCACGCAAGCTGGTTCCGGCGCCGGTGACGGTGAAGAACGGGACTTCGAAGATCGGCATTCTGGCCTTCGGGACTTCGGACTTCGCGATTCGCGAGAGCCTCGACCAGATGAAGAAGCAATATGGGCAGGACGTGGACTACATGCGTATCCGGGCCTATCCGTTTGCGCACGAGATTCACGACTTCGTGGCCTCGCACGAGCGCGTCTACGTGGTGGAACAGAACCGCGATGCGCAGCTGGAGAGCCTGTTGAAGCTCGATCTTCCCGCCGAGCAAGTGGCGAAGCTGCGCAGCATTCTGCACTTCAACGGGTTGCCGCTGGACGCCGAGACGGTCACCGAAGAGTTCGCGACCAAGGAAGGCTTCAGCGGCATTTCTGCTTCCCATGTCGAGGACGTGGAAGTGCACCAGGGGGCGGTTGCATCATGAAACCGCCGCTCGATATTTATTGCTTCGATCGTGAGCAGAAGGGGAATTGATCCATGGCAACCGCAGCACCAGCACCAAAAGTAAATCACATCGGCCTTCCGATTCTTGAGTACCGCGGCGGCAAGAGCACGCTCTGCGCCGGCTGCGGCCACAACGCCATCTCCGAGCGCATCATCGACGCCATGTTCCAGATGGGCGTGGAGCCGGAGCGGGTAATGAAGATGAGCGGCATCGGCTGCTCGTCCAAGAGCCCGGCTTACTTCATGAGCCGCTCGCACGCCTTCAACAGCGTGCACGGGCGCATGCCGTCGGTTTCGACCGGCGCCATCCTGGGCAACCACACCATGACGACGATCGGCGTCTCCGGCGACGGCGATACGGCATCGATTGGCATGGGCCAGTTTGTGCACATGATGCGGCGCAATCTGCCCATGATCTACATCATCGAGGACAACGGCGTCTACGGATTGACCAAGGGCCAGTTCTCGGCCACGGCCGACCTGGGCTCGAAGCTGAAGACCGGCGTGGTGAACGACCTTCCGGCCATCGACACCTGCGCGCTGGCGATTCAGTTGGGCGCGACGTTTGTGGGCCGCTCGTTCTCCGGCGACAAGAAGCAGTTGCTGTCGATGCTGAAGGCGGCCATCGCGCACAAGGGCACAGTGATGCTCGATGTGATCAGCCCATGCGTCACCTTCAACGACCACGAGGGATCGACCAAGAGCTACAAATTCATGCAGGACAACGACGAGCCCATCAACGAGGTGGATTTTGTGGCCAGCTTCGACGAGATCGAAGTGGACTACGGCTCGGGCGAGGTCTATGAAGTGGAGATGCACGACGGCTCGAACATGCGTCTGCACAAGCTCCATGAGGACTACGACCCGACGGACAAGTCGAACGCAGTGCGCACACTGATGGAGGCCGCGCAGAACGAAGAAGTGCTTACCGGCGTGTTCTACATCAACACCGGCAAGCCCACCTTCATCGATTTGCTGAACATCGTGGATGAGCCGCTGGGAACGCTTCCGGAGAGCCTGACAAGGCCTCCGAAGTCGGCGCTGGACGGGCTCATGGCCAGCTTGCAGTAGCGCTGTTCGCAATGGATGGACAAGAAAAAGGCCCCGCGCGAAGCGGGGCTTTTTTCTTGTGCAATTCGCGCGGACGGCTCAGCGGGCAGGCGCCGGGTTGACGCGCACTCCCATGCCGTTGAGCTTGGTGCGGGCCTGGGCGGCTTCGGGGGTTTGCGGATGCCGCTGGATGAGGGTGCGCAGCTCGTGGATGCCGGCGTCCTTCTTGTTCAGCTGCAGCAGGGATAAACCTTTCTTCAACTGCGCGGCCGGGGCCTTGGAACTGCCGGGAAAGCCTTCGAGGACGGCGTTGTAGGCTTTGGCGGCGTCGGCGTAGTTCTGCTGGTGATAGGCGATCTCGCCCAGGTAGAACTGCGCTGTGCCGGCCAGGTCGTCGTTGGGATAGTAGGTCAGCACATCCTGGAACTCGCTGGCGGCCACGTCGTAGTGGGCGGCGTTGTAGTCGCGCACGCCGGCCTGGTAGGTGTCCTTGAGCGGGGGCGCGACGTTGACCGGAGGCGCCGCGGGCGTTGCGCCCTGTGGCGCATTGGGATCGCCGGGCTGGCCGGCTGTAGCGGTGGGCGGAGGCGTCTGCATGGCCTGGAGCTGCGTCTGCAAGTCCTGCACGGTCTTGTCCAGCTTGGCGATGCGCGACTTGAGTTCGTCGACCGAGTCGTTGAGCGACTGCACCTGGCCGGAGACGGTGTCGAGCTTGCCGTTGCCTGCTTCGCTTTGCGAGTTGATTTTCTGCTGCAGCGCGTTCACGGTGGCCGTCATCTGGCTGGTGGCGTCGTTGGTCTGCTCGACCATGTGCTGGATGACGCCCAGGCGCGTATCGAGCGTGGACTGCAGGCGCTGCACGTTGTCGAGCAACTGCTGGACCTGGGTCTGCAGCTCGATCATTTCCTTCGAGGTGGCATGAGCGGGCGCGGGCAGCGCGGCGAGCATCAGGCCGAAGGCGGCGGCGGCGAGGAGATGGTTACGCAGGGTTGTGGCTTCCTTCATTGGTTCACCCTTAGACAGTTCATAGTTCACGGTTCACAGCTGACAGCTTACAGTTTACGGTCCGCGGTCGGCCCTTAACAAACGGCTGTCCCAGATCCTCTCCGCGGATGCGGATGAGACCTGGGACAGCGTGAGGGTTACAAATCCCCGGCTGAGCCGCGGAGCGTTGCCAGCCTGCGAGTTTGTTGAGCGCTGCGTTACCGGTCGAGGGTAAACCCGGCGCGGCGATTCTGCTGCCAGCACTCTTCGGTGGACTCGGCGCAGAAGGGCTTCTCCTTGCCGTAGCTGACCACACGGATGCGGTTTGCGGCGACGCCCGCGGTCACCAGCGCGTTCTTGGCGGCGTCGGCGCGGTTCTGGCCCAGGGCCAGGTTGTACTCGTTGGAGCCGCGCTCGTCGCAGTAGCCGCCGATGACCACCTTCACATCGGGATGGCTGACCAGATAGGAGGCGTCGGCCGCCAGAACCGTCTGCGCATCGTTGCGGATGTCGTAGGTGTCGTAGTCGAAGAAGGCATCCTGGACGTGGGCCTTGAATTCCTCTTCGGAGCTCAGGGCGTTGGTGGGCACCACGACGGCGGGCGGCGAATTGACGGTGACGCGAGCGGTCGCGTCCGCTGTTCCGCCGGAGCCGGCAGCCACCAGGTGATAGCTGGTGGAGGTCGCGGGGGTGACGGTCTTGACGCCAGAGGAGGGCACGTCGCCGATGCCGTCGATGGAGACGGTGGTGGCATTGGTGGTGCGCCAGGAGAGAACCACCTGGTCGCCGGCGGAGATGACCGTGGGCGTGGCGGTGATTTGAGCCGTGGGCGCCTCCGCCATGGGTGCGGAGGGTGGAGCTGTCTCAGTTCCCAGGGGTGCTTCCTTCTTTTTGCACCCTGCGACTGCGACGAATGCTGCAAGCAGAACAACCGGCATGAAAATGCGAGAGCGTGCGATCAATGGACTACTCCTTCCGTGAATTCGAGTTTGATCTTGCGGCGATGGGCACCCTTCCGATTCGTTTCCCAGCCATCTCTCCGACTCTCGGTGAACAGAGTTTCGGATCGGGATGAGGGCTCCGGGAACAACGGTGGTGGCCTTCGCTCACAAAGAAAACGTTACCGTGATGGCCGACGCCTGGTTCGCTTCAGGTGAAGCGAACTTTGCCGTGCGGCATGAACTTGTTTGCCCTTTCGGCATAGGCCTAAGGGAGTGTTTCGCGACCTTAAAATCATAGTTCATCAAGGCGGGAAAAGAAGCCGTGATATTCCGATGGGTAATTTCTTGCCAATCCGGTCTGGCGGTTGTGCGGACGCATCGATTGCGCTGGGCCTGGATCACTTCCAGCTCCAGTTGGGCATGGAGTTGTTGCCCGTGCGGGTGAGCTGGTGCTGCCCCGTGCCGTCGGCCAGCATGGTCCAGATTTCGGTGTGGCTGCCGATGGTGCGCTGAAAGACGATGTGGCGGCCGTCGGGAGCCCAGGAGGGAAAGTCGTTGCTGCCGGACTCGTGGGTGATCTGGAGATAGTCCTTGCTGGCCAGGTCGATGACGTGGATGTCGTCGCCGCCGGGGTCGCCGGGGCCGTATTTGCGATTCCAGCTGAAGGCCAGCAGTTGCCCATTGGGAGACCATGATGGGCTGACCGCATAGCCGCCGTCGGTGATGCGCTGCACGTTGGAGCCGTCGATGTCCATGGTGTAGATCTGGGGCAGGCCGGTGCGTCCGCTGACCCAGGCGATCTGCGCGCCGGTGCGCGGATTGAACGTGGGAGCCACGTTGGGGCCTTTGAAGGCGGTGAGCTTGTGCAGGTTGCTGCCGCTCGAGTCAGCAAGCCAGATTTCGGGGTTTCCGGTGCGCGAAGAGGAGAATGCCACCTTGGCGCCGTCGCCCGACCAGGCGGGGGACTGGTTGCTTCCTCCGGCGGTTCCGGCGGGGAAGGCGACGTAGCGGTTGAGCTCGAATGAATACATGCGAATTTCCCAGCCGTCGCGTCCGAGGGAAGCAAAGGCGATGCGAGAGTTATCCGGTGAGATGCGCGGCGAGATGGAAATGGTGCCCAGGTGGGTGACGGCATGCTGGTTCTGCCCGTCGTAGTCCATCGCCCAGACCTCCTTGGTGCCGGAGCGAGTGCTGATGAAGTAGATTTTCGTTTCAGCGATGCCGTTGATGCCGCCGCCCAGGCGCAGGATGATCTCGTCGGCGAAGCGGTGGGCGATGGTGCGGGCCGATTCCTCGCTGGCCGCTTCGTTGTACTGCTTGGCGAGCACCTGCGGGCTGACCGTGTTGCGGGCGTCGAAGAGCCAGCCGGAGACCACCACGCGGCCGCCACTTGTGGAGAGCGCCCCGAAGGCGACCATGGCGGCGTTGGCGGGCATGGCCGACCATTGGGGCAGGCTGATCTCCTGCGGCGAGCCGGGCGTGGCCTGGGGGGCGAGGCTCTTGGAGACCAGGTCGAAGATGCCCGCGCCGCCCAGATCGGCGTAGAGGGTGGCGTCAAAGACAGCCTTCAGGGCCGGGGTCTGGGGATCGACGCTGGCTGGTTTGAAGTCGGCGGCGGCGATGCGGATGCGGTCTGCGCCTAGGTTGGTGCCGGTGTGGACCCAGTCCTGGGCTGCAAGCGGGAGCGTGAAGAAGAAGAGCAAAGAAAGCAGACACGGGAGAAAGATGCGGAAAAATGCCTTCATGCGGTGGATGGTCCTTCCTCGAGCGGTTTGAGAAAGGCGCGCGGCGGATTCAACGCGCCAGGACTCATGAGTCTGAGCAAACCTAGTAAGTACAATCATAGGTCACGTCGAGCCACTGGTCGTTGGAGGCCGGGGGCAAGGGGCCGAATGTGTCAACACGCTGCGTGGCCAGCAGACAGGAGCGGTCGAGCGTAGGGCTGCCGCTGGCGGTATTGATGCGAAAGCCGGATGGGGAGCCTTGGCGGTCGATTTTGAAGTAGATCTGTACCGCCGCGCCCTTGGAAGTGCGCGGGTCCACCTGGCCGCGAAGCCAGTTCTGGCCCACTTTGCGTTTGATGCCATCCACGTACCAGCCGAAACGGGTTCCGAAGTCGCCGTTGCTGATGCTGACGGGCTGGTTGGCGTCGGCGGTCTGCGCGTAGGTGGAGCGGGAGAGCTTTGACCCGGCCTGTTCGCCGTACTGGATGCGGTTGTCGGGCTTGGGCGGGACCACTTTGGCGGTCTTGACCTGTTTCTGCTTTTCCGGCTTCTTTTCCTTGCCCTGGATGGGGATTGCCGTGTCGTCGATGGCCTGCTTGGCCTTAGGCGCGGGCGTCTCGGGGACCGGGCTGGGCTTCTCCGTGGGCAGAACGTTTTCGTTCTTGGGCTGGTCGGAGGGGAGCGGGATGGCGCTCGAATCCAGGCTCACCGCGATGGCGCTGCCCGGGCCGGGATTGCCCCAGAAATTGCGATGGATGAATCCGCTGAGGATGCCATAGGCCAGGATGCCGCCGAAGAGGGCGCCGTGGAGGAGGAGCGAACCGGCAGCGGGCGCGCGAATCGGCTCGGGCGTCAGTTCCCGCTCGAGTTGCTCGATTCCTTCCAGAATGCTGTCCATGGCGTCGCCTGAGACTTCTCTAATTCCCGCCTGCCGAGCCGGTCTTGGCTTCCAGCGGCTGGGTCACGATGGAGACGTTGGTGATGCCGGCCTGCTTTACGGCGTCCATCAGCGTGGCAAAGACGCCGAAGGGGACGGTTTCATCGGCGCGCAGATAAATGATTTGATGCGCCGGATCGCTGCCCTGCTGGTGCAACCGCTGCGGAAGCTCATGGATGTTCACTTCCTGGTCGCCGAGAAAGACCTGCTGATCTTTGTTGATGGTCAGCACCAGACGCTGCTCGGTGATTTCCTTGACGGTACGGGTTTTGGGCACGGCGACTTCGATGCCGGACTGTAGCACCGGGGCGGTGATCATGAAGATGATCAACAGGACCAGCACCACGTCCACCAGCGGCGTGATGTTGATGTCCGCGAGCGAGGTTCGTGTTTGTCCGTTGCTGGTTACGAAGGCCACGGTTCGCCGCCTATCTGATGGGTTCGGGGCCCGCGGAGCCACTGGGACCGGCGGTGCGTGGAGGCTGTTGACGAACGGGAATCTCTTCGAGCGAGTTGAGCAGCTCGCGGCAGAAGTCGTCGACGGCGGAGGCGAAGACGCGGATGCGGGCGGTGAACTGGTTGTAGGCCACCACGGCGGGGACGGCGACAAACAGGCCGGCGGCGGTGGTGATGAGGGCTTCGGAGATGCCGGGTGCGACGGCGCGCAGGGTGGCAGCGCCGGCATTGCCCAGGCCATGGAATGCGTCGATGATGCCCATGACGGTACCGAAAAGGCCGACGAAGGGGCTGACCGAGGCGATGGTCGCCAGCCACGTCATGCGGCGCTCGAGAGCGGTGATGGCTTCGCTGGCCGCGGTCTGGGCGGAGCGTTCGATGGAAGTGAGGCTACGCGGCGGCCCGGAACCGCCGGTCTGGCGCTTGTACGACTCGTACACATCCTCGAAGACCTGTGCCAGAGGGCTGGCCTTGCAATCGGTGGCGAGAGCGGCGATCTCCTGCAGCCGGGTAGCCTTGCGGAAGGCGCGGATGAAGCGGCGGCTGTCTTTGGTTGCCCTGCGGAAGACAGCGGCTTTGCCCAGGATGACGGTCCACGAGTAGAGGCTGGCGAACAGCAGCAGCGCCAGTACGCCAAAGGCTATACCGCCGATGTTCTGAAGCATTTCCAGCAGCGCGCTGGGGCCCTGGGAACCACTGGGCGCCGCGCCGCTATCGGTCTGGAAAATCACGAGGAAGGCAGCGGTAAGAATGGACATTCACCTCATCCTTCACGGTATCAGACGGGATGGCGGCTTCCAAGTTATCGATGTGGTGCGGGGCGGGGCGGCTTGCGGGGCATCATGGCTTCGTTGCCGTCGCGTGCAGTCCGCGATTGACTCCCTCGACGTTCCCGCCGCGATGACTGCGCAGGGGTCAAGGCTCCGCTGTCAGCGCTCCGGCTTGGCGCCTTCGCTCAGATGAGCCAGATAGGCTGCCGGCGAAAGCACGATTACGCCGTTGCGCACAGCTTCCGGGAAGTGCTTCAAATTTCCCGTCACCAGCCAGGCTCCTGCCGCATGGGCGAGTGCAAGGAATGGCAGGTCTCTGGGGTCGGGGCTTGCATGGGGCCACGCCTCAGGTTCAGGCAGGCGCAGGCTCTCTTCGATCATGAATTCCAGCCAGAGAGGCGGAAATCCGTAGCGGTAGAATTTCGCCCGCCGGACCACCTCCCGGTACTCCGCCACAATCGAGGGGCTGGTGACCACCTGCACCAGACCCTCAAGCACCCAGTCCATCAATAGCGTTGCAGGAGCGCCAGCCGGCTTGATGCTTGCGGAGACAATGACATTCGTGTCAAGAACGGCGAGTCTCATCCGGCCATGCGGCGGGAGCGGACGGCGGAGACATGCTTGATGGCCGGAACCTGCTTGATGACAAGCTCGATTTCGCGGTCAATCTGCGCGCCGGTCACCCGGTCCAGCCCCGACGACTCGGCTAAGCGCCAGCTCTGGCGCAGGCTTGCTTTGGCCATCGCCCTGCGCAGCTCCCGATCTTCCATGACCACATCCCCAAACACCGGGACCAGGAAGTAGGCGGGCCCCTCGCGGCCGGCCAGCAACACGGTCTCCCCATGCGGAATGGCCTTCAGGGCCTTCGCGCCACGCGTCCGAAACTCTCTGAGAGAAACCTGCCGCACACATCACCTCTTGCACCCATCGTAGCCGAAATGGCTACACCTGGCAAAACGAATGCAGGCTTCCGGAGAGAGGTGTCGATGGGTCGCGGGGCACTGCGCCTCGGCTCATACGCGTGTGATCATCACCGAGGTTGCCTTCATCAGCGCAGCAGCTGTCTGGCCTTTGCGTAACTGCATCTCGCGCGCGGCGTCGGCGGTGATGATGGAGGTGATTCGCTGCTCGCCGATGGCCAGCACCACCTGTGCGAGGATGCCTTGAATCTTTACCTCGACGATGGTGCCGACAAGCTGGTTGCGCCCGCTGGTGGCGCGGAAGCGCTCGCGCGAATCGATGCGGCCCTTTTCGGGCTTGCGCTTTTCGGCCGCCGTGGTCAGTGGCCCAAGAGCGCTCTCAGGGATGCGATGATGGCCGCCGGGGGTGCGGACGGTCTTGAGGCGTCCGGCCAGGATCCACTTCTTGATGGTGGCGTAGCTTACGCCGACGGCGGCTGCCGCCTCGCGCGGCGTGAACAGGTGCTCGGGGTGCGCCATGGGCTCTCCTTTCATCGCATCCAGAGTATAGGCGCGCGAAGGATGGAAGCGACACTCCACGGACGGAACGTTGCCTTTTTGCCGCGAAGTCTCTAAGGGTGTGTCCGGACAATATCGTATAAATAAAGGAAATCGAATCGTATAAAATCGGTCCATGATGAAAAACTCGACGCCCGCGACCCTGAAGGGCCTGCTCGCCGCCGCCCTTTTTGTCCTTCCTCCAGACCAGTTCGCGCGGCAGGGTGGATGGTTCATCTCGCACTACCTAGCCCGCGGTACGGCCAGGTAGAACGCACAGCCGGGATGGATCACTCCGCTGTCCTCCGTTTCCCCGCGGCGGAACCGCAGTTCCGCACAGGCTTTGCGTGCCAGTACAACGGCTTGGCCTACCACATTTGGATCTATGACAACGGCAAGGCACATGAATTGATTCCCGAGCGACACTTGGAGGAAATGTGAAAAATGCGAATCTTGTTCTTGCGGCAGCTCTCTTGTTCTCATCAACGCTCGCAGTTGGCCAGAGCGCCGCAGTCGACGTCAAGGCGCAACCGAAGACCCCTGACCCCTGCGCGAGCGGCCACGAGTTCGCCACCACCGAGTGCACGCTGACCTGGCACGGCATCACCGTGTACGGTACGTACGACGTCGGCGTTGGCTATGTCAGCCACGGCTTACCGGAAAACGGCTATAACTATGAAGGCGAATCTCTGGTGAACCGAAACGGGTATCAACATCGATTCCTCTTCGCACCGAACAATCTGCAGCAGACGGGTCTGGGCATCCGGGGCAAGGAAGAGTTTCTGCCTGGCTGGTCGGTTGTGTTCAACGCTTCAACCGGCATCAATCCGCAGTCCGGCCTGCTGGCCAACGCATCAGCCACCCAAACCATCAACAACGGCCTTCCCAGGGCCAGCTATTCAGAAGCCATCGACGGCGCGCGCGCGGGCCAACCCTTCAATGACGAATACTATGGCGGTATATCGTCCAAGTGGGTCGGCACGCTGACCTTCGGACGTCAGCGCTCTCTCGGCACCGATGCGATGCTCCTTTACGATCCGGCCGGCGGCAGCTATGCCTTTTCGTACATCGGATATAACGGTACGATGGCCGGCGGCGGCGACACCGAGGACAGCCGTTGGGACGACGCCCTGAAGTATCGCCTCGCCTACGGCCCGGTCCATTTCGGCGCGATGTATAAATTCGCCGATGGATCTGCCGGCTGCTACTCGGCCTCCTCAACCTGGACTGCCGCTACCTGTACGGCGGAAGAGGCGCACAACAACGCCTATGGATTCAATCTCGGCGGAAAGTTCGACAAGTTCTCCGCCGACCTCGTCTTCCAGCATTACAACCAGGCGATCAGCGTATTGAACCCCTTGCTGGGGCCTCAGAGTCTGTCAGCACCCTATCAGTCGACGACGGACAGCATCGATACAAACCAGATCACCGGGGCCAATCTGATCGGAACGACCAACACCGTATACGGCATCGTGACCGACAACAACGCAATGATGGCCGCTGCCAAGTATTCGTCGGAGGAGTTCAAGGTTTTTGCCGGCTACGAATACATCTGGCAAAATAACCCGGCGAACCCGTTGGGCGTTGGCGCCTCAGTCCAGGGCGGCTACATCATGAGCGGGGTCGAAGACAACAATCTTGATTCTGAAAAACTGGTGAATATTTGGTGGACGGGCGCGAAGTACACCTACCGCAAGAAAACAGACGTCACCTTCGCCTGGTATCAACAGCGGCAGAACGACTTCCGCCTTCCGCCGACCTGCTCGACCAACCCCAGCATCGGTAACATGCGTGCTTCCTGCGCGGGCACCCTCAACGAGGGGTCGTTCTATTTGGATCATCACTTCACCAAGCGTTTCGACACCTTTGCCGGAGTTGCGTATTCCTGGGTGAGCGGCGGTCTGGGCATCGCGATTCCTCATGGCCCCGGCGTCCCCTATAACTCCGACAACAACTTTGCTCCGACAGTCGGTAGTCGTTTCGCCTTCTGACGAGTTTCCGCGGCGGGCTCAGTCGAGAGCCCAACATGGGTTGTGGTTGATCCTATTTCTCGAACCGGTTTAAGCGGGTCGACGAGACCCATAGCGCAACATCCCAGTTCCACCGCAACAGCCACAACGGGATCTTTACCATCCGCTTCCCGTTCTGAGGGCACGGCGCGGCGCGCCAGAAATCGTGCGATGCAGCGGTAGTGTCCTAATTTCGATCTCCAGTGCGATGAACGGATTCTTGATTGGCAATGGACCGAGATAGTACAATTCAGGCGATTTCAGTCGTTCAGTCCGATGATCACCAGCATCCACACCCTAATTTATTCCGACGATGCCCCCGCAACGCGCGCATTCCTTCGCGACGTCCTCGGCTGGCCCTACGTCGAGGATGCGGCGGGCGGAGGCGAGGGTTGGCTGATCTTCAAGTCTGGACGGAGTGAGATGGGTGTGCACCCGACCTCCAGCGTCTACGATGGCAAGACGTACGAATCGCCACGGCACCATCTGATCTCCCTGATGTGCGACGACATCTCACACACGGTCGCTGAACTGAAGGGCAAAGGAGCGGAGTTTCACGGCGAAGTTCAGGATCACGGGTACGGACTCGTGGTCATGATGGCCGTACCTGGCGCGGACGACATCATGCTTTACGAGCCCAAGCATCCGCTGGCGTATAGCCTTTGACCGATTGGAAGGGCAACTGACTCACTCCCACCTTTCACCCTTCGCAAGGCATCGTTCAAATTAGGACACTACCGATGCAGCGCCCGGATTGTCTTCGGCTGCGTTCCTCGCCTACTATGGTCCCAGTTCTCGTTTGATTCACATGAGGATCGCGAACGATGCTTGTTGAACTGCGCGCGGAAAACTATGCCGTCATCGACCACGCCATTGCGGTCTTCGGACCGGGGCTGAATCTGCTCACCGGCGAAACGGGAGCGGGCAAATCCATCCTCGTCGATGCGCTGGCGCTGCTGATGGGCGGCAAGGCCTCCGCGGAGGTTGTTCGCCATGGGGCCGGGAAGGCCGTGGTGGCGTGCGTCTTCGAGGCCACCCCCGGCGCGGAGACCATCCTGGAAGAGAACGGCATCGACTCGGAAGGCAACGAGATCATTCTGCGGCGCGAGATTCTGTCCACGGGCAAGGGCCGCGTATTCGTCAACAACCAGCCGGCTACCGTTGCAGTGCTCAAGCAATTGGCGCCTGAACTGGCGCTGGTGCATGCGCAGAGCGAGAGCCTGATCAGCTTCGACCAGGCGCAACAGCGGATTTTGCTGGACCGGTTTGCGGGGATTGCGATGGATGCGGTTTGCGAGGCCTATGCGAAGTGGCGCGCGGCCGTGGCGAAGCTGAACGAATTGGTGGAGGGCGAGCAGGACCGGCTGCGCATGGTGGACCTGTGGAGCTATCAGCGCAAGGAGATCGAGGCAGCGCATCTCGAACCCGGCGAGGACGAGGCACTGGAGACGGAGAAACGCGTCCTCGCCAACGCTGAGAAGCTTTACGCGGCGGCAATGGGGGCGTTCGAGCAGCTCTACGAAGGCGGCGCGTCGGCCGAGGTTGCGCTGCGCGCGGCGGTGCGCAACGTGGAGGAGCTGGCACGCTACGACGGGCGGTTTGTTGAGGCTGTGCAGCAGTTGGAGTCGGCGCGGGCGACGGTGGGCGATGTGGGCGCCAGCCTGCGCGACTATGCGGAGGGGATCAACGCCTCGCCGGAGCGGCTGGTGGAGATTGAGGACCGGCTCGCCGCGCTCGACCGTCTCAAACGCAAATATGGCAAGACCGTGGCCGAGGTCCTTTCATTTGGCGAAGAAGTGGTGCGCAAGCTGGCCGAAGTGGAGGATAAGGACGAGATTTTGCGGGCGCTGCGGCTGGAAGTGGAGGCGGCTGCGGTGAGCTATCGGATGGCGGCTGGGGCGGTGCACGCGGAGCGGACGGCTGCGGCGGCGAAGCTGGCCAAGCTGGCCGAGGGGCAGATCAACTCGCTGGCGATGAAGGTGAAGTTCGCGGTGGATGTGCGGGCGGACGAGAGGGACTCGGGCTGGACGGCGAGCGGGTGGGATACGGTGGAGTACCGCATCGCCACCAACCCCGGTGAGCCGCTCAAGGCGCTCCATGAAATTGCTTCGGGCGGCGAGATGAGCCGCGTCATGCTAGCCCTGAAGGTGAGCGTGGAAGAGGGCGCGGCGAGGCCGAAGAAGAAATCGGCTACGCCGCGGACGCTGGTCTTCGACGAGATCGACATCGGCATCGGCGGGCGCGCGGCGGAGGCGGTGGGACAGAAGCTGAAGGCGCTGGCCAAGGGCCAGCAGGTGCTGTGCGTGACGCACCTGCCCCAGATCGCAGCGTTCGCCGACCAGCATTTTCTCATCGACAAGCGCGAGGCCGACGGCCGCACCAAGATGCAGGTGCGGTTGCTCGATGATCGCGCGCGGACGCATGAAGTGGCGCGCATGCTGAGTGGCGCCAAGGTCACCGACACCAGCCTGCAGCACGCGGGACAGATGATCGCGGCTAGCCGGTAGAGGGCGTTTGCAACAGTCCCGAAGCCTTGAGCACTGGATTTGGGGCTCACGAGGAATGATTACCTTGACGGAATATATTACTTTGATGGAATATTGATGTATGGCGTACGAGGTTGAGTTCACCGCGGAGTTTGAAGAGTGGTGGAACTCGCTCGACGCGGATGAACAGGAAAGTGTGGACTTCTCGGTTCGGCTTTTGGAAGAGCAGGGCATTCATCTCAAGCGGCCGCATGCGGACACGGTGAATCGCGGTTCGCGGTTTCCGAACATGCGTGAGTTGCGATGCCAGCACGAGGGCCGGCCGTACCGGATTCTATTTGCCTTCGACCCACGGCGCATTGCAATTCTTCTGATCGGTGGCGACAAGACGGGAAAGGCGAATTGGTATGAAGAGATTGTTCCACTAGCTGACAAAATTTACGCTCGGCATTTGCAAGAGATCGGCAATTAAATGTTCGCACCGCTTAACCGGTCTCCCCAGAGAGGAGGGCAGTATGGCTCGCAACTTCAAGGAACTTCGCGCAAAGATGGACCCGGAGCGCCGCGCGCGTGTAGAACGGCGTGTGCAGGAAGCTCTGAAGGCAATGCCGCTTGAGGGCCTAAGAGCCGCTCGCGAACTGACCCAGGCACAACTGGCGCAGGTACTGAACGTTTCGCAGGGGGCCGTCTCCAAGGTGGAACGACGGACAGATATGTACATTAGTACGCTTCGCAGCTACGTTCGCGCCATTGGCGGCGATCTGCAGATCCGCGCCGTATTCCCAGAGGGGGATGTGTTGATCGATCAGTTTGAAGACCTTGCGCCGGCAAACAGCGCCAAGGTGAATGCGCGCACTTAGGGTGGACTGCTGGGCAAGAATTGAATCTTGAAATGTGTCTCCCGCAAATCAGGATTTCGGCAATTTAGGCAAATGCCAGGGCTTTTTCAGCTTCTTATACTGTTCTTGCGGTAACTGGACGAGGATTGGACTCGCGGCGGGGTCGAGCCAGGTGAGGATGGGTTCGAGCTGGTCCTGGGGCATGGCGGTGCAGCCGGCGGTGCCTTGGCTGGGGCCGGCCCAGATGTGCATAAAGACGCAGGAGCCGACGCCGGGAACGATGGGGTTCGCGTTGTGTTCGATCACCGCGCCCCAGCGGTAGGCCTCGCCCTCGCTGGCCATGTGCTCGGAGCTCTGCCAGTCGGGCGTGACGGTGGCGCGGTCGACGATGCGGTTGTAGTAGCGCGAGGTCACATCGTCGACGCATTCGACGGTGGGCGTGAGAGGCGTGTAGGGCAGTTTCAGGCCTGCGAGCGGCTGGGCGGAGTAGCCGAAGGCGGGGCCGAGGCGGAAGTCGCCTGCGGGGGATTTGCCGTCGCCCTCTTTCTTCGCCGGATCCCGATCCTGCGGGCTGGGCACATCCGGATAGCGCGGAGCTGGAGCGCCCGACCCCCAGCCCATGCCGTTTTTGCCGACCACGATGGGTGTGGGACTGCCGACTGCCTTCCAGCGCTTGCCGGGGCGGACGCGTTGGAAGCGCTGAAGCTGGCCGGAGACTGAGTTCCAGTTGGGCGTGGTGACGACGATCATCTGCGTGGAAGTCAGGAGGGGTTGCTCTATCGGCGCCTGGGCGGCGGTGACAGTGGCTGCGCATGCGAGCAGCAAACGGCCGGAGATGTGCGTGAGGTTCATCGTTCGTCGGCCTCCTGGGGTGTGTGGGTTGGCGATTCCTGTGCCTCGACGAGCGGGCTACTTAAGAGACGTCGCCCCGGGATTCAAGTAACCCTAGCACAGCCACGCGGTGAGTCTCAAAAGGCCACACCTGGGCTGGTTTTTCCCTCGACGCGCCTAGTCGAGGCGCGGGGTGCGGCTGGCGGCTCTATTTGACATTGGTGCCTGTTCCACGCCGACTTTGGAGCCCCAAGCCCCGGGTATCGCTGGTGGGAGTTGTGGATCGAACCTGTGCTTTCCTTACTCCAGGGAGACAGTGCCAGTGTCAACGTGCACGCGGAGGCGATATTGGCCGGCGGGATTCTCCGTCGAGAAGCTGCGGAAGAACCCGTCCTTCACGACTTTGAATGCCGAGGCGTGCAGTTCACCGATGGAGACTGAGCCGCTCGCCGATCGATACTCCGAGGCTACGAGGCCGGTGAGGGAGACTTCTCCCGCGTGGAGGTCAACCACCTTGTCCCCGGTTACCTGGCTTATCTTGATTTCGCCTGCCGGCACATGAATCCTCAGATTGGCTTTCCCGGGAACCTCGATGCGGATTTGCACGTTGTTCGTGGGTCCGCCGCTAACGCGGAGGCTGGCGGCGCTCTCGTCTCCGGATACGTGAAGCAAGACATCCTTTGCCGATTCCGTGTGGTCTAGCACGCACGATACCTTGAGCAACCGCTGATCGGTCCCGACAATCTGGATCGATGCGGAACGGCTGCGGATGGAAAGCAAGACGCCGGGCTTCAAGACAGCCTGGAAAGGAGCGGCACAGGAGCCGGAGGTCTGCGCACGTCCAACGCCAGCGCCTGCGAGAGTCAGGACGAGTAAGCCAGCCGGAAACAGTTTCATGTTGTGGGTTACGGTTTGCGCGGCTTGAGAGTTCCAGGGAATTGAAAGCTGGTGTTGTAAGCCGTTGTGCGCCTGGAGTCCGGGTGCGGATTCCGGTCTTCTTTGCTGTCTTTCCTATCTGCCGATTGGTATACTGGGTGATGTGACCACAACCCTGCTTGAATCCATCTCGAACGGAAACCACGCCGAGACTTCCCCCAGCCAGAAAAGGGTGTTGTTGCTGAAGCCGCGAGGCTTTTGCGCCGGAGTGGTGCGCGCGATCGACATTGTGAAGATCGCCCTGGAAACCTTTGGCGCGCCCATCTACGTGCGCCGTGAAATTGTGCATAACCGCTATGTTGTGAATGAATTGGCGGAAAAAGGCGCGATCTTTGTTCATGAGATCGACGATGTGCCTGACGGCCAGCGCGTCATCTACTCGGCGCACGGAGTTTCGCCGGCGGTGCGCGAGCGCAGCAAGGGCCGCGGGTTGAAGGTGATTGACGCGACCTGCCCGCTGGTGACCAAGGTACACATCGAGGCGGTCAAGTTCGCCAGGCAGGGCTACTCGCTGGTGCTAATCGGGCACCGCGACCACGACGAGATCGAGGGCACGCTGGGCGAGGCGCCGGACGTGACGCAAGTCGTTTCGAATGTAGCCGAAGTGGCCCAACTCCAGGTGCCTGACCCCAACCGGGTGGCTTACCTGACGCAGACTACGCTGAGCCTGGACGAAGCGCGCGACATCATCCACGCGCTCAAGGAAAAGTTTCCCAACATCGCCGGGCCGCACACGCAGGACATATGCTATGCGACGGAGAACCGGCAGGTTGCCGTGCGGAATGTGGCTCACGACGCGGGGCTGGTGCTGGTGGTGGGCTCGACCAACAGTTCGAACTCGAACCGGCTTGTTGAGGTTTCGCGCAACCTGGGTACGGTGGGGTATCTCATTGATAACTCGCAGGCCATCGACCCCAAATGGCTCGCAGGCGTGAACACGGTTGCGGTCACGGCCGGAGCATCGGCGCCTGAGGTTCTGGTGGAAGACGTGGTGAATTATTTGCGACAGAATGGCTTTGGCAGCGTCGAAGAGGTTGAAGTGATGCCGGAGAATGTGCGCTTCGGTCTGCCGCCGGAAATTATTCAGGCCATTGGCAGCGCCGGCGGGGCGGAAGCCGTGCCGGTGAAGTGACGAAAAGCAAGGGATTAGGGGTTAGGGATTAGTGACCCGCGAGCGTCGAGCAAGATTGGCGAGCGTGTGGCGTCCCATGGGACCTGAGGCGTTTTTATTCGAATGAGTAATCAGCAAAGAGAAAAGCAAACCGCGGTGGCCACGGGCGCGGCGGTTCAGAGCCGGGTGGCCAGGACTGCGGCGCCGCGCTTCGGGCGGCTGGATGCGGATCTGGCAGACGTGGAGTCAGCCGTTGCGCGGTCGCGGGATTTCCTGCTCTCCGAACAGCATCCGGATGGGTATTGGTGTGGAGAGCTGGAAGCGGACTCGATGCTGGAGGCCGACTACATCTTCCTGCACACGCTGCTGGAGACGGGCGATCCGGAGCGGCTGAAGCGCGCCACCACGGAGATGATGCGCTACCAGAACGAAGATGGCAGTTGGAGCATCTATCCGGGCGGACCGGGCAACATCTCTCTTTCGGTCAAGTGCTACTCGTCGGCCAAGCTGATGGGCATGGGTCCGGACGATCCGCGCCTCGCCAAATGCCGCGCGTGGGTGCTGGCGCATGGCGGCGTGGTGGAGTGCAACACCTTCACCAAGATGTACCTGTGCGCGCTGGGCGAGTACGACTACGACGCGGTTCCGGCCATTCCACCGGAGATTGTTCTCTTTCCCAAGTGGTTCTACTTCAATATCTACGAGATCTCGGCGTGGTCGCGGTCGATTCTTGTGCCTCTCGCCATCATGTACGCGCGCAAGCCGTTCAAGAAGGTTCCCAAAGAGCAGGGGATCGATGAACTGTATGTCGGCGGACGGGCCGGCGCCGCCCTGCGGCTGAAGATGGACCGCAAGAAGATCGTCTCGTGGAGAAACTTCTTCATCATTGTGGATCGCATTCTGCATTTCATGGAGGCGGTCCACTTGCGTCCGCTGCGCACACTGGCGCTGAAGAAGGCCGAGAGGTGGATGCTGGAGCGGCTGGAGATGACGGATGGGTTGGGCGCCATCTATCCGGCCATGCTGAATGCGATTATCGCGCTGCGCTGCCTGGGCTACTCGGAAGACGATCCGCAGGTGATTCGCGCACGCGACGAGTTTGAGAAGCTGGGCATCGAGCAGCCGGCCACCGAAGAGATGCCCGAGCCTAGCTTCCGCATGACGCCCTGCGCGTCTCCTGTCTGGGACACGGCGCAAGCCATCTACGCGCTCGGCGAAGCGGGCGTGCGGGCCGACGATCCGCGCATGATCAAGGCGGCGGACTGGATGCTGGCCAAGGAAGTGCGGCACAAGGGCGACTGGGCGGTGAAGGTGAAGAACACCGAGCCGGGCGGCTGGTACTTCGAGTACAACAATGAGTTTTATCCCGATACCGATGACACGGCACAGGTGTTGCTGGCCCTGAGCAAGGTGGACAATCCGCGCGAGGCCTACCAGCACAATGTGGCGCAGCGGGCCATCGCGTGGGAGTTTGCCATGCAGTGCCGCAACGGCGGCTGGGGCAGCTTTGACAAAGACAACACCAAGATGATCTTCCAGTACATTCCGTTCGCCGATCACAACGCTATGCTTGACCCACCGACGGTCGACATTACGGGAAGAATCCTGGAGATGCTGGCAACCTATGGCTACACGCGAGAAGACAAGCGCGTGGAGAAGGCGATTGACTTTATCCTCAGCGAGCAAGAGCCGGATGGAAGCTGGTTCGGGCGCTGGGGCGTGAACTACATCTACGGAACATTCCTGGTGTTGCGCGGCCTCGAGGCGATCGGCGTGGATCACCTGGAGCCGCAGATTCAGCAGGCGGCGGAGTGGATCAGGATGGTGCAGAATCCGGACGGCGGCTGGGGCGAAACCTGCGGCAGCTACGACGATCCGAATACCCGCGGCGTGGGGACCAGCACGCCCTCTCAAACGGCCTGGGCACTGCTGGGGCTGCTGGCGGCCGGGGACGACCGCTCCGACTCGGTGGCCAAAGGCGTGCGCTGGTTGCTCACGCGGCAGCGTGCGGATGGCGGTTGGGATGAGTCGATGGGTGAGGGCAAGACGAAGCAGAGTATCATTACAGGTACAGGCTTCCCCAGAGTCTTCTATCTCGCGTACGTAATGTACAGGCAATACTTCCCGCTGATGGCTTTGACCAGCTACAAGCGGGCCATGGAACGCGCAGGCTAAAAAAGCCGCGCTGGAGGGTTACCAAACGATGGCTGTTCCTATCTCTCAGATGTGGACGGTTGCGACTTATGTGCTGAAGAAGAAGCTGGCCGGCAACAAGCGGTATCCGCTGGTGCTGATGCTGGAACCTCTCTTCCGCTGCAACCTGGCCTGCGCCGGCTGCGGCAAGGTGCAGTATCCGCCGCACATTCTCAAGAAACAGCTTTCGCCCGAGGAGTGTTTTGCCGCGGTGGAAGAGTGCGGCGCGCCGATGGTTTCATTACCGGGCGGTGAGCCGCTCTTGCACCCCCAAATCGTCGAGATCGTCAACGGGCTCATCGCGCGCAAGAAGTATATCTACCTATGCACCAACGCGCTCGAATTGAAGCGGCGGCTGCCAGAGTTCACGCCGTCGAAGTATCTCACTTTCTCCGTTCATCTGGATGGACAGCGCGAGCATCACGACTTCTCAGTCTGCCGCGAAGGTGGATATGAGATTGCGGTTGAGGGCATCAAGGAAGCGGTCAGGCGCGGCTTCCGCGTGACCACCAATGCAACCTTCTTCGACGGCACGGAACCGGGCGGCGTGCGCGCCTTCTTCGACGAAGTGATGGACATGGGCGTCGAAGGCATTGTGCTTTCTCCCGGCTATAGCTATGAGAAGGCGCCGGATCAGACCCACTTCATGGGCCGGGCGCGGGTGAGGAAGTTGTTCCGCGCGGTTCTATCGAACCGCAAGAAAACGTGGAAGTTCAATATGTCGCCCTTGTTCCTTGAGTTCCTGATGGGCGACCGCAAATATGAGTGCACGCCGTGGGGCTCGCCGGCCTATAACATCTTCGGCTGGCAGAGGCCGTGTTACCTGTTGCAGGATGGTTATACGGAGACTTACCAGGAACTAATCGAAACCACGAAGTGGGAAGAGTACGGCGCGGCCAGCGGCAACCCCAAGTGCGCTAACTGCATGGTAAGTTGCGGCTATGAACCGACAGCGGTGATGGACGGCTTCGGGTCGCTGAGCGGATTCTGGGCCATGGTGAAGGGAAACTTCAGCATGTACAAGGACGAATTTGCGCTGAAGCAGCTGAATGAGTGGACAACCCCTGGGCACGCTCCGCTGGTGCAGATTCAGGCGCCGGCGCACTCGCTCGAGGAGACCAACGCATGACCGCTGAAGTGCTGAAGTACACGCTGGCGCAGGTGGAAGCGCTGGAAGTGGCGCCGGGCTTCGAACATCAGAACCTGGAAGGCTGGATTCCTGACCTTGCCGGCGAGGACGACGTGCGCCAGGCCCTCGAAAAGGCGTTCGACTATCGCGGCGATGTTACGCTGACCCTGAAAAGCGGAGAGCGCATCGAAGCTTATATCTTCAACCGGCTACCTGGCGCAACGCTGGCCGAATCCTATGTGCAGTACTTCACGCCCTCGGCGCAGGAGAAGCGCAAGGTGAGTTATGCTCAGATCGCGCGCCTCGAGTTTGGCAAGGATCGCGCCGCCGGCAAGCACTGGGAAGACTGGGTGAAGAAGTACAACGAGCGCAAGGCGGCCGGGGAAAAGAACATCGCGCTGGCGCCGGAAGCGCTGGACTAGCGGTATGATTGGCCAGGTACAAGAGGGTGGCTGCATTGCACTGCCTGAGGCTCTCCAGGAGCAGACCGGGCTTTATCCCGGCGCAACCTACGAGGTTGAGGTAACCGAAGGGGGCGCGGCAGTTCTGCTGCGGCCTCTCGATACGCGGCAGCCAGATGAACCGAATTCTGGAACCCGTTGCGGCTGATTCCCGGCAACCATAACTCATGAAAGTCTTTGTCACAGGCGCTACCGGATTCGTGGGCCATCACGTGGCGCAGGCACTCAATGGCCAGGGCGCAAAGCTGCGGCTGCTGGTGCGCAAGACGAGCAACCTGAAAAATCTGGAAGGCATTCGCGGAGAGACCGTTGTCGGCGATTTGCTGGAACCTGAATCGCTGCGGTCGGGGCTTGAGGGTTGCGACGCCGTGATGCACGTGGCGGCGGATTACAGGCTGTGGATTCGCGATCCGCAGGCGATGTACCGCGCTAATGTGGACGGCACGCGGGAGTTGCTGCGCATGGCCCGTGAGGCCGGCGTGCCGCGATTCGTCTACACCTCGAGCGTGGCCACCATGCACTTCCGCAAAGACGGCCTCGTCATCAACGAGGACACGCCGGTCTCGATCAAGGACATGGTGGGCCACTACAAGCGGTCGAAGTTTCTGGCCGAGCAGGAAGCGATCAAGACGGCGCAGGGCGGGCAGCAGGTGATCATTCTGAATCCGACCACGCCGATTGGGTCCAACGACGCCAAGCCCACGCCGACGGGGCGCATCTTTGTCGACTTTCTCAACGGCAAGTTCCCCGCCTACATGGACACTGGCCTCAACCTGGTCGACGTCACCGAAGTTGCGCGCACGCATGTCGCCGCGCTGACCGTAGGTAAACCCGGCAAGCGTTACATCCTCGGCGGCGAAAATCTGACGTTGAAACAGATTCTCGACAAAATGTCGGCGATCACAGGCATTCCATCGCCGACGATGCGCATTCCATTCGCCGTGGCCGCGACCTACGCGTTTTTTGAGGAGTGGATTACGGGACGAATCCGGGGCAAGGAGCCGCGTGCCACGCTGGAAGAGGTGCGGATGGGGCGCAAAAAGATGTTTGCATCCAGCGCTCGCGCCCAGCAGGAGCTTGACTTCAGGATTGTGCCGGTATATCCGGCGATGCGGGCGGCGATTGAGTGGTTCCGGGCGCACGGCTACGCGCCGTAAAGTCGATGCCAATTGCCAGATGTAATTTTCAGTGCTATAGTTCTCAGTATTAGGAAAGCCGGATGCGAGTATTCCTGACGAAGTGGACGGCCCGTTTTGCTCGGCGAGAGAAGATTTCCCACGCCAGCTTGCGGGACGCTATTGTCCGCGCCGAGCAGGGGCTGGTCGACGCCGATCTCGGCGGCGGACTCATCAAGCAGCGGATCGCCCGCACCGGTAAAGGGCGGTCCGGCGGTTATCGCACCATCGTCGCGTACCGACGTTCCGGTAGGGCCATCTTTCTTTTTGGCTTCGCCAAGAGCGGGCGGGAGAATATTGGGCCAGACGAACTGAAGACCGCACGAGAGATTGCCGCAATCTGAATGCCGGCGGATGAACGGAAGATTGCCCTCGGCCTTCACGAGGGCGAACTGGAGGAGGTTCACTGTGGCAGCGAAGAAAATGAGCCCTCTGGCGGAGGCGCTTCTTGAAACCGCCGCTGGCATGCATCGCATCGGCGTAATGGATGACGCCACCTACCGCAAGATTACCGTTCGCCATCTCGGTGAAAAGGCCAACCGCCTCTCTGCTCCCATCAGTGCGAAAGAGATTCGCGCCCTGCGCGAGCGCGCCAACCTCAGTCAGGCGGCGCTGGCGCAGGTTCTGAACCTGACCGTTGGCTATCTCTCCCAGCTCGAACGGGGGGTCAAGCAGCCCAAAGGGCCCTCCCTTGCTTTGCTCAACATCGTCCGCTACAAGGGGCTAGAGGCTATTCTGTGACCCGCGCGGATTCGCCTGCCATGCGGAGCTTCTTCGAGTGGTTCCGCGCCAATGGATACGCGCCCCAGGGCCGGCAATGACCCGCGTAGCCATCATCGCCGCCATGCCGGGCGAATTGAAGCCGCTGGTTCGGGGCTGGCCGCATTCCGCCCGCGGCAATATTCGCTTCTGGGCGCAGCGTAACGAGGAGGAAGAGTGGATGGCCGCCTGCGCGGGGGCCGGGCAGGCAGCCGCCACGCGCGCCTTCGCCGCCATCGAGGACGGCGGCCCCATCGACCTGGTTTTTTCTGTTGGCTGGGCCGGCGCTTTGACCGCCGGCGTTACAACCGGGACCGCCTACAATGTTGCCGGAGTCATTGATGTCCGCACCGGCGAGCGCTTCCGTTGCGACGCCGGCTCAGGCGACCGCTGGCTCGTCACCAGCCCCATCGTCGCCAACGAAGCCGAAAAGCAGCGTCTCGCCGCTACCTACGCCTACAAGACGCCGGAGTTGGTCGACATGGAAGCCGCCGCCATCGCCCGCCTTGCCCTCATGCGCGGCATTCCGTTTTACTGCATCAAAGGTGTCAGCGACGGCCTTCACGATAAACTGCCGGATTTCAACCGGTTTATCCGCCCCAACGGCCAGTTCAACCTGACGGGAATGGTACTTTTTTCGATTCTCAGGCCATGGTACTGGCCCTCTCTCGCGCGAATGGGCGAGAATAGCAGGAAGGCTTCCCAAAGCATCAGGGAAGCTGTGCTCGAGTTCCTCGACGAAAGGGCCTAAATTAGAGAGCGCAATGGCTACCCAAACCACAAATATTGAAAGCCGACCTGAATTTGCCAACCAGGCAAGCAGGATTCCCGCCACCATGCGGGCCGTGGTCTATCGCGGTGTGAACGATATGCGCGTGGAGACGGTGCCGGTGCCGAAGATCGGGCCGGGCGAGCTGCTGGTGAAGATTGCCACCTGCGGCATCTGCGGGACGGATTTGAAGAAGATCCACACCGGCTCGCACTCGGCGCCGCGCATCTTCGGCCACGAAATGGCGGGCACCATTGTCGCGACGGGCGAGGGCGTGACCCGCTACGAAGTGGGCGAGCGGGTGGTGGCGCACCATCACGTTCCCTGCGGCGACTGCTACTACTGCCGCAAACAGACGCCGACGCAGTGCGAGCTCTATAAGAAGGTCGGCGTGACGGCCGGATTTGAGCCATCCGGCGGCGGCTTTGCCGAGTACATCCGCGTGATGCACTGGATTGTCGAAGGGCGCGGCGTGGTGCGGATTCCCGACGGCGTGCCGTTTGAGCAAGCGGCGTTCGTGGAACCGCTGAACACGGTGCTGAAGGGCGTGAAGCAGCTGAAGCTGGCCACCGACGACACGGTGCTGGTGATCGGCCAGGGGCCCATCGGCTTGATGCATGCGGCGCTCGCCGCGCGTACGGGAGCGCGGGTGCTGACCAGCGATCTTTATCCAGAGCGGCACGCCATTGCCGCCCGGTTTGGACTGAAAGAACCCATCGACGCGGGGCGCGAGAATGTGGTGGAGCAGGTGTTTGCCGCAACCGAAGGGCGCGGGGCGGATGCAGTGATCCTGGCCGTGGGCGGCAACGCATTGATCAAGACGGCGATGGATTCGGTGCGCATGGGCGGACGGGTCATGCTGTTTGCGCAGACGCAACATGGAGAAGTAATCATCGATCCCGGCGCGGTTTGCATGGACGAGAAGACACTGATGGGCTCATACTCATCCTCGTTCGAGATTCTTGACGAGGTAACCGGCCTGGTCTTCGGCGGCTACCGCAATGGATTCGATTTGACACAGTTGATCTCGCATCGTTATTCGCTGGAGCAAGCAGTGGAGGCGATCGAGGTGGCTTCGCACCCCAAGGCGGACTCGATGAAAATCATGCTTGAGCCAGTACTTGGAGGCGGAGCTGCGTAGGGGGATCCGATGGCGAGCACGGTAAAGGACGCGATCCTCAGAGGCCGCAAAACGGTCGAGGGCGTCGTCGAGGGCGGCCTGAATACCGTTGAGACGGTCGTCGAAGCGGGCCTGAATACCGTCGAGACGGTGGTAGGCAAAGGCCGCCGCGGGGTTGAATCCGCCGTCAGCCTGGGCCGCAAGACCGTCGAACACGCGCTCCTCCACGGGCGCGGCACCATGCAGGCAGCCGTCCTCCACGGCCGCGAAGATATCCGCATCGAGCAAGTTCCCATCCCCAAAGCCGAAACCGGCGAGTTGGTTGTCCGTGTGGGTGCGGCGCTGACCTGCGGAACGGACCTGAAGGTCTTCCGCCGCGGCTATCACGCGCGCATGATCGTGCCCCCCGCGCTCTTCGGGCACGAACTGGCGGGGACCGTTGTTGAAGCCGGCGATGGTGTCACAGATTACGCGCCCGGCGACCGTGTGGTGGCGCTCAACTCCGCGCCCTGCGGGAAGTGCTACTTCTGCGAGCGCGGTCAGGAAAACCTCTGCGACGACATCCTCTTCAACAACGGGGCCTATGCCGAGTTCATTCGCATCCCGGCACGCATTGTGGCCAAGAACACACTGCGCATTCCCGATCACGTGAAACTAGAACACGCCGCGTTGACCGAGCCGCTGGCTTGCGCGGTGCATGGCTTTGAAGACTCGCACCCGCGCCCCGGAGATACGGTTGCGGTGATCGGCGGCGGGCCGCTGGGGTTGATGATTCTGCACGTGGCGGCGCTGGCCGGCTACGAGGTGATTGCGATCGTGAAACACGATGGCCAGGTGGAGGCGGCCAGGCAACTGGGCGCGGCGCACGTGGTGCAAACGACGAGCATTCGCAAGGCGATCGTGGAGACACGCGCGCTGACCCCAAAGAATCGCGGCGTGGATATCGCCATTGAAGCGGTGGGCATTCCGGAAGCCTGGCAGGAGGCCGTGGAACTGGTGCGCAAGGGCGGTTGTGTGAACTTCTTCGGCGGTTGCGCCTTAGGCACACACGTCATGCTCGACACCAATCGCATTCACTACAGCGACATCACGCTTCGGGCCACCTTCCATCACACGCCGGCCATCTGCCGCAAGGCGCTGGAGCTGATTGCGGGGGGACAATTTCAGGCGCAGGCATTCATTACCGGGCACGCGCACCTTTACGAACTCAACCGCGTCTTTGAGAAGCTGATGAACCGCAGCAGCGAGATCAAGACCGCCATTGTTCCCTGAGGCGAAGCGATGAGCGTGGCAACCAATGAGGCGAACAAGGCCGCCGCGGAGCTTTTGGGCCGCGCACTGGAAAGATTTGCGCCGGGGTTCGTGGCTCCGGAGCCTGATGCGGCGAGCGAGGAATCCGCGGTTCCCGAACCTGTTGCGCCGAACAGGGAAGAACTGCTCGAGCGCGGCTGGGCAGCGCTGCCGGAGAGCTACCGCATGCCCGAGGTCGCGCCCACGCTGGACCAGGCGCGCGCCTGGTGCCAGAAGCTGGCCGAGACCCACTACGAAAACTTCCATGTGGCCACGTGGTTTCTGCCCAAGGCATTGCGGCCGCATTTCCACGCGATCTATGCGTACTGCAGAGTCTCCGACGATCTGGGCGACGAGGTGGACTCGACGGATGTTGCGCTGGCGCTGCTGGAGCAATGGGGCGAAGAACTGGATGCGTGCTACGCGGGCACGGCGCGGCATCCTGTGTTTGTGGCGCTGGCCGAAACCATCCGCGAATGCTCGATTCCGAAAGAGCCGTTTGCCGATTTGCTTACTGCATTTCGCCAGGACCAGACGGTGACGCGCTACGCGACCATGGAAGATGTGCTGGGGTACTGCCGTTACTCGGCCAACCCGGTGGGCCGGCTGGTGCTCTATGCATGCGGCGAGGCCGACGAGGAAAAGTTTCAGCTCTCGGATGCAACCTGCTCGGCGTTACAACTGGCGAACTTCTGGCAGGATGTGCGCGAGGACTGGGCGCGAGGGCGCGTGTATCTGCCGCAGAAAGATATGGAGTTTTTCCATGTGAGCGACACCAATATTGCCGAAGGGATCGCGACGCCGGAGTTTCGCGCGCTGATGCACTGCGAGGTGAACCATGCGCGCGATCTCTTCGAACAGGGGCTTGCGCTGATCGGCATGGTGAACCGCGACCTGGCGCTCGATTTGGATCTCTTCAGCCGCGGGGGCCTCGAGATTCTGCGCGCCATTGAGCAGTGCGACTACGACGTGCTGAGCGCGCGCCCGGCCATCTCGAAGACGACCAAAGCGACTCTCGCGCTGCGGGCAGCTGCGGCTAAACTGCTCCCGTTTTTGAAGCTGGGCAGTAGCGGGCGGCGCAGCGAGCCGGCGGAGTGAGTCAGGAACTCCAAGTGGACGTACGCACCGTGGGCGCGATGGAAACAAGAGCCGCGGCCGAGTTGGATGCGGCTTATGCCGTGTGTCGCGCTATCGCCAGGCGCGAGGCGAAGAATTTTTACTATGCTTTTGTCGCGTTACCGCTGCCGAAGCGCAACGCCATCTGCGCCATCTATGCCTTCATGCGCCGGGCCGACGACCTGGCCGACGATGAGGCCGTGCCGATCGATGAACGGCGCGCGCACCTCGATGCATGGATGGCTGCATGGCGCGCGACAAGCGTGGGTGGAGAAACAACAGACCCGGTGTTCGCGGCCGTTCGCGACGCGACCGTGCGGTACCGGATTCCATTCACGCTGCTCAATGAGTTGGTGGCCGGCGTGACCATGGACCTGGACGCGGCCGGTGGAGACGCGCCGGAACCTTACGCAACTTTTACTGACCTGTATCGATACTGCTATCTGGTGGCCTCGGTGGTGGGGTTGGTGTGCATTCGCATCTTCGGCTACTCGGACCCGCGGGCGGAAAAACTGGCCGAGGAGACCGGGATTGCTTTCCAGCTGACAAACATTCTGCGCGACGTGGCCGAGGATGCGGAACGCAATCGCGTGTATCTGCCGCTGGAGGATTTAGATGCGCATGGAGTTGCGTTGAAGGAATTGTTGAAGCGTGAGAAGGGCGCGGGCCCCACTGCGAACGAGCGCGCGCTGCTCCAGGATATTGGCCGGCGCGCGGAGCGCTACTATGCGTCGGCGCAGTCGCTAATGCCACTCGTCGACAAAGACAGCCGGCCTGCGCTGGGTGTGCTGGTGGAGATTTATCATGCGCTGCTGGAGCGGATTGAGCGCGCGGACTACGATGTGTTTTCGCGACGCGCCAGCGTGCCTACCATCGAGAAGCTCAGGATTCTGGCGATCGGGATGGCGAAGATGGGGTGGGCGAGGATCGCCGGTTGAGCGCACAGGCACAGGCGGGAGCGAAGCAAGTCACCGTCATCGGCGGGGGCGTGGCAGGGATGAGCGCAGCGTGCGCGCTGGCGGAGGCGGGCTTTGCCGTGCGCCTGGTGGAGCGGCGCGGGTACCTGGGCGGAAGAGCAAGCTCCTATCTGCATCCGGGCGTTGGAGAGACCATCGATAACTGCCAGCATGTGCTCTTCAAATGCTGCACCAATATTCTCGGGTTCTACAAGCGCATCGGCGTTGCCGACCGCATCTATTGGACCACCGAGATGACGATGATCGAGCCGGGAGGCCGGCGGTCACGGTTGGGTCCGTTTGAACTGGGCCCCATCCGGCTGCCGGCCCCGCTGCACAGCGCGCCCAGCTTCATGCGTGCGAGGGCCTTTACCTTTGCCGACAAACTGGCTCTCGGCCGTGCCATGCGGGCGATGATGCGTCCCGAGGCGATGGACGACACGGGAGAGACGCTCGGCGATTGGCTGCGCCGCCACAAGCAGACCGAGGGCGCAATGAATCGCTTTTGGCGGCTGGTGATTGCCAGCGCGATCAATGCGGAGATCGACGAAATCGCTGTTCCGTACGCGGTGAAGATCATTCGCGAAGGCTTCTTGAACTCGGCGGAGGGCGGCGCCATGGGCATGAGCACCGTGCCGCTGAGCGAACTCTACGCGCCGGTGACTCCGTATCTCGAAGCGCGTGACGGGAAGGTTCTCCTGAACACGAACGTGGAAGGGGCTGAGTGGGACGAGGAGTTGTCGCAGTGGGTTGTTCGGACGCGCACGGGAGAATTGCGGTCGGATTTTGTGGTGGTGGCGCTGCCGTTTGAGGGGATGGCGAAGTTGCTGCCCACGCTGCCTCCGGCAGCGGGCGCTGACGTGCTGGCTGCGCAGATCGAGCGGCAAGAGCACTGGCCCATCTGCAGCGTACACCTGTGGTTCGATCGCGAGATTACCGATATGGACCACGCCGTGCTGCTCGACCGCGAAGTTCACTGGATGTATAACCAGTCGCGGCTACAAGGGCGCGGCGGGAATTACATTGAGCTGGTGGTGAGCGCGACGCGGGCGTTTGCGGCGCTACCGCGGGATGAGGCGATTGCACAGGCGTTGCGCGAGCTTGCGGAGTTCTTTCCGATTGTGAAAGTGGCGAAGCTCGAAAAGGCCGCGCTGATCAAGGAAGTTCGCGCCACGTTTGGGGTGCCTCCGGGAATCGATTCGGCGCGGCCTTCCGCTGTTTCACCGTGGCCCGATCTGTTTCTTGCTGGAGACTGGGTGCAGACGGGCTGGCCATCGACGATGGAGAGCGGGGCGCGCAGCGGGCATCTGGCGGCGGAGGCGGTTTGCGCCGTGATTGGAGAGCCGCGCAGAATCCTCGACGGGGATTTGAAGCCGCAGGGGTTGATGCGGTTTTTTCGGTGATTGGTGTGTCGAGTTCTGTGGTTTCCCACCCTTGCGACAAGAACCAGTATGTCGCAAGGACGGGAACCCAGCCGATTGAGGTTTGGGTTTCCCACCCATTCGCCAGGAGGAAGGCGAATGGATGGGGCACGGAGCTTTTTAGGCACGCATGTGGTGAAAGCTGGAAGCTAGCAGCTAGCGGCTGTCTTTCAATGCGCCAGCAGATACACGCCGACACAGACCAGGACGGCGGCGGTCCAGCGGCGGCGGTCCACGTTTTCCTTGAGGAAGATCTTTCCGGCGATGGTGTTGGTGACCAGCGTGAGCGAGGCCGCGGCCGGCCCTACAAGGCTGAGATTCAGGTGGTTTAGCGCATAGAGCAGCGAGAAAAAAGCCACGGCCATGAAGAAGACGCCGGCAAAGAACAGCGGGCAGGTGACGACCGCGCGAATGGCGCCTTTCATGCCAGCGCGGGCGCGAATCTCGTCCAGGTCGCCGAGAGACTTCATTGCCGCAGCGGTCAGCACTTCGCCGGTCGAAGACGTGACCACAATCGTGGCGATCATCGCCGCGGCTCTCCACGCATCATTGGGGAGAGCGGCAATCATTGCGCCTCCTGCTTGCAAGACGCGCCGCCGGTGCTCTCAGGCGCTGGCACGTTCGCGGACCTAGCTGCTTCCAGAGCATCGGGAAAATTGGCCGGCGGCGTGGTCGAGGCCGGTCCGTGCGCCACAAAGCCAACGCCGAGGGTAATCAGCGCCACGCCCAGCCAGCGCATCCAGCTGATGTGCTCGCCCAGCCAGAAGTGCGCCAGCAGCGCCACGAAGACGTTGCCCATGGCCGTTGCGGGCATCACGTAGGTGAGGTCAGCCCAAGAGAGCGCCGTCAGATAGCTGGCGAAGTAGACGATCAGCAGGGCAATCCCCAGTGCAATCCACGGCGTGAAGACCGCGCCGATGAGGCTGAGCGGATGCGCGAGCGACAGAGCGGGCAAGCTGGTCATGCCGCGGGAAAGAGAAGCGTCGCCCATGGGCACACTGACAGAGACAAAGGCCAGGACAAGGAACTGCCGGAAGGAAAGTCTGTGATATGCCATCGCGCACTTTCTATTCTACGGAATGCGGCGACGCAGGGCGGCCAGCCGAAATCGCGCTTGAATGTCCCGCTTCCTGGCCGCAAAGAAGGAAGGCGGACGCAGGTGCGTCCGCCTCGTGTCCCCGGAAGAGCGGTTCAGTTATGCACCGGCCTTTGCCGGTGTGTTCCCACTGGCCTGGCTGGCGCGGGTGGCCTTGACCGCCTTGTTGCGTTGCGCGCGCAACTTCATGAAGGCCTTGGCCTCGACGTAGAGGCGGGGCAGATCGCGATTCATCATTGCTTTCCAGACCACGCGGAACGCGGCCTTGGGACGGAAGTAGTACTCGTCGTAGAAGCGATGCACCATCTCCATCACGTAGTCGGTGGGCAGGCCTGGGTACTCGACGTGCGCCATCTGATGGCCGCCGCCGTCCTCCATTCGCTCGTTGGTGATGTAGCCGTTGGCCTTGGCGTAATCGTAGAACTCGGTGCCGGGATAAGCGTGGGCCACCGAGACCTGGATGGTCTCGCAGTCCAGTGTCTTGGCGAAGTTGATGGTGTTGCGGATCGACTCTTTGGTCTCCCCGGGCAGGCCGAGGATAAAGTCGGCGTGAATTGTCAGCCCCAGGCTGTGGCAGTCCTTGGCGAACTGGCGTGCACGCTCGACGGTGGCGCCCTTCTTGACGTTCTTGAGAATTTGCGGGTCGCCGGACTCGAAGCCGACGATGAGCAGCCGGCAGCCGGATTCGCGCATGGCCTTGAGCGTGTCGTAGTCGGTGGTGACGCGCGAGGTGCAGCTCCAGGTCAGGTTCAGGGGCTTCAGCTTCTCACACAACTCGATCGTCCGGACCTTCTGGATGTTGAAGGTGTCGTCGTCGAAGAAGAATTCCTTGACTTCGGGGAAGTTCTCTTTGGCCCACTTCAGTTCGGCGGCAACGTCATCGGTAGAGCGCTTGCGCCAGGCGTGACCGCTGAGGGTCTGCGGCCACAAGCAGAAGGTGCACTGCGCCGGGCAGCCGCGCGTCGAATAAAGCGCGATGTAAGGATGCAGCAGGAAGGGGACGTTGTAGCGGGTCACGTCCATGTCGCGCTTGTAGATCTTGGTGGCCCAGGGCATGGCATCGAGGTCTTCGATCTGCGGCCGGTCGGGATTGTGCACCACCTTGCCGTTGAGCTTGTAGCTGATGCCGAGGATCTCGCTGAGCGGCTTACCCTGGGCAAACTCGACCACGGAGTAGTCGAACTCGCGGCGGCAGATGAAGTCGAGGGCGGAACACTCGTTGAGGGCTTTGTCCGGCGAGGTAGTCACCGGCGGGCCGACGAAGCAGATCTTCATGGCCGGATTGGCGGCTTTGATGGCCTCGGCGAGGCGTTGATCGCCCTCCCACCCCACGGTCGAGGTAAACAGAACCAAGAACTCGAAATCCTTGCAGATCTTGATGGTTTCGTCGGCGGAGACGTGGTGCGGGGGCGCATCCAGCACGCGGGAGCCCTCAAGCAATCCGGCGGGGTAGGTGAGCCAGACGGGGTACCAATAGGACTCAATCTCGCGCGTAGCGGGCCAGCGCGAGCTCGCGCCACCGTCAAAGTTCTCGAACGAGGGCGGATTCAGCAAAAGCGTTTTCAATGGCATAGGCATCTGTTCAATTCTACCATTTCGGCTGTTTACCAGAAGCAAAATCCGACCGAATTGGTCTATTTTCCTTGCAATTCGTGCAGCCAATCTTCCATGTGACCCAGGGCGCGCAACAGGCCCAGGCGGGCCTTGGCCAGTTCCAGCCCGGCGTCCATGGCGTCCTCATACTTTTGACGCTCGTCGATGCGGGCCAGCTGAAGGGTTTTTGGCGTCATTTGTGCCTGAGCGTTGAGGCCGCCGGCAGCGCCGTTGCCCGCATCCACCTCGGCCAGGACGGCCTTGAGCTGCGCATCGGCGATCTGCTGCTTCAGCGCGGCGACCTCGGCCTGAGCGTCCAGCTCGCGCAGGCTGCCGGTAAGTGTTGCAATCTCAACGTCGTTCTGGTGCTGGGCCTGCTCGGCCTCGACCCTGGCGCGCAAGGCCTCCGCGGCGGTTACCTTGGCCTTGGCGCGGAGAGCAAAGTCAAAGAATGGGAACTGCACCGCAAGGCCAAAACTCACGTTGTTGGGAGTGAAGGTGTGAGGCTGATAGAACTGGGCGTAGTTGTTGAACTCGTTGGAGTCGTAGTTGTAGACGGCTCCGAATCCGATCTGGGGTCTGCGCCAGGCCAGGTCGTCACCCTTGGCTTGAAACTGCTTGGAGCGTGCCATTGCTGCCGCGGCGTCGATTCCTGGCAAGTTCCGGGACGATTCGCCCGCGGTGATGCTCGGGATCTCCGGGATGCTGGCGTGGTCGGGGAGGACGGAACCGACCGGCAGCCCGGTGAGAACGGCAAGCTGTTTGGCCAGGGTAGCGGCGCGGGATTCCAGATGGACTCTCTGCAGCCTGAGCTGGGCGGCCTTGAGGCGAGCCTGGAGCAAGTCGAGATCCGAATCGACGCCGGCCTCGGCGCGCTGCTGCCCGATGCGAACAAGCTCAGAGGCGAAGCTCTCCTGCTGTTGCGCCGCTGCCAGCTCGCGGTTGACCGTATCCAGCTCGATGTAGGCGGTCGAGGCGTCGAGGGCGACCTGTTCGCGCGCATCCTTGAGGGCCAGATTCGCAGCCTCAAGCCCTGCGCGGGCGGCTTTCAAGTACTGGCGCTGGGAGTAGCTGAAGACCAGCGACTGCATGGTGGCACTTCCCACCGAGGGCTGGCCGGTGGGGTAGCCATGGGAGTACCCAACATTGGAGCCGATCGAGAAATTGGGTATGTATGCATCGTGGGTTTGCGCCAAGGCGGCAGTGGCTTTCTGCACATCGGCGTCCGCGATTCCCACGGCGCTGGAGTTGCGCTGGGCGAGGTCGACTACCGTGGGCAGCGAGACCTGGGCTCGCGAGGAAGACGCAAGAAGGACAGGCGCCAGCAGCATGGCCAGACAGGCAGTTCGCGGATTGGGGGCGAGTTTCACGCGCATCAAAACCTCGCCTGTTGTGGCTGTGGGTCAGGGGCCTTGAACTCCTGGGCCGGCTTGTATTGGCTGGCCAACGCGAGGGCCGCGGCGCGCTCCCGAGCCGCGGCGGCGGGGTCGCCCAACTGCTCCTTCAGGCGGGCCAGGCGGATGTGGGCAATAAAGGCCGGGGCTTCCTCGGTCTTGGAAGAGTTGGCCAGGTATTCGTCCAGCATGGCAGCCGCCAGCGCGGGGTCGCGATTGGATTCAATCAGCTGCCCGGCTCCGTCATAAAGAGCAACGCCGGCATGGCGGTCGCGTTCGGCTGTGCTCAGCACGCTGTGCATGGCCGATTCCATCTCCGCGAAGCGCTGGCGGCGCAGGAAGAAGCAGGCCAGTGCGTTCCACCCAAAGGCTGGGTGCGGGCCGGCGGCGATGGCTTGCTTGAACTCGCCCTCGGCGGCGGTGAAGTTCTTCTGCTGTTCGGCAAGACGGCCGCGAAACTCGTGCGCGCGCTCCGGATCGACTTTGTCCAGCTGGGCAGCGATCTCAAGGGCCTTGTCCACGCCTCCGCCCACCACGCCGGGCGCCTGGCGATAGAACTCGCCGAGCGAGACGAGGGCCTCGGCGTTGCGGGGATTGAGCCGCACCGCCTCTTCAAACTCGGCGCGAGTGCGCTTGGCCAGCGAGAATGCAGTCAGGAACGAGGCGCGATCGGCCTTTTCGCCCAGCGCCCGGCCCAGCCAGAGGTGGTCGTCGGAGTTCTGCCCGCCCAGCCGGACGGCGTGCTCGCACTCGTTGGCGGCGGCGTCAAACTGCTCCAGGGAAAGGCGCACTCGGCAGATGAGGCTGTGCGCCTCTGCCTCGTTGGGGCCCGATGCGGGCAGGGACTCGAGTAGCGCCAGCGCCTTGTCGGCTTCGCCGGCCTGCAGCGCCGCGTTGGCCTGGGCCAGGACTTGAGCGGGAGCGGCCGGCGGCGTCGCGGATGGCTGCGCAACCGAAGCAAGGGGGATGGCCGCCGTCAGCAACGCCGCGGCCAGGACTGGAACCCGCATGCGGCCCAGCCTCACCGCACAACCTTGACGGGAATGCCCTCCTGCAGAGGCAGTCCGCTGGTTGAACCCGTGGCCACCAGGTCTCCGTCCTCAAGTCCGGAGAGGATGGGCGCAAGGGTGAGATTCGGTGTGCCGACCGTGACCGGGGTCCGCACCAGTTCGTCACCGGAGACCTTGTAGACGTAAGGCTTGCCGCTTTCCATGTGCAGGGCCTCGCGCGGCACGGTCAGGGCATTCGGTTGGCTGGAAGTGGTCACCGTCACGGTGACATTGGTGTCCGGCAGCAGGCCCCCGTCGCCGCCGTCAATCTCGATCAGGGTCTCCCCGACGGTGCGCGTGCTATAGGCGACGACGGTCGTTGGGATGCGCACCACGTGACCCTGCCAAAGATGTCCTGAGTCGGAGTGGGGGTCGCCGTCCCACTTGATCTGCACCTTCTGTCCCACGGCTAGCTGGCCGATCAGCGGCTCGTCGAAGTAGGCGCGGACGCGCAAACTGTGCATATCCGCCATCTGCAGCAGCGGCGCACCCTCCTCAACAAAATCGGAGCGCGAGACTTTGAGGCTGTAGACGGTTCCGGCGGCAGGAGCGCGCGGCGCGGACTTGGTGAGCACATCTTTTGCCGCGGCCAGGCCGGCCTCGGCGTCGGCCACCGCTGCCTGGGCGCGCGCCAAATCGGACGGCGCATAGCGGCCGTGGGCGCTGGCTTCGGCGGCGTGAAGCGAGGCTTCAGCCGAATCCAGCCGCTCCTGCGCCGCGGCTACCTCGCTGGCAGAAGCCGCTCCTGCGGCTTTGAGCTTGGTCAGGGCATCCAGGTCGCGCCGGGCCTGATCGCACTCGATGCGGGTGCGATTGATCTCCGCCTCTGCTGCCTGGCGTTCCTGCGGGGTTCCGTTGTGGTTGGCTGCATCGAGTGCTGCCTGGGCTGTTTTCACTCCGCTCTCGGCTGTGGCTACGCGGGCCCGCGCCGGAATGTCGTCAAGTTCCAGAAGAAGCTTGCCGGCTGGCACCTGGTCGCCCTGCTGCACGTAAAGCGCCTTGATGGTCGATGCGACGGGAGAGTAGACCGGATAATCCACGATCGGCTCCACCCGGCCGTTGGTGCTGATGGTGTTCACCAGCTGCTGGTGGCTCACCCGCACCGCGCGCACCGTCAGGCGGTCGCGCGTGAGCGCACGCGCCACAAAGAAGACGATCACCGTAAGAACGGCCGCGCCCAGCCAAAGCCAGACCCGCCCCGATTGCTTTTTCTCTTCAGCCATTGATCGAACCAAGGTCAGTATATAGGACTCAAAAAACGCACCAAGGAATCAGGAAAATGCGTTTTGAATGAGGCAAATGCTGCCGCGCGGACCATCTGGCCAGTCAACTGCGCCGCACGTACAATGGAGCCATGGCTCCTGAACCGCGCTATACCGACGAACACGCCAGGGCAGGCCTCGACTTTGCCTTTCCGGCCATTGAGACCTGGGAAAACCAGTTCCCCGGCTACGAGATTCTCATCGACGACCCGGAACTGACTTCGGTTTGCCCCAAGACCGGGCTGCCGGACTTTGGCCTGCTGACCATCCGCTACATGCCCGGAGAGCGCTGCCTGGAACTGAAGTCGCTGAAAGAATACCTGTTCAGCTACCGCAACCTGGGCATCTTCCAGGAGAACATCGTCAACCAGGTGCTGGAGGATGTGGTCAAGGCTTGCGATCCTGTCTGGGCGGAGGTGAAGGGCGTCTTCCGGCCGCGTGGCGGGATCGGAACGACGGTGGTGGCGAGGTGGCCGCGCCCAGCCGCCTAGCAAGCCGGCAAGTCAGTGCGGGCGAAGGCTCGCGGCGATTGTGTACACTCGGCAGAGCAGATTTGCCCCACTGAGGCCGCTTGCCCAACCAGGTTCAATCCAAACCGAAGCACTGGAATCCGGCGGTCGCGACGCTGGTGCTGCTCATCGGCCTCAACCTGCTCAACTACATTGATCGCTACATCCTGCCTGGCGAGGTCTCGCTCATCAAGAGCGAGTTCCACGCGACCGACCAGCAGATGGGCGCGCTGACCACGGCCCTGTTCTTCTTCTACATGTTTGCCGCGCCGGCGACAGGCTGGCTGGGCGACCGCTTCCGCCGCAAGCCGCTCATCATTGCCGGGGCGGTACTCTGGAGCGTGGCCACGCTGGGCACGGCCTGGGTGCACGACTACCGGACGCTTTACATCCGCCACGCGCTGGTGGGCGTGGGTGAGGCCACCTTCGGCATCTTTGCCCCGGCAGTCCTGGCCGACTTCTATCCCGAACGTGAACGCAACAGGATCCTCTCCATCTTTTACCTCGCGATTCCAGTAGGCGCGGCGCTGGGCTACCTGGCCGGCGGCGAAATCGGCACAATCTGGGGCTGGCGAAGGCCGTTCTTCATCTGCGCCATCCCTGGACTGGTGATTGCCGCGCTCTACGGATGGCTGGGCCGTGAGCCCGTGCGCGGCGCCAGCGACCATGTCAAGGCGACCGTCAGCCGCACCACGTTCCTCGGGCTCTTCACCAATGGCGCATTCCTGACAGGTACGTTCGGCCTGGCCACGCTGACCTTCGCCATGGGCGGCATCTCGGCCTGGGTTCCGGAGTTTCTGCGCCGCTCCGGCGGGCTCTCCACTGGAAACGCCAGCCTGGTGGTGAGCGCCATCACGGTGGTCGACGGAATCTTCGGCACCCTGGTGGGCGGATGGGTTGCGCAGCGCTGGATCAAGACCAATCATCGTGCGCTCTATCTGGTCTCCTTCTGGAGCGTGGCGCTGACTTTGCCCTTTGGCGCGCTGGTCTTCTTCGGGCCAAGAGCCTGGGCCGTTCCCTCGCTCTTTGTGGCCGAGTTCTTCCTCTTCACCAATACCGGGCCGCTCAACACAGCCATTGTGAATTCGGTCTCGGCGCCGGTGCGCGCGGCGGCCATCTCCGTCAACCTCTTTTGCATTCATTTCTTCGGCGACACCTGGTCCCCGCAGATCATCGGCGCCATCAGCGACAGGAGCAACCTGCGTATCGGGCTGGGCGCGACGCTGATCTTTCTTGTCATCTCCGGGACCATTCTCTGGTTCGGCTCGCGGTTTGCGCCGCCGCTGGAAGATACGCCCGCGTTGCCTGCCTGATGGGCTGAACGGAGCCTGCGCAAGCCAGGGGCTCAGGCCAGGCAGGTAGGCGATACTGGCTTTATGTTTGCTGGGCACACGGCGGCACAGGCTTTTCTCATCCTCAATTGGCTGGTAGCCCTGGGCTGGCTTTGGCAGGCCCTTGCGGCCTTGCGCGGCGCGCCCACGCTGCCTGACCTGACCGCTGCGGAAGGGGCAGCGCTGCCTGCGTTGACCGCTGCGGAAATGCCGCACCTGGCCGTCATTGTTCCGGCGTGCAATGAGGAGGCGGCCATTGAGACGACGTTGCGGTCGCTGCTGGCCTCCACGGGGCTGCGGCTTGAGATTATCGCGGTGGATGACCGCTCCACCGACCGCACCGGTGCGTTGATGGACAAGGTTGCCGCGGAGGCGCTTTCGGCCGGCGGACCGCACAGGCTTGAGATCATCCACAATCGCGATCTGCCTGCCGGGTGGCTGGGCAAGCCCCATGCACTGCACCTGGGAGTGGAAAGGGCGACGGCGGCATGGCTGTTGTTTACCGATGGGGATGTCGTTTTTGAGCCGAGTGCGCTGGCATTGGGCCTCCGATACGCCCTGGCGCAGCGGGCCGATCATGTCGTTCTGTTGCTCACGCTGATCCTCAAATCAACCGGCGAGGCCGCCATACTGGCCGCCATGAGCGTGCTATCGCAATGGAAAATTCGCCTATGGAAGGTGGCCAACCCGCGCGCACGGGACTTTTTTGGAGCGGGCGGTTTCAATTTGGTGCGGCGCGAGGTTTTCGAGCGGCTGGGAGGGTTTGACGACCTGCGCATGGAGGTCCTGGAGGACCTGCGCCTGGGCTTCAAGATCAAGCGCGCCGGCTACGCGCAGCGCGTAGTCCTGGGGCCCGGCCTGGCCCGCATCCGCTGGCTGCATGGCGCCCTGGGCGTGGTGCAACTGACAGAAAAGAATGGCTTCGCGATCTATCGTTATCGCATTGGCCTGGCTCTGCTCGCCTGCCTCAGCCTGGCCCTCTCGGTGGTTGTACCGCTGGCCGCATTAGCCACGGGCGGTTGGGCCACGGCGGCGGGGCTGCTCACTTACACGGGGATCGCGCTGGCTTACGTTGCCAACCGGCGCATTACGCAGGTTTCGCCGTGGCTGGCGATCTTTTTTGCCCCGGCCGGCGCCATCGTGCTGTTCGCGGTCCTGCGCTCTATTTTGGTTACGCTGGTGCGCAACGGCGTGGAATGGCGCGGTACCCGCTACTCCCTCGACGAACTCCGCCGCAATGCCGGCAGTGGGTTTTGAGCGGCTATTTGGCGGGCCGGGTTTCCTGGTCGCGGGTGTTCATGAAGGCCCGTCCGGCACCCTGCGAGCGCAGGTTGGGGTCGTTGATGGGCGGGCTCGACTGGTCGGCATTGAAGCCACGCTCGAGCTTCGGGTTGGGCTTGAACTTGGGCGGCCCACCGTAGAACTGCCGCGCGTGGCTCAGCACCATTCCGGCCCGGCCGTGCATGGGCTGCACGATCCCCCGCACCTGCACGTCCATGTCGCGGTACTTGCGCAACTCGCCTGCTGTTTCGTGGTCTTCCCACAGACTGATGATGGTGAACCGGCAGGCATCGTCGGGCGTTTGTGGCGAGCAGACGTCCAGGAAGCGCGTCCCGTCCGGCAATTGCACTACGTCGTAGATGTGGGCGCTGACGCAGACGTCCTTGTTGACGAGCTTGGAGGCCTGGTCGGCGGGGATGCAGGGCTTTTGCGAAGCAGCGAGAGCCATACCGGGCGCGAGTGCGAGGGCGATGATCTTTCGGCGCATCAAGCACCTCTTATATTACCGCGCGCCGACTAGCTCTTTGCTCTTCGCGCCCTGCCCGTAGTGGCTCTCGACATACTTATCGAGGATTTGCTTGAACTCGGCCACAATCGTGTCGCCCTTGAGCGTAATCGAGAGTTTGCCGTCGATGTAGACAGGAGCCTTGGGCTCCTCGAAGGTGCCCGGCAAACTGATGCCCAGGTTAGCGTGCTTCGATTCGCCGGGGCCGTTTACCACGCAGCCCATGACGGCGAGTTTCAGTTCTTCGACACCCGGATACTTCTTGCGCCACTCGGGCATCGAGGTGCGCAGGTAGCTCTGGATCTGTTCGGCCAGCTCCTGGAAATAGGTGCTGGTGGTGCGTCCGCATCCGGGGCAGCTGGTCACCTGCGGCATGAAGCTGCGGATGGAGAGCGACTGCAGAATCTGCTGCGCGGCCTGCACCTCTTCCGTGCGGTCGCCGTTGGGCTTGGGCGTGAGCGAGACGCGGATGGTGTCTCCGATGCCGGCCAACAGAAGCGGCGCAAGTCCCGCCGTGGAAGCGATAAGCCCCTTCGCGCCCATGCCCGCTTCCGTGAGGCCCAGGTGAAGCGCGTAATTACAACGCGCGGCCAGGGCGGTATAAACGTCGATGAGGTCGCGCACGCCGGAGACTTTGGCGGAAAGGATAATTTGGTCGGGACGCAGGCCGTAGCGCTCGGCGGCTTTGGCAGATTCGAGCGCGCTCACTACCATTGCTTCCATCATGACGTCGCGAGCGGGAAGCGGATCGGCGAGCTTCGAATTCGCGTCCATCATGCGCGTCAGCAGCGACTGGTCGAGCGAGCCCCAGTTGACGCCGATGCGGACGGGCTTCTGGTTCTCGACGGCGCATTCGACCATCACTTGAAAATTGTCGTTGTCTTTTTTCCCTATTGACGCGTTGCCGGGATTGATCCTGTACTTGGCCAGGGCCCGCGCCGCGGCGGGAAACTTCTTGAGCAGCAGGTGGCCGTTGTAGTGGAAGTCGCCCACGATAGGCACGCGGATGCCGCGCTTGTCGAGGCCCTCGACGATGTGCGGGACGGCGGCGGCGGCGTCTTCATTGTTGACGGTGACGCGAACAATCTCAGAGCCGGCTAGAGCCAGGGCCGCGACCTGCCCGATGGTGCCCGGAATGTCGGCCGTGTCGGTGTTGGTCATGGACTGGACGACGACAGGGACCTCCCAGCCGACGCGAACCTGCCCGATTTTGACCGTAGGTGTTTTCCTGCGCTGAATCTCCGCCATGGTTCTAGTTTACCCGCATCGCGGCTGGCGGCAAAGCCGGATTGTTCGTGCTTCTCTGCGGCTGGCCTGCCGCTCGCTTTTCGGCGGCTCGAGAAATCTTGCAAAGCCTTCAACAAAAATGCGGTACTCTGGGTCGAAGGCCAGCAGGACGAGTGACTTGGAGGTTGGAGCAATGAGTGAGGGCGTAGGAGTGGCGGATCTGGGGGCTCGGCCTGTGGCGCAAGGGAACGGGCCATCGCTTCTTCTCCGTGGCGTGCGCAAAGCCTTTGCCGACGTGCAGGCCGTGGATGGGCTCGATCTGGAAGTTGCGCGCGGCGAATGTTTCGGGCTGCTGGGGCCAAATGGGGCGGGGAAGACCACGACCATCGAGATGTGCGAGGGACTGACCAATCCCGATGAGGGGGCGGTCGAGGTGCTCGGACTGAATTGGCAAAGCGGCGCGAGGGAGCTGCGGCAGCGCATCGGCATTCAATTGCAGGAGACACAGTTTCCCGACAAGCTCACGGTGGGAGAGACTCTGCGCTTGTTTCGCAGCTTTTTCAAGCGCGGTATCTCGGTGGACGAGTCGATCCGCACGGCGCAACTGGAGGAGAAACGCAGCTCGAGAGTGGGCGGGCTCTCCGGCGGGCAGAAGCAGCGGCTGGCCATGGCCACGGCGCTGGTGGGAGATCCCGAGTTGCTGTTTCTGGATGAGCCGACGACAGGGCTCGATCCGCAGGCGCGGCGTCACTTGTGGGACCTGGTGGACGGGCTCAAGCAGGCCGGGCGGACGATTATCTTGACCACGCACTACATGGACGAAGCCGAGCGGCTGTGCGATCGCGTAGCCATCATGGACCACGGCAAGGTAATTGCGCTCGGCACGCCGCAGCAACTCATCGGCACGGTCGGCGGCGAAGACATTGTGGAGTTTGCGGTGAGCGGGATCGATGGAGATGGACATGGCGTGGTGGATGCGGGGCGGCTGACGGATATTGGCGGCGTGCAGTCGCATCGCGTGGATGCGGGGCGGCACCAGCTTTCAGTGAGCGAGTTGCACCTGGCAGTGCCGCGCATCTTTGCCGTACTGAAGGAACAGGGTCTGCATCTGAGCGAGTTTCGAACGCATTCAGCGACGCTCGAAGATGTGTTTGTCCGGCTCACGGGAAGGAATCTGCGCGATGAATAAACTGGAACTGAGCAGCCTCTATCAACTGACCATGGCGCGTTTCCGGTTGATGCTGCGCGAGCCGGAGATGATTTTCTGGGTTTTCCTGTTTCCTATTCTTCTGGCGGTGGGACTGGGGATTGCGTTTCGGAACCGGCCGGCGGATGTGTTGCCGGTGGGCGCAACGACCACGCAATTGACGCAGGCCCTGGCCGCGGACAAGGGCCTGACCGCGGAGACTCTCGATGAGGCCGGCGGCTCTCATGCCCTGGCGACGGGACGGATTCTGCTGCTGGCGATTCAGCGCGGCGATGGGGTCGCGTACAAATACGACGACACCAATCCCGATGCACGAACAGCGCGCATGCTCGCTGACCGCGCGATCCAGACAGCAGCAGGGCGGCGCGATGCGGTCGAGGCCGCGAACGAACTGGTGCATGAGACCGGCGCGCGCTACATTGACTTTGTGGTACCCGGTCTGCTGGGCATGAACCTGATGGGCTCGGCGATGTGGGGGCTGGTGTTCGCGATTGTAGAGGGGCGGCAGAAAAAGCTGCTCAAGCGGCTGGTGGCTTCGCCCATGCCGAAGTGGCAGTACCTGGCGTCGTTCCTGTTGTCGCGGATTTGTATCCTCGCCATCGAGGTTGGGGTGTTCCTGGGATTTGCGCGATTCGCATTCGGCGTGCCGTTTCGCGGATCGCTTTGGCAGCTATGCCTGCTGTGCCTGCTCACTTCGCTGGCGTTTTCGGCGCTGGGACTGCTGGTTTCTTCGCGGGCCAAGACCATGGAAGCCGCATCGGGGTTGATGAATCTTGTCATGCTGCCCATGTGGATTCTCTCCGGCGTCTTCTTTTCGGCCACGCGCTTTCCGGCGGTGATTCAACCGGTGGTGCGGGCGTTGCCGCTGACGGCGGCCATTGATGCCATGCGCGGCAACATGCTGCAAGGGATGAACCTGGGCCAGATGCTCGTGCAGGTGGGCATCCTGGTGGCGTGGTTCTTGGTGCCGTTTGCGGTGTCGCTGCGCATCTTCCGCTGGAGATAACACTGGCAACGCGGAGCTAGTCCAGCGCCTTGTGGAAGCGGAGAATGGCGGTGGTGAGCAGAGCCACGCCGAGTCCCGCCATGGCTGCCATCTGGGGCCAGAGGATCTCCATTCCAACGCCTTTTAGATAAGTTCCTCGCAGCACGATTAGAAAATATCGGAGCGGAACAAGATACGTGAGGGTTTGCATCCATTGCGGCATGGTGCTGATGGGAAAGCCAAACCCTGAAAAGGCGATCGCGGGCATGATGAAGAAAAATGCCGTGACCATAGCTTGTTGTTGCGTTGATGAAACGGTGGAGATGAGCAGCCCCACGCCCAGCATGGAGACGATGAAAAGAATAGAGCCCGCGAGAAGTACGGATACATGGCCGCGAAAGGGGACCTGGAACCAAAACGTGCCGACAACGGCGATGAGCGAGACGTCGAACAGGCCGATGAGAAAGAAGGGAAGTGTTTTGCCGAGGATGAATTCGGCGGGCCTGATGGGCGTAACCATGATCTGTTCAAGCGTGCCGATCTCGCGCTCGCGCACCACGGCAAAGGCGGTGAGCGTAACCACGAGCACCAATGTCAAGCTGCCGATGACGCCGGGCACGAAGAACCAGCGGCTCTTGAGGCCGGGGTTATACCAGGGGCGCGGCTGCAACTCGACTGAGGGGGCAGCCTCGAGCAACTGCGGCGCGATGCGCATGATGCGGTCCCGCTGCGCGGTCTGCGCGTAGCCGAGCGCGATTTGCGAGATGTAGCCCGAGGCGATCAGTGCGGTGTTGGAGTTGGTGGAGTCGACGATCACTTGTAATGGCGCAGTCTGGCCGCCGCGCAGTTTGCGTGCGAAGCCGGCATCGATCTCCAGTCCGACCGTGGCCTTGCCCTGATCGATCAGATCGCCGAGTTCGCGCGAGGTTGTGAGCTGACGCTGCACATCGAAGTACGGGCTGGACGAAAAAAGCGAGACTAGGTCGCGGCTCTCCTGGCTGTGATCGAGGTCGAGAACAACTGTGGGGACGTGGCGGATCTCGTAGGTGGCCGCGTAGCCGAAGATGAGCATTTGAAGGATGGGCGGGCCAATGAGGATGAAGCGCGTCCGCTTGTCGCGGAAGACCTGGATGAACTCCTTGATCAACATCTGCTTCAGCCGCCCGAACATGAGTTCTCCTTTAGGTCAGCCTCTTGTGAAATGCGCGCGTAGCCAGCAGTGCCAGCACGAATGCGAACACGGCAAGCGGGATCAGATCGGCGGAAAGCATGGCCGTGGGCGTGCCTTTGAGAAAGATCTTTTTCAGCACCGAAACGTAGTAACGCGCGGGAAGAATGCGCGTGATCCATTGCAGGGCAACGGGCATCTGCTCGATAGCAAACAAGAAGCCCGAGAGCAGAAAGGCCGGTAGAAATGTGATGAGGAGAGCGATCTGGCTGGCGGCAAACTGATTCTTCGCGAGCACCGAAATAAAGAAGCCCAGCGACAGCACCACCACCATGAACAAGGCGGAGCTGATGAGCAGCGTAACGAAGGAGCCGCGGAACGGCACATGGAACCAATAGATCGCGATGACTGCGCAGAGAACCACGTCGAACATGCCGAGAACAAAGTATGGCGCGAGTTTGCCGATCATGATTTCCATGGCGCTGACCGGCGTGGAGATCAGCTGCTCCATGGTGCCGCGTTCCCACTCGCGCGCGATGGTGAGCGAGGTGAGAAAGGCCCCGATGACCGACATGACCAGCGCCAGCACGCCGGGGATGATGAAGGCGCTGCTCTCGAGATTTTCGTTATACCAGGTGCGGGTTTCCACGCCGATGGGCACGGGCTGAATCTGCTGGCCGCGCCGGCGGAGCAACGTGGTTTGCACTTCAGAGGAATAGCCCTGTACGACCGCTTGCGTGTAACCAATGAGCACGTTGGCGGTGTTGTCGTCGGTGGCGTCGATAAGCGCCTGCACCTGCACCGGTCCGCCTTCGCTCAGTCGCTGGGAAAAGTTCCATGGGATCACGATCGCCATCTTGGCACTGCCATCGTCGAGCGCGCGCGTGATGGTTGAGTAGCCGTTGACCGTGCGAACAATGTGGAAATAGCTGCTGGCTTGAAAGTGTTTGAGCAGGTCCTGGCTTTGCTGGCTGCCGTCCTGGTCGTACACGTAGACAGGCAGGCCCTTGAGATCGAGATTGACGCCGTAGCCGAAGAGCAGCATCAGCGTCACGGGCATCAGGACAACGATAATGAGGCTGCGCGAGTCGCGGAGAATCTGGATGATCTCCTTTTTTGCCACCGCCAGCAGGCGATTGAAGTTCATGGCTTCGCCTCCACTGTTGCATCGCGCGCGCTGGTGACGGAAACGAAGACATCTTCGAGAGTGGGTCGAATCTTCTCGATCTTTGTAGCTGTGATGCCGTGTTCCTTGAGGAACGATTGGATTTGCGGGATGGCCGCGGCGGCATCGAGGACAACGAGATGCAGCGCATTGCCGAATACGGCCGCGTCGAGGACGCTTGGAGCCGACTGCAACGCTTCAACCGCGGGGCCGAGCGGCTCACACTCCACGAGAAGCAATTCACCGTTCATCGAGTTGCGCTTCAGTTCGGACGGAGTGCCGAGCGCGATCATTTTGCCGCGAAAGATGAGCGCCAGGCGGTTGCAGTATTCGGCTTCTTCCATGTAATGCGTGGTGACAAAGACGGTGACGCCTTCCTCGGCCATGTGGTGAATGAGGTCCCAGAACTGGCGGCGCGAGATGGGATCGACGCCCGACGTGGGTTCATCGAGAAAGAGGATGGCCGGTTTGTGCAGCACGGCGCAACCGAGCGCCAGGCGCTGTTTCCAGCCGCCGGGAAGCGTGCCGGTAATGAGATTCTCCTGACCCTTCAGGTTGGCCATCTCCAGCGCCCAGTCGATACGCTCTTTAAGAACATTGGAGGGCACACTATAAAGTCCGGCGAAGAGGCGCAGGTTCTCGATAACCTTGAGATCGTTGTAGAGAGAGAATTTCTGCGACATGTAGCCGATGTTCTGACGAACTTGCTCTGGTTTGCGGCCCACATCGTAGCCCGCAACGGATGCGCGGCCCGACGTTGGCTTCAACAGGCCGCACAACATGCGAATGGTGGTGGACTTGCCTGCGCCGTTGGGGCCGAGGAATCCGAAGACTTCGCCCTTCGGGATTTTGAGATTCAGTTGCTCCACGGCGACAAAACTGCCGAACTGCTTGCGCAGGTTCTCCACTACGACTGAGTAGTTTTGTTCAGCCATGGGTTGCGCCTCCGCTCGTGACGGCATCGACAAAGAGATCTTCGATCGAAGGCGAGACCTGCTGAATGGAATCGAAGGGCACGTGGGCCTGAGTCAAAATGGCGCGAAACTCGGGGATGCGGCGCGCCGCGTCGTCGACCACAACATGAAGACCGTCGCCGGTGAGGACGAGGCTGGAGATTCCGGCGGCGTGTTCGAGCTGCGTGCGCAAGCTGCGCGGCTCCGGGCCGGAGACTGACAAAACACCTTTGATCATGCGGGCTTTTAGGTTGGCGGGCGTGTCGCAGAAGAGCAGCTTGCCCTGGTTGAGAAGAGCGACGCGGTGACAACGCTCGGCTTCGTCGAGGTAAGCGGTCGAGGTGAGAATCGCTACGCCCTCGGCGATGAGTTCGTAGAGGATGCGCCAGAAGTCGCGGCGCGAAACGGGATCGACGCCGGTGGTGGGCTCATCGAGAAGAATCACGCGCGGCCGATGGATGAGGGCGCAGACCAGGCCCAGCTTCTGCTTCATTCCGCCGGAGAGCTTGCCGGCCATGCGCTTGCGAAACTCGGCCATGCCGGCTGCTTTGAGCAATTGCGCGGAGCGCTGCTCGCGTTCCGCGCGCTTCACGCCGAACAAGTCGGCATAAAAGCGGATGTTCTCGTCGACAGTGAGGTCTTCGTAGAGGCCGAAACGCTGCGGCATGTAACTGAGGGCGTGCTTGGCGCCTTCTGGATCGCGGACGACGTCGTAGCCGGCGACATTTGCGCTGCCTGCATCGGGCGGCATAATGCCGGCCAGCATGCGCAGCGTGGTCGTCTTGCCTGCGCCGTCAGGACCGACGAGGCCGAAGATCTCTCCCGCGCACACGTTGAAGCTGAGCGCATCCACGGCGCGGACGCCGGGGAAGACCTTGGTCAGGCCTTCGGCCACGATCGCGGGTTGGGACTGGTCCGTCATTGTTTCGACGGCTGCGCAGCGGATGAAGGCGCGGACTGCTGCGCTGCGGCCAGCGCGATGTGCGCATCGGCGGGCATGCCGGGCTTGAGTTCGTGATTGGGATTGTCGATATCGATCTTGATACGGTAGACGAGGGTTACGCGCTCCTCGTAGGTCTGCACGCTCTTGGGCGTGAACTCGGCGTCGGAAGCGATGAACGAGATGCGTCCGTGATACTGCTTGCCGGGATAGGTGTCGGTGGTGATGGATGCGTCCTGGCCCCAAAGAATCTTTCCAAGATCGGTTTCCGCAACGTAGGCGCGCAGCCAGATGTGATCGAGATCGGCGAGCGTGACCACTGGCGTTCCGGGCGCGACGACTTCGCCGAGCTCCGCCTGGCGCACGGTGATCACGCCTGTCGACGGCGCGCGCAAGGTGGTGTAGTCGAGGTTGACGCGCGAGAGGCCGAGGTTGGCGCCGGCCTCATTCACGTTGGCTTGCGCAATGGTGATGTCTTCCTTGCGGCTGCCTTCAACCGCCTCGTTGTAGCGCTGCTGCGCGGCTTTGAAGGTAGCATCGGCACGCTTCAGTGCTGTAGCGGCCAGGTCGCGGTCCTGCGCAGAGACCTCGTCTTTGGCAAAGAGCTTTTGCATGCGGTCGTTGTCGAGCTGCTTCTCCTCGAGATCGGCCTGGGCATCGATCATGGCTTGCTGTGTTGCCTTCAACTCCTGCTGGCGGGTTCCGGCGAGAGTCAATGCGAGGCTCGACTCGCGGACGCGCACGGTGTCCTCATCGATGCGGACTTTCTGCCTGTAGTCGGCGTCTTCAAGGCGCGCCAGCAGGACGCCCTGCGTGATCTCCTGGCCCTCTTCGACGGGGAGTTCGACGATGCGGCCCGCAACCTTGAAGCCCACCAGGCTCTCGTGCGCCTCGATGTTGCCGGAGAGCGTGAGTTGATTCAGCGGCGCGGGCTTTTTGTGAAAGCGCGGATAGTAGTAGACTCCGGCGGCGACGACCGCGATGAGAACAATCAAGATCGGTATGGCTCGTTTCATGGCTTCAAACCTCGTATGCGGGAATCGGATTCAAGTGCCGGCTGCAGGAAACGGCCTATGGATTCCCCGTGTATTGCATGATGTTCTTTTCCGTATCGCCCTGGGCGCGGGCGAGGGCAAACCTGGCGTCAACATGGCTGGAGACGGCAAGGATGTAATTGTCCTCGGCGCGGGCAAGTTCATCCTGCGCCGTGACCACTTCAACGTTGTTGGTCGCGCCGGATTGAAATCGGTCCTGCGCCAGGTCCAATTCGCGGCGGGCAAGATTCTGTCCCTGTTCGGCAACCGCGACTTGCTCGGTGGCGGAGTCCAGGTTCAGCAGAGCTTCGCGGATGTCTTCGTCGATGCCGCGCCGTAGATCGGCAATCTGATCGTCGATGCGCTTGAGGCGGCTGGCAATCTCCGCGGCTTCGCCTTCGCGATCGCGATCGAAGACAGTGAAATCGATCTGGCCCTGAATCAGCCCAGTGGCCTGCACGCTGCCGATGCTGCGGCCGATGCCGCCGAAGTTGCCGTTGATGCTGACTTTGGGAAAGGAGCGAGCGTGGTTGGCGCGCTGCTGCTCCACCAACTCCTGGCGCTGCGCGGCGAGCGACAGGTAGTCGGCGCGTGAAATCAGCGCAGCAGGCGCAAGCGTTTCCGGCTCGCCCTGGTTCACCGGCCGATAAACAAGCGGCTCGGCCAGCTCCAGCGGCGTGCCGGGGTCGAGGCCGAGGTTGCGCGCCAACGCCAGGAGCGACTGCTTATGTTGATTCTGCGCAATGAGCAGCGCCTGTCTGTCGTTGGCAAGCTGCACTTCGGCGCGCAGCACGTCCACGCCCGTCGCGGTGCCTGCGTCGTGCTTGTCCCTGGCCAGCTTCAAGAGCGTAGTGGAGTCGGTGACGCGCGATTCGGCAGCCGTCGAGCGCGCCTCGGCGGACTGCGCATTCAGGTAGAGGCCAGCGATCGCACGCACGATCAGATCGCGCGCGTCCTGGAGGTCGAGTTTGCCGGCATCGATGCCGCGCTCGCTGGCCTTGAGATTTCGCCTGCTCTCGAGGTCGACGATGTTCTGCTGCGCGTAGACGCGGAAGTCGTAGTTGGAAAACGGGCCCACCACGCTGGGGATGGGAATGCCCGGCAGCGACAGCCCGAAGGCGCGCAAATCGCGGTTCTGGGCATTGGCATAGCTCTCGATGCTGATGCGTGGAAGCAGTGCAGCCGACTCGCGGCGAGCCCGCGTACCCTCGGCTTCCTCAACCTTCGTGGCGCCAACCAGCACGCTGAGGTTGGCCTGGAGCGCCTTTTGGATTGCATCCTGCAGCGTGAGACGCAGGGGCGGTTGCTGGGCCCGGACAGGCGGAGCCAGGGCTGGACCCAGCAGCGCGGCTGTGAGGAGGAGAACAACTGAGTTGCGACGACTGATTCTCATGGTTTGCGCTCTTCGCTGGGGAGAGCGACGGCTCTCCAGAAATGTTGAAAGCTGTCTTCGATCCACGTGTCGAGCGGCGGGTCCTCGTGCAGCGACCAGAAGAGGACGGTTCCCATGAAGGCCTGGAGCACCTGGATCGCCGCCTTTTCCGGACTCAGGCCAGGATCGATCTCACCGCGCTTCTGGCCCGCGGACACGATGCCGGCGATAAGCCTGCGCCCCTCCTTCATGTTGTGTTCAATCAGCCGGCGAACTTCTTCGCTGGCCAGAAAGCAGGAGATCAGGGCGCGGGCCAGGTCGGGGCTGCGTCCCGGCTCCTCGGCGGCGCGATGGAAGAGGTGCTGGAAGGCGGATTGAATGGTGTGCTGACCATCGACTGCCTGGGCAGCGGCTTCCCGCACCTTGCCCAGTTGAATCTCGGCCATCACCCCAAGGACGTGTTCCTTGCTCTGGAAATAGTTGAAAAAGGTTCCCTTGCCCACATCGGCGGCCTGGGTGATCTCTTCTACCGTGACGTTGGAAAAGCCGCGCTGCGCAAATAGCTGCAGAGCGCAGCGGAAAAGCCGGAGGCGTGTCTCGGCAGCGCGGCGCTGGCGGCGTCCCATGCCCTGCATGTGGGGCAAATTTTCAACGGGGTCCGATTGCGCATGCAGAACAGGTTGACTTTGATGACTGGCATTCATAAATGACCAATGGTCACATAATTTCACATAGCCTATAGCCTTGTCAAACTCCAGTGTGCCGCGGGTTCAATGATCGGCAAGCGAATCCGGGGGAAAGGAGCGGAAAGGGAGGGGGAGTGCGGATTTCTGGAGCGGCCCGCATCCATTGATATCGTTCGGGGAATGCTTGCGCCGGAGTTGCGGCCACCCTTCTATGTCACACGGCCAAAAGGAGGTTCAAGGAAGGGGGGTTATCGGGTTCATGCCGACGGTCTCGCCTTTTCCCGTACCGGGCAATATCGCAGACAGTTCGTCTCGACCCGGCAGATTGCCGGTTGGTGCAACGCTCGATGGGATCGGTTCCGCCTCGCCCGTACTGGTTACCTTCCTAGTTCCTCTCTCAATCTGGTTAGCGGTTGCGAGCGCTCGCAATCGTCAACATGAATGAGAAGTAACTTATTTACAATCAGCAGTTACAAGGAGAATGGGGGAGAGAAAATCACGATATCCATGAAAAAGTTGCGGACTTGATAAATCCTGCTTCGCGGTCAAATTGGTTACTCGCAATGACCATAAAGTACCATCTTTCAAACTTACGTAATGGATATACTCTGCCTACAAGCCTAATCGGGCAACGTCGTTTTTCACGGCTTTTCACCGTATTCCGCTGGACACGCGGAGACGCTGGCCGATAGGTAACTGCAAAGAACAAATGACTAGGGAAGGTCACATGATGCTACAGGTAAGCCACAAACTGCCTCGAATGGCCGATGCCGGCGATTCGCGCTCCATTTTCCCCGGACCTGCTGCAAGCAACGTTGAAGCGGAGCCTAACTCCTGCCTGAAGCTCAACCTTGGCGAAGCCGCCGGCGCGCGACGAACGGCGCCAGGCCGCAGGGTCGGAATGCTGGCCATCGCCGCTTTGCTTCTGGCGGCTGCGGGAGCACAGGCCCAGTTGGTCTTCTCCACCCCCCAGGCAGTGGGTGTTGCCTCGAGCGCCCAGTCCGTCACCTTGACTGCGCAGGGCACCGGCACCGTGAGCATGGTGGAAGTGGTCACAGTAGGGCAGACCGGGCTGGATTTTGCCGCCGCTGCCAGTGCCTCAACCTGCGGAAGCGCCGTCTTCACCTCGTCCAACCACACCTGCACAGAGCCGGTTACGTTCACGCCGACCACTCCCGGTCTGCGCATGGGAGCGGTGGTGTTGCTTGACAGCGGCAGCAAGGTGCTCGCCACGGCCTATCTTTCTGGCGTGGGACAGGGCGGGTTGGCCGTTTTGATGCCGGGAAACTGGGAAAGAGTTGCGGGCGGCCTTAAGCAGGCGGGTGGGCCAAAGAATGGTGGCCCCGCCATCAACGCACAACTGCACGAGCCCTCCAGCGTGGCGCTGGACGGCGCCGGCAATATCTATATTGCCGACAGCTTCAATAATCAGGTCCGGATGGTTTGCGCCGCCAAGAACAGCCAAACCATTGCCGGCGTGAGCTACTGCAGTGGCGCCGGTATCATTCTGGAAGTAGCGGGCATGGGCGTGCCTCAAGCCGGCCTGACGCTGGATTATCCCACCGGCGTAGCGCTGGATGGCGCGGGCAATCTCTACATTGCGGACAATAGGAACAATGTCATCCGCGAGATCAACGCGGCTACCGGGGCCATTGCGACGGTGGCCGGAAATGGATACATCAATCCAGTGACCGGCGCCGGGGGTTATACCGGAGATAACGGGCCGGCGACAGCGGCCGAACTGAATTTTCCACAAGGCGTGACCGTCGATGTGAACGGCAACCTCTTTATTGCCGATCAGGGCAATAATGTGATCCGCAGGGTAGACGCGGTCACTGGCATCATCACCACCATAGCCGGCGGGGGAGCGCAGACCGCGGACGGAGTGCTGGCGACCAACGCCAGCCTCAACATGCCCTTTCCGGTGGCTTTTGACTCCGGCGGCAACATGTACATTCCAGACGGGGGTAACAACAAGGTGCGCGAAGTCGGAGCCGTGGGCGGACTGATTACGCCCGCCAGCACCATCAATACTGTGGTCGGAAACGGGGCACTGGGCGACAACTGTGCGAACGGGCCCACGAGCGGAGCGGCCCTGTTGACGCCCTCGGGCGTGGCAGTCGACGCGGCCGGCAATCTTTATATCTCCGATCCGGGGGACTTGTGCGTTCGCAAGACCAACTCCGTAAGTGGACAGATCAACCAGCTTGCGATCACCGGCGATTTTTCAATGAGCGAGTCCGGGGCTACCTCCGGGGCACAGATCTTCGCTCCGCAGGGCATCTTTGTCGACGGCGTCGGCAATGTTTATTTTGCCGACCATTATTTCATGGTGGTCGGGGTGGTTCAGAGCGAAAGGGTTGCCCTGAATTTCATCAATCCACCCGTCCGGCAGGGAGCTCAATCGGCGCCGCATGACCAGGGCGTCGAAAACGACGGCAACGCCTCGCTTGACCTGTCCGCCATCACCCCGGACGCCAATGCGGCGGTGGACCCGAATAATCCCCCGACCACCTGCTCGGCGCCCGGGTTCGCCATGGCCGAGGATGCCGATTGCACCATCGGCGCCATCTTTGCGCCTACCGTGTCGGGCGACCCGCTCCTGGCCAACATCGACGTAACCAACAGCACGACCCTCAACAATCCCCTGGATATTATCCTTGTCGGCAATGCGACACCGGTCAATGCGACGACCGTCTCTGTCATCTCCAGCCTGAATCCCTCCGAGTTCGGCGTCAACGTCCTCTTCACTGCGACCGTGTCCACGGGGACGGGGACCGGAGATCTGACCGGCTCTGTCGATTTCTACGATGGCGCCACGCTGTTGGCGAGCGGCCCCGTAGGCGCTTCCACCACAACGGGCACCACCACCAGCGCCGGGGTTAAGTTGAACATCTCTACACTGGCAGTTGGCTCCCATTCCATTACCGTGACCTACGACAATTCCAAAGACCCGGGTCACTCCACCAGCACCTCGGCGCCGCCTCTGATCCAAGTTGTCTACGAAGCCACCAGGACCTTCATCAAGTCCAACCCCGCCAGCCCGTCGCTGATCGGAGCCAGTGTCACTTTCACGGCCACGGTCACAGTGCCGGATGGCGGAACGTATCCGCTGGATGGTTCGGTAACCTTTACCGACAGCCTGGGGGCATTGGCCAACAACACGGTTCCCGTCTCCGCCGGCGGCGTGGCCACCTACACCACCGCCGCGTTGCTGCAGGGCGTGAACGTGATCACTGCCACCTACACCCCGGTGACCACAACCCTGATTCAAGGCAGCGATGTCAGCATGGACCAGGACGTGGTCTCGTCTGTGGGCGTTTCCGTCACCTCGGCCCCCAATCCCGCCACATTTGGGACGGTTGTTACCTTCTCGGCATCGGTTGCGAACATTGGATCCACCGCGGCAACGGGGCAGGTGAACATCGTCATCGTGCCGCAGGGCCAGACCTCGCCCACCTACCCCGTGACGGTGACGCTTGCCGGCAACCCCGCAACGGGCACTGCGACCATTTCCACGCTCCCCGTGGGCACTTACACCGCAACCGCCAACTACGCGGGCGACAAGAACTACGCCGCCAGTACCGGCACCCTGGCCACGCCCCAGGTGATAAGCCTGGTGCAGACCACCACCACCCTCGCCGCCAATCCGAACCCTGCAAGCGCCGGCCAGGCGATCGCCATCACCGCTACGGTAGCCCCCGGCACGGGCACGGCCACGCCGACGGGTACGGTGACCTTCACCGATACATTCAACGGCGCCACGGTGACTCTGGGAACCCAGGCATTGTCGGCCACGGGGGCAGCCACCATCAATCCCTCAACCCTGGCCCCGGGGACGCACTCGATCGTGGCCGCTTACTCGGGCGACACGGATAACGCGGCAAGCACATCGGCGGCGCTTTCCGTTGCGGTCAGCCAGACAACCACAGCCACCACCGTGACGGCCGCGCCGAGCCCGGCCGTGGTGGGAACCGCCATCGCGTTTACGGCAACCGTCGTCACCAATCCAGCCGGCGGTTCGCCCACTGGGGCGGTCACCTTCACGGCAGTGGGCGGAGCCGGGAACGTCGCGCTGGGCGCTTCCAACCTGGTGGCCGGCGCGGCCACGGTTACCTATTCCACCCTCCCCGCCGGCACCTACCAGATTACGGCCGCATACGCCGGCGACTCCAACAACGCTGCCAGCTCCGGTACCACCAGCGAAACAGTAGGGCTGATTCCCACCACCACGGATCTAAGCGCCACAACGGTAAATGGAGAGACTGCTCTTGTCGCCGTGGTTCAGAATAGCGGCGTGACCGGTCCCACGCCCACCGGTACGGTGACCTTCTATAGCGGAACAAACGCCATTGGAACCGCAACCCTTGACGCCAATGGAGTTGCCTCCGTGACGCCGAACCTGCCTGCCGGTACGAACACCATCACGGCCACGTATGGCGGAGACGCCATCCACACCACCTCCACGTCAAGCGCGGTCACTGTGACCGGGGCGGCTTCCAACTTCACCCTCACGGCGGCTCCAGCTACGGCCACGCTGCCGACCGGCCAAAACGTGAACCTCACCGTGACCCTGACCTCAATCGGCGCGTTTACCGACACCATCGACTTGGGTTGCGTAGGTCTTCCGACCGGGGTCGTCTGCGAGTTCTCCAGCAACTCATTAAAGCTCGCCGCCAATGGCACAGCCACCACTCAACTTACCCTTGACAGCAACAACCCGCTGGGCGGCGGCGCAACGGCCATGAACAGGCAATCCGGAAACAGGGCGATGAGCCTGGCAGGCCTGTTCCTGCCGTTCAGCATGTTGATGGGCTGCATCGTCTGGCGCTTCCGCAGGCGGCACGCTAACCTTTTCACCATGGTGCTGGTTCTCATTCTCAGCAGCGCTGCCTTGCTGGCCACCGGCTGCGCCGGGTTCAGCCAGAACAGCGCGGCCCCCGGAACCTACACCATCCAGGTAGTCGGTGTGGGGCAGACCAGCAACGTTACGCAGTTCCAGACCGTTACGCTGAACATTACCAAGTAGGGTGAACCCAATTGGGATGCCGCAGGAGAGAGATGACAAGCGCTTTTCATTCCGGTAGAACGATCGGCGGGGGGCAGGCAACGCTGCCCTGCCGCCACGCGGTATTCGTAGTCCTGGCTGTGTTGGCTTGCCTCGCCCTGGCGCGCCCCGCGTCGGCGCAGGTGGTGTACTCCGGCGACAGCGGCGGATACTCACTGTCGGCGGGCGCAACTGCCTCCGGCTACCAGGTCCAATACGGTGTCCAGAAACTCCTCGGGGTTGCCGCGCTGGTCGACCTTGACACGCGGCGCCGCATCGGCCTGGAAGCGGAAGGGCGCTGGCTGCTTTTTCATCAGACCAACGACGAACACGTCACCACCTATATGGCCGGTCCTCGCTACCACTTCAGCAAGGGAAAATTCCAGTTCTACGGCAAGGGCCTGGTCGGAGTTGGCCAGTTCAACTTCCCTTATAACCTGGCCCAGGGGAACTACCTGGTCATCGCCCCCGGAGGCGGCGTCGACTATCGCTTCAAGCGCAGGATCACGCTGCGTCTTGCCGATGTCGAGTACCAGATCTGGCCGCAGTTTACTTTTGGCTCCATGACCTCGGTCGGTGTCAGCGCGGGCGTCCGCTACCACATCTTCTGATCGTTTGGATTTGATCGGCCGCAGCGCCCGGATTCCGCAACTCCGCCGGGCGTAGCTTCTCGCCGCGATTTCGCCAATCCCGTACCAGCGCTAACCGCTGCTCGCCCAATGCGGCAGTTTCATCGCACGTGAGAACGTGCCCGCCTCCCCGCAGCCATTCAACTGCAGTGCGACCCATCGGTTCGCAACCAGAAGCGCTCTTCTAGGAAGCCATTTTCAGCAGTTCCTGCTCGGCCCGCAGCCAGTCCTGCAGCGCATGTCCATGCTGGTAGCCGCGCTCTGCCCAGTAACGATAAGCAACCTGCTCAATTTCAGCGCGAGACAGTTGCCGCGCCTTCGCCGGTGCCGTGACCTCTTCAATCTTCGCCGCGGCCTTGCGCGGTTTTGGCGCTGCTTTTGCCTTTGTGGCGATTGCTGCCTTCGCAACCGGCGCGGATTCCTCGTGGGATGGCGTCACTATTGCAACTTCAGCAACGTTCTCCTTCTTGGTTGCGGTCTTGCGCGGCTTCGAGGTGGACTTTGTCTTCTGAATTGTGTCTGTCATAAGATTCTCCTGACGTTCATTTGATTTGCCAGCAGCATTTGGTGTATCGACTTCAGGATACCAAAGTCCTTTCTCTCCGGGCAATCGCACGGCCGTGTACGAACCACATGATGCAACGCGGCAGCACCTGCGCAGCGATGGTTCGGTTGCAGGGAAACTATTTCATAAGAGCAGCTTAGGCGCCGGTCAGAATGCTGTGCACAATCTCGGCATTCTCCCGGACCTCGTCTTTTCTCCTGGGGAACACGCCCACATAAACGCCGTCATTGGGCTTGATGCTGCTGTACGCGGTGCGGAAGGCTTGCGCCACGCCGTCGTCGCCGATGCGCCCGGCGGCCAGTATCTTGAACGCAAAGCAGGTCTTTGCGGTCTGCCGCATGACCTTGTACATCCGCGCCGGGTCGCTCTGCATGTAGATCTCGTGGGGCATCTCGAGGATCTGGCCGTTGAGAACCTGCTTCCATTCCTCCTCGGTCCGGGTGCGGTTATATACGCAGCCCGAGTAGAAATCGACGTCCCAGCCCTGTTCCTCCACCAGTTCGATCACCTCGGGCTTGTGTGTGCCCACGCCCACCATCACTCCCAGGTCGCGCGCCCGCTTGCACCACTCTCTCTCACTGGCCATCGTCCCCGTCTGAAAGGCCTTGTCAACCTCTTCGCCGCGCCGTTGCAGTGCAAGAGGCTTCAGATTCTTCACCAGCGTGGCTGCATCGTCGTACGCCGTAGCCTGAATGATCAGGTGCATCCTGCCGCCCTCGGCTTGAAACCTTGCCCAATCCTGCGGGGCGCGGCCGAAGTTCACGTAGTTGAAGGCGTCGATGCCGAATGAGTTGGCGCGGTGCATGACCTCGCAGACCTTTTCCGGCGTGTACCACTCTCTCATCGCAGCGCTGTAGTTGTTGTTGTAGTGGCAGAATCCATAGAGCGGGTTGACGCCGAGAACTAGCCGCCCGATCTCGACGTTTCCAAACTTCATCTTCGGAATCTGGATCTCCGCATCCGGCTTCTGCGGTCCCGTGCTCTGCGGGGCTGTTCCCTGGGCCGCTGCGGGCGCGTTCTGAGCCTTGATTGCTTTGGCCGGGTCCTCGGCCATGCTTGCGGTTACTCCGCCCGCCAGGCCCATCGCCAGGGCCACGCTCGATTGGAGAAATTCCCGACGCGAGTTGGACATAATGACTCCTTCTTTCCTTCGCCGGCCAGGCTCGCTCATCTGCTTCCGGCATGCAGGCGGCCGTCCCACGGTGGCAGTTGCCCGGCAAATATTGGAGCACCGCGCGCGGCTGCATGGCTGTGATGGCTCCCACACCTGGCGCGCAGGGCAGCCTGCGAGGCGTCGCATCTGCCCCCATCCCGGCCTAGACGACGCACAGGCATGGTTCGATAAGCAGGCCGCGCGGCGGGGCTCGGGGATCCTCGGCCGAATTCCTGCCGGTGCTAGAATCGTCCTCAGCCTGGCGGAGATTCCGGCCGCCGCTCGATCGAGTTGGAGGATTTCGGTGCAATTGGCGCGGTCCGGCGGAGAATTCAGGCGCGTGTTCCAGGACCGGCCATTGCAGCCATCTGCTTTACGCAAATTGGCGCTCTGCGGATGGATGCTGGCGATTGCTCTACCGGGCGCCGCGCAGGCAGTCAAGGCGAAGGAATCGGATGAGATTGCGGCGCAGTTGAAGACCGCGTCCGCCTTGCACGAGCGGGCCGACTATGCGCACTCCATTCCGATGCTGAAGCACGTCGTCCAGCTATCCCCGCGGAATTATCCCGCCAACCTCATGCTGGGCGAGGACCTGCTGCGCAGCGGCAAGCCCGAGGATGCCTTGGCCCCTCTGCGTGCCGCATCCGATGCCAGGCCCGATGACGTGGTTGCGCTGGATTTCACGGTCGCCGCGGCGGAGGCAGCGGGCGATTCCGCGCGGGAATCGGAGGCGCTTGAGGATGCGGTTGCGCGTTCAGGCGGCGACGAGAGGCACCTGCTGGTCTGGGCCAACTTCTGCCTGCACCGCTTCCACGCGCTGGAGATGGCGTTGCTGACGACGAAACAGGGCGAAGGCGCGGAACTCCGCATCTCAGCGTGGGGCAATCCCGAGGGAAGCGAAGCCCGCGAGTCGTTGCTTGAGCAATCGGTCGCCGACGATCCGGAGCAGCGAGGAATCTGGGGAGAGCTGGGCATTGCTCAGTTGGAACTGGACAAGCACGCCGAGGCGCAGAAGAGCCTGGAGGAGGCCGAGAGACGCGAACCCCACGAGGCCGCGACGCTGCGGCTTGAAGCTCTTTTTGCAGCCGCCGAAGGCAACTGGCAATTATCTGCGGAGCGTTTGCGTGCTCTTGGCGCCCGATCGCCTGCCGAACTGGCGAAGGCTCTCGGCTCCTGGCCTTCCAACCTGACGCCGGGACCGGAGAACACTGCAGCGGTTTGGAACTGCATTCGCAGCGCGACAGGCTCTTGTCCTCTGCTTGCGGCGACGCCCCAGGGCGGAGAAGGCCTGAGCGCGAAGGAGCTTTATGCGGAGGGTCGGTGGGAGCAGTTGAAGGCGCTCCCCGCGGTTGCAACTGCTGATCGCGATGAGTGGCTTTGGCACGGCGTGGCCCAGGCCAGGACCGGCGATTGTTTGCAGGCCATTCCTCTGCTCGAGCGGGGACTTCAATCGAACCAGCGCGAGGGCAGCCTCTATCTCCAGGTCTGTTACGCCGGCGAAGAGCAGCGCAGCGAGGGCAGGCTGGGCGAGGCAGGGAATCAGGGTGCGCTTCATGAGTTGAAGGGGGATAGCGCGCTGGGCCTGCGCAACGATCCCGCAGCCGCGCAGAAAGAGTATGCCGAGGCGGTGCGCTTGCGGCCCCAGGACGCTCGCCTGCTCGCCAGGTTGGCAGAGGTCTACAGGATGCTCGGGGATTCCGAAAATGCTCGCACCAGCGCGCTTTCTGCGTTGGCTGTCGACCCCAGCCAGGCGTCGGCTCTCCAGACTCTGGCGCAGGTGGCCATGGGCGAGCGCCAATACGCCGATGCGCTGGTGAGGCTCAAGCAATTGGCTGCCCTGCTGCCCAGCGATGCCTGGACCCAGGTTGAACTGGGCATTGCCTATGGAGAGCTGGGTCATCCGGATGAAGCCGTGCGCTTTCTTGCGCCGCGATTGGCCTCCGGCTATCCCGACCCGAAGGGCGCGCTCCATGCTCAGCTCGCTGGCGCTCTGCGCAAGCTCGGCCGGACGCAGGAAGCCGGCCAGGCTGCCGCGGAAGCTGCAAGGCTGGCCAACGCATCGCTCGAGAGCAGCGAACGGGAGAAGAGCGATCCCCAATAGCAGGCGCAGCTTTCCGCTGCCGGGGCGCGGCGCTTTTGCCGGGAGCGGTATGTTCGGGGCAGTGCGGGTCGCAGGGGGATCTTCGTTCTCCCCGCCCTGCTATCGTGGATACAATCAACTTCCCCATCGAGAACCGGAACACCTCCACATCCTTGCTGAGAAAAAGGCGAATGCTGGTCCATGAATGAACCGCTTGCCATCATCGGCATCGGCTGCCGTTTTCCCGGCGGCTCGGATTCGCCCCAGGCATTCTGGCAGATGCTCTGCGCCGGCACGGATGCCATCCGCGAGATCCCGCCCGATCGCTGGAGCATTCCCGCCCACTACGACCCAGTCCCCGGCCGCGATGGGAAATCCATCTCCCGCTGGGGCGGCTTTGTCGACAATGTCGACCGCTTCGATCCGGGCTTCTTCGGCATCTCCGACCGCGAGGCCGACGCCATCGACCCGCAGCAGCGTCTCATGCTCGAAGTCAGCTGGGAAGCCTTTGAAGACGCCGGTCAGACCCTGGAAGCGATCCGCGGCTCCTCCACGGGCGTCTTTGTCGGCATCTCCACCTCCGACTACGGCGGGCTGCAGCATGAAGGGGGTGGACGCACCGTCGCCGACGTCTACTCTGCCACCGGCTCGGCCTTCAGCATCTCCGCCAACCGCATCTCCTACTGCTTCGATCTGCGCGGCCCCAGCCTGGCCGTCGACACCGCCTGCTCCTCCGCCCTGACCGCATGTCATATCGCCTGCGAGAGCCTGTGGCGCGGCGACTGTTCGATGGCCGTTGTCGGCGGCGTCAGCGCCCTGCTCAGCCAGGACACTTTCTTCGCCTTCAGCCGCATGTCCATGCTCTCGCCCGATGGGCGGTGCAAGGCATTCGACGCCGGCGCCAATGGCTTCGTCCGCGCGGAAGGCGCCGGAGCCGTTCTCCTCAAACCACTCTCCGCCGCGCAGGAGGCCGGCGACAGAATCTACGCCGTCATCCGCTCCACCGCCGCCAACCAGGATGGCCGCACCAACGGTATCACCGTCCCCAGCCGACAAGCCCAGGAGGAGCTCATCCGCGAGGCCTGCTTGCGCGCCGGAGTGCCGCCCTCCCGCATCGCCTATGTCGAAGCCCACGGCACGGGAACCCCCATCGGCGACCCCATTGAAGCCGCCGCGCTCAGCGCCGCGCTTTGCGGCAACAGAAAGAGCCCCTGCCTCATCGGTTCCGTCAAGACCAACATCGGCCATCTGGAATCCGCCTCCGGCGTTGCCAGCATCGTCAAAGTGGCGCTCATTCTCAAGCACGGGACCATCCCTCCCAGCCTTCACTTCAAGAAGCCCAATCCACATATCGACTTCAGGAAACTCAATCTCCGCTTTGTGAATCGGCTTCAACCCTTTCCGCGCCACGCCCAGTCCTTGCTGGCCGGCATCAACTCCTTCGGATTCGGAGGAGCCAACGCGCATGTCATCCTCCAGGCAGCGCCGCCAAACCCGCAAAAGTCACCCAACGCAGCGCGAGGCCGTCAGCCGCTCATCCTGCCCATCTCCGCACACACCCGAGAAGCCCTGCTTGCCGCTACCGCGAACTACCGCGCCCTGCTTCAGCAACCCGCCACCGATCCCCGCTCGCTTTGCGCCGCGGCCGCCACGCGCCGTTCCCATCTTCCCCATCGCTTCTGTCTCGTCGCGGCCTCGCGCAACCAATTGTTCCGTCGCCTCGACGCAGCTCTCGCCGGAGAGATTTCCCCATCCGTTGTCGCCGGCGAGGCAACCGCAAACGCCGGGCCGGTCTTCGTCTTCTCCGGCCAGGGCACGCAATGGTGGGCCATGGGCCGTCAGCTCATGGCGCAGAGCCCACTCTTCCGCAACAAAATCGAAGAGTGCGACGCCCTGTTTCGCGAGTTCGGCGAATGGTCGCTGGTGGAGGAGCTTTCCCGCAGCCAGGGCTCTTCGAGGGTAGACGAAACCTGCATCGCCCAGCCCGCTATCTTCGCGCTACAGGTCGCTCTGGCTGCCCTCTGGAACTCGTACGGAGTCTTTCCCTCTGCCGCCCTGGGCCACAGCGTCGGTGAGGTCGCAGCCGCTTATGTCACCGGAGTCCTCTCGCTGCGCGAAGCCGCGCGCATCATCTTCCATCGCGGCCGGGCCATGGACTCCGCGCCCGAGAACGGAAGAATGCTCGCCGCGAGTCTCAGCGCAGCGCAGGCCCAGCAGATTACCGCGGAATCTTCCGGCCAGGTCGTTGTCGCCGCATACAACAGTCCCTGCTCGGTCACCTTTTCCGGCGAGTTCGCTGCTCTTGACCGCATCGCGCAGTCGCTCGATAAGCGCGGCATCTTCAACCGCTTCTTGCAGGTCAACTACGCCTTCCACAGCCGCCAGATGAACCCGGCCAAGGCTGATTTGCTCAGCGCCCTCGGCCAGGTTGAAACATCTGTCGCCCAGTTCCCGCTCTGGTCCACGGTCACGGGAAAGCGCACCGACGGCTTGGAGATGACCGCCAAGTATTGGTGGCGCAACGTCCGCAGGCCTGTGCGCTTCAGCGCCGCCATTGCAGGGCTGATCGCCCAGGGCCATTCCTGCTTTCTCGAGCTCAGCGCTCATCCCGCGCTCACCGTCGTTATCTCTGAATCTCTCGCCCAGACCGCGGTCCCGGGCGTCGTCTGCTCCCTGCGCCGCAATCGGCCCGAGCTCACCTCCATCTTCGAGAATCTCGCCGCGCTGCATCTGGCCGGCTCGCCCGTCTCGTGGAAGAACATCTTCGCGGGCGCAGGCAAGCACATCGCGCTGCCCCTCTTTCCCTGGCAGCGCGAGCGCCACTGGAACGAGCCATTCACCAGCCGCGCCGTGCGCCTCAACGCTCCGCCGCATCCCTTCCTCACCGTCAAGCTCGATGCACCCGCTCCCGCCTGGAACACCTGGCTCGATCTCAATGCAAAACCATGGCTCAAAGACCACCGCATTGAGAACCACATTGTCTTTCCCGGCGCCGGCTACGTCGAAACCGCCCTGGGCATCGGCGCGCACCTCCATCCCTCCCGCCAACTCGAAATCGAGGACGTAGAATTCCTCCGCGCTCTCCATCTACCCGAGGGCAAGGAGCCCATTCAGTTGCAGTCCACCTACTCTGCAATGGACTCTTCCATCACCTTTTCCACTCACGAGAATTCGCCCGACACGGATTGGAACCGCAACGCAACGGCCAGGGTCCGGGCCCGCGTGCAGACCAATCCTCCGCCACTCGACCTGAAGCGCATCAAAGCCAGCCTGCCGGAGCATCTCTCCACCGCCGATGTCTATGCCACCTCGGCAAGACGCGGTCTCCTCTACGGGCCCATGTTTCGCGCCATCGAGTCCGTGTGGAGGAAAGACGGTGAAGCTCTGGGGAAGATCCGTCTTCCACAGCCACTGGTTCCTTCCGCGGACCAGTTCCATTTCCATCCCAGCCTGCTTGACGGCTGCTTTCAACTGGCCATGATCTCCGCACCCGCGTCGGGCGACAGCATTACGTTTGTCCCCGTACGCATCGATCGCATCGCCTTTCTCGGCGTCCCCGGCCCCGTCGTCTTCTGCCATGCCAGGCTGGTCCATGCCAGTCTTCTCTCTCCCGTCCTGGACCTCAGGATCACCGACCCGTCGGGACGCGTCCTGATGGAGATCGACGGCTACCACGCCCAGGCGGTTCGTGGCCACACCGCGCCCGCGCACGATGCGCCCGAGAACTGGCTCTATGAAACCCGCTGGATCGAAAAGCCAATCCAGAAGAACGCCTCAACACAATCGATGCGCGGAACCTGGCTGATTCTCGCCGACCGCACCGGAGTAGCAGCCAAGCTTGCAGCTTCGCTCAGGCGAAAGGGCGCCTCTCCCATCCTCCTCTTTCAGGACGATCTGGCCCGCGGCGATCAAGACGCCAACGGCGAGACGCTCCCGGCTCTGCAATCGCATCTGCAGGGCCGTCTCGCCGGCCTGCGTGCAACAGGCATCGCCGGTATCCTTCATCTCTGGAGCCTCGATGCACCCAGCGACGCAAGCCTCGACGCCGCTTCGCTCCTCGATGCCCAGGCTGCGGGCTGCACCAGTGCGTTGCATCTTGTTCATGCCCTCGAATCGCATTCCTCTCCTCCTCCGCTTTGGCTGATTACGCTCGGCTCTCAGAGTGTTCTGCCCGGCGATGCGGTCTCCGTCGCGCAGTCCCCGCTTCTCGGCCTCGGGCGCACCATCGTCTCGGAGTTTCCGCGCCTCTCCTGCTGCCTCGTCGACCTCGGTCCCAGCAAGCCGGAGATCGCCGCACGCCACCTGCTGGCGGAGTTGCAATCGAACGATGGCGAGTCGGAGGTCGCATGGCGCGAAGGGGTCCGCTTCGCCGGCCGCATCACGCCGACACGGCTCGAACTGCATCCTCCCAAGGCGCCGACCTCCGCAAACTCCGGCTTTCGCCTCAACCTGCCCATCTCCGGCGTCATGGATGAGCTTGCGCTCGATGAAGTCCGCCGCCGCAGGCCTGGGCCGGATGACGTGGAAATCGAAATTCATGCCGCCGCCCTCAACTTTCGCGATGTCATGAAGCTGCTCGGCATCTATCCCATCGAATGCGATCGCGACATCTTCATCGGGGACGAGTGCTCCGGCTGCATTGTCGCCGCCGGAAAAAACGTCCGCGCATTCAAGGTTGGCGACCAGGTCATCGCCTGCGGCGCAGGCTGCTTCGCTTCTCACCTCACCATCCCCGCATCGTTCGTTCTACCCAAGCCTCCGCGCCTCACCCATGAACAGGCATCCACCATCCCCGTCGCTTTCATGACCGGCTGGTATGCCCTGCACAATCTCGGCAAAATCAAGCGCGGGGAAAGAATCCTGATTCACGCCGCCACCGGCGGAGTGGGCCTTGCCGCCATTCAGATCGCGCAACTCGCGGGAGCGGAGATCTTTGCGACCGCCGGAAGCGAGGAGAAGCGCGCCTTTCTGCGCGGCCTCGGCATCCGCCACGTGATGGACTCGCGCACTACCGCCTTCGCCGAGCAGATTCGCCACTTCACAAAAGGCGCCGGTGTTGACCTCGTGCTCAACTCCCTTGCCGGCGAAGCCATCGCCAAGGGCCTGTCTCTGCTTGCGCCTGGCGGACGCTTTCTTGAAATCGGCAAACGCGACATCTATGCCAACACGCCCCTCGGCCTGCGTCCGCTGCGCAACAACATTTCACTATTCGTCATCGACATGGGCCAGGTGATGGCGGAGCAGCCTGAATCCGTACAGGCTCTCCTGCGCGCCGTCCTCAAGTTGTTTCGCAGCGGACGCCTGCAACCACTCGCCCACCAGTCTTTGCCCATCTCCCGCGCCGCGGCAGCATTCCGTCTGATGGCCCAGGCAAAGCACATCGGCAAGATCGTCCTCACCACGCGCGATGCAAATGCCGCCCCCGTGCGCATGCCGCCTGCCAGGCCCATCGCCTTCACAGCCAAGGCATCCTGGCTCATCACCGGCGGCCTCGGTGGCTTTGGCCTCGCCATCGCAAAGTGGCTCGCCGCCAGCGGCGCGAGACACATTGTTCTGTGTGGAGTGAGCGGCGACGTCAGCCCAGAAGCAAAACGCGCCGTGGCCCAGTTGCGCAGATCCGGCGCAAAGGTCCTCATCGTCAAAGCCGATGTCTCCCGCCCCGGCGATGTCGCGAGCATGCTGGCAAAGATCGAGCGCAGGATGCCGCCCTTGCGCGGAGTCTTCCACGCCGCCATGGTCCTCGACGATGGCCTGTTGACGCACCTCACGGAAGAGCGCTTCGCTCGCGTCCTTGCCCCCAAGGCCATCGGCGCATGGAACCTTCACGCCGCACTGGCCAAAACCAAGCTCGATCACTTCGTCCTGTTTTCCTCCATCAGCGCGCTTATTGGAACGCCGGGACAGGGCAACTATGCCGCGGCCAACAGCCTTCTCGATGCCCTCGCGCACCACCGCCGCTCCCTCGGCCTGCCCGCCCTCTCTGTCAACTGGGGAGCGCTGGGCCAGGTCGGCATCGTGGCCCGCAATCCGGCGCTCGCGGCGCAGCTTGCGGCCAGCGGACTCTATCCCTTTTCACCGCACCAGGCCACGCAGATGCTCGGCCGGCTGCTGCAGCGGAATGTGACCCAGATCGGCTTCATGCACGTCGATTGGCAAAAGGTCTTCGGCAAAAGAACCGGCGCCCCCGTGCCGCCCCGCTTCTCCGAGGTCTTTGTCTCCACGCTTCTCGATCCATCTGCGGGCAGTGAAGATCATCGCTCCATTCTCCTCGCCGCAACCGTTGAAGAACGGCGCGCGCTGGTGCTGGACCTGGTTCGCGAGTGCGTTGCCAAGGTGCTGCGCACTGCGCCCGCCCGGCTCGATGTCGCCCGCCCGCTGCGCGAGATGGGACTCGATTCCCTCATGGCCTTCGAACTGCTCAATCGCCTGCAGGCCAGGATCGGCGCATCCCTGCCCAACAGCAGGATGTCCGCCAACTCGTCGATCGAAAGCCTCGCCGCGGTGGTCCTCGATACCTTTGTGGCGGCGCCTTCAGCCTCAACAACCGACGAATTATCCTCCATGGCTCGCACCCATGGCTCAGCTCAGGATCGAATCGCTCCCGATCAGCAGTTGATCCCCTACCGTGCCAAGGGCAGCCTCGCGCCGCTGTTCTTGATTCATCCCGCCGGAGGGAGAACCAACATCTACGACGACCTGGCCGCTCAAATCTCCCCGCAATTGCCCGTTTACGCCATCCAGTCCAGGTTGCTATCGGGCGCGGAGGACGAGTGGACCTCAATCGGCGAGATGGCTCGGGACTACGCCGGCATGATCGCCCGGCAACAGCCCCAAGGCGCCATTCGCATTGCCGGCTTTTCCGCCGGCGGCATCTTTGCCCTCGCCGTCGCACGCGAACTCGAGCGCGATGGACGCAGCGTCGCCCTGCTCTGCATGATCGAGACGCCACTGGCCATGCTTGACCCAGCCTCCACCCGCGTATCGATTCTTCAGAACCTAATCGCCGAGGTCTATGACCACCTGGTTGCCGGTCAGCCCCGCGCTCACCAGCCGCAATCGGCCGATCTCTCCGCGTCCATCCTCAAGCTCGCGCAGAAGATCGTGCGCACCAGGGCCGAATCCGCCAGAGTCCAACATGTTCTCGATTGGCTGGCCCTGAGCGGACTGCTTGCGGCCGGCGATGTCAACGCCGACACGCGCAGGTTCTTTGCCGCATTTGTGCGCCACACCATTCTCATCGAGCAGGCAAGGATCCAGCCGGTGCTTGCGCCCGTCCACTTCTGCCGCGCCAGGGAAAGCTGGCTCAGTACTTCGCCCATCGGACCCAGGCTCTCCGCGCACATCACTCGCGGCGTATTCCGGCAGGAAGTTCTCGAGGGCCGCCATTTTGAACTCATGCATCCGCCTCTCGTCAACGCGCTCACGCAAAGCCTAGAAGCCGCACTTGCCGGCACACTCCAATAGGACGGACGCTGGAAGGGGAGCGGTTTCGTCAACACACCCTGCCTTCCGGGGTAGCAAGCGTGCCAACCGGCGTGCCCTGAGTTATCCTGAGGAAGTAACCTCGCAAACCATTGCAAGCGGTTGATTCTAGAATTGGCCCCGTAGCTCAGGTGGATAGAGCAGCAGTTTCCTAAACTGCGTGTCGGAAGTTCGAGTCTTCCCGGGGTCACCACTCTCTACGCTACTCCGGTGCGTCTCCGCCGTTTGCCACCCGCCCCTGTTCGTTCAACGGTCTGAAGCAGCCCTGAGCTGTGAAGATTTGGGCCGCAGACTTTTGACTTTGCGGCGCATCCCGGCTATAAAAGTTGATGACATGGAAATTCGTTCCATGGCATAACGGCTGCCAGGCACTTCAGGCAGCGCAATCCACCACCGTAATCGCCAGGATGCTCGGGAAGGCGGTGAAACTCCGCCACTGCCCCGCAACTGTGAGCGCCCCTCGCCCGCCGCCCGTCCAATGGGTGGCCGGAGGAGGCAGGATTTCAGCCAGAGGTCGATTCACCACGCGAATCGGCCCAGGGAAACCACTGGAGGTGAGCCGCTACGGCTCGTCTTTGGGAAGGTGGCTGAAGCAGGCGCAAGTCAGGAGACCGGTCCTCGGCGCCCAACCCCGCTTGCGTTCCGAGGGGAACGAAGGAGCCTGTCATGCCTGTTTCCGCACCTTCGCGCGCTCGCCTGAGCCGCATATTGCCTCCACTCTTTATAGCCATTCTTGTTGCGGCCTCGGCTGCCGTGTGCCCGGCTGCCGCCATCCGCGGCGTGGTCACCGATCTCTCTGGCGCCAAGGTTACCGGCGCCAACGTGGCTTTGTTGAGCAACGGAAAAGTTGTAGGAACCGCCGTCTCCGCCGTCGACGGCAGTTTCCAGATTCTCACCGGCACCACGGGCAGGTTCTTCCTCGTGGTCTCCGCCAAGAGCTTTCGCCAGGTGGAGACACCGGGCTTCTACGCCGGCACGCTCGATAACGTCGAGCGTAGCGTGGTGCTGGAGCCGGAGTGGGTGCGCGAGTCGATCGTGGTGACCGCGACGGGAACGCCGACACCGCAGGCGCAGACCAGTTCCGCAACCACCGTGCTGGGTCCGCTCGACCTGGCCATGCGCGACGACCTGGTGAGCGATCTGCGGCTGATGCCGGGGACGTTTGTGGTGCAATCCGGGCAGATGGGGGCGATCAGCTCGCTGTTTGTCCGCGGAGGCGATTCGGATTCGAACAAGATTCTTGTGGATGGCGTAAGCGCCGGCGACCTGGGCGGCGGTTTCGACTTCGGTCCGCTTTCGACCACGGCAGTTGAGAGCGCCGAGGTCTATCGCGGTCCCAACTCCAGCCTCTACGGCGCCGATGCGGCCAGCGGCGTGGTCAGCCTGAGCACTCCGCGCGGCACCACCAGCTTTCCGTCGCTGCTCTTCCACGGCGACGCCGGCGGCTTCGAGACCTCGCGCGAGGAACTTGAGGTTGCCGGCGCGCACAACAAGCTCGATTACCTGGGTGCATTCAGCTGGCTCCAGACCGCGAACGAATTGCCCAACGATGAGTATCACGTGGCCGAAACCGCGGCCAATCTCGGCTGGGCGCCCAGTGGCAACACCCAAATTCGCGCCACGCTGCACTACGGCGTAGATGCGACGGGCATTCCGAACACCTGGGACTTCTATCACGTAGCCGACAGCGCCACGGAGAAGGACCAGAACCTGATTTTCTCCGGCTCCATCGACAACCAGACCACCGCGGACTTCCATCAGAGCGTGCGCTACGGGGCGACGCGGAAGCGGGAGCAGAACACGCAATGGGCACAGGAAGGAAGCGGCGACTTCGATGCGTACGGAGATAGTCTGGGCGACGTGGTGACAATCACCGGGGCCAACGGCTATTCCGTGACCGGTCAAGCGATCCAAGACTACTATGCTGGGACCTATCCAAACCCACAGACCTACCCGAACGGCGATCAGTTCGTCAACAACCGCGACCAGCTTGTGTATCAGGGCGAGTACAAATTCACTCCCCACCTGACGGCGCTGATCGGGTTTCATTATGAAGACGAGCGGGGATTGTACGTCTTTCCGCTCTACGGCTCGGACAATGCGGTTGAACGCACCAACTACGACTACCTGGCCAGCGTGCATGGGGACTTCAAGAACCGCTTCTTCTACACGCTGGGCGGAAGCCTGGAGAAGAACTCGCTCTTCGGTACCGATACTTCACCCCGCGCGGGGCTTTCCTACTACGCGCTGCGGCCGCGCAAGGGCATCTTCAGCGGAACCCGCATTCTGTTCAACTACGGCGATGGAGTGCGCGAACCCTCGCTGGACGATCAGGTTTACTCGCTCTACTACAACTTCCAGGCTGTCGCGCAGCAGTTGCACATAGGCCCGCTGGCGGCGCCGGCGACAAGAACCTACGAGGGAGGCGTGGAGCAGGCTTTCTTTGGCGAACGGCTGATCTTCCGCGCCAGCTACTTCCACAATCAGTTCGGCAAAGAGATCGAGTCTGTTCCGGCTCCAGAACTCCTCAACCTGATTCCTGGCTTGACCGCTGCCGATCTTGGCTTCTACTACTCCGACGACATCGGGCTGGATGTCAACACCCAGGCATTTCGCGCCCAGGGGATGGAGGCGACGGTCGAGGGCGGCATCGGCAAGAACATCTTCCTGCGCGGCGGTTACACTTATCTCGATGGCGTTGTCCAGCGTTCCTTCGACAGCGACAATGTGGCGGTGCTGGGCGGATATGCGCCAACCTTCGATGGCATTCCTATCGGCGCCTTCTCGCCGCTGGTCGGCGCGCGGCCCTTTCGCAGGGCGCCGCACACCGGTTTCCTCACAGCCACGTATTCGGCGCACAAGATCAGCGCGATCTTCAATTCGGCCTTCGCCAGCCGCAGCGACGACTCGACCTTTCTTTTCGATGCCAACTTCGGCGACAGCCTGCTGCTGCCCAACCGGAATCTGGATTTCGGCTACGCCAAGCTGGACCTGGGCGGCAGCTACCAGTTGCTCACCTGGCTCGGCATTTATCTTCAGGGGGAGAACCTCGCCGACAGCCGGCACATCGCGCCCATCGGTTACCCGAGCCTGCCGATCACCCTCCGCGGCGGGATCAAGATCGCTTGGGGTCCCGGCAGCGGGAAGTGAAAGCCCGACTCGTATCTGTGCAACTCACCGACGAAAAGCTCCCAGGTCCGGTGCTTCAGACCTGGGAGCTTTTCAATTCCAATTTGACCGCTCTGCATTACCCCCGCAAAAAGTCCTTCGCCTTCTGAATCAGAACTTCGCGGCTTACATCGGAGATCGCCTCGGTGAGGGGAAGCTGCTTGGGGCAGACTTCCACGCAGTTCTGCGCAAAGCCGCACTCCTGGATGCCGCCGTCGCCGGCCAGGGCGCGCAGGCGCTCTTCCTTGAAGACCTTGCCGGTGGGGTGATTGTTGAACAGCTTGACCTGCGCGATGGTGGCCGCGCCCACAAAGCCGGTGTCTTCGTTGAACTGCGGGCAGACCTCCATGCAGCAGCAGCAGCTGATGCAATTGGAGAGCGGGTAGTTGGCCTCCTGCTGCTGGGGGAAGACGCGAGGGCCGGAGCCGAGGTCGTAGGTTCCATCGACGGGGACCCAGGCCTTAACGGCCTTGAGGTTTTCAAAGAGGACCGAGCGGTCGACCTGAAGATCGCGGACGAGCGGGAACTTCGAGAGCGGCTCGATGCGGATGGGCTGCTCGAGGTTGTCGATCAGCGAAGAGCAGGCCATGCGCGCCTTGCCGTTGATCCTCATGGCGCACGACCCGCAGATCTCCTCAAGACAATTGGAGTCGTAGGTGATGGGCGTCGTGTCGCGGCCATCGGCGGTCACCGGGTTGGCGGCGATCTCCATCATGGCGGAGATCACGTTCATGCCGGGACGATACGGCAGCTCGAAGCTCTCCCACACCGCGGGAGCATTGGGGCTGGCCTGGCGCTTGATTTCGATTGCTACGGTCTTGGTTGCCATCCGTCGAGTCTCCCTATGCTTATTTGGTTGCGGCGTAACTGCGCGGGCGCGGCTTGATGAATTGCGTGTCCACTTCTTCGTATTCAATGCGGGGACCTTCGGGCGCGCCTGTAAAGCTGGCTTTCGAGGTCTTCAGGAACCTCTCGTCGTTGCGGTCGGGGAAGTCGGGCTTGTAGTGCGCCCCGCGCGACTCGTCGCGCAGCAATGCGCCCAGCGCAATGGTCCGCGAGAGTTCCAGCATGTTTTTCAACTGTCGTGCGAAGGCGAAGCTGGTGTTGGCCCATTGGCCGCGGTCCGAGAGGTTGATCTTCTTGTAGCGATCGAGCAGCTCCACGATCTTCTCGTCGGCCTGCTTCAGTCCCTTGTTGTAGCGGATCACGGTCGCGTGCTCGGTCATGGTCTGGCCCAGTTCGCGCCACAGCTTGAATGGATTCTCCGTGCCTTCGCTCTTGAGCAGGTTCTTGTTGATCTCGGCCTGCCGCGCCACTTCCGCCGCAGCCCCGCCGTCGCCCTCAGCGGCTGGCAGGCTCTTCGCGTACCTCAGCGCATTCGGCCCGGAGACAAATCCGCCGTAGATGCAGCTCACCAGCGAATTCGCGCCCAGCCGGTTCGCGCCGTGGTACTGGTACTCGCATTCGCCCGCGGCAAAAATGCCGGGAACATTGGTCATCTGGTTGAAGTCCACCCAGATGCCGCCCATGGTGTAGTGCACACCGGGAAAGATCCTCATCGGCTCGTCGTGGGGGTCGACGCCCACAAACTTCTCGTAGATTTCGAGGATTCCGCCCAGCTTGCGGTCCAGCGTGGCGCGGTCGATGTGGGTCAGGTCGAGGTAGACCATGGGCTGGCCGTCGAGGCCCAGGCCAAGCTCGTACACCACCTTGTGAATGGCGCGGGTGGCCACATCGCGCGGCACGAGGTTGCCGTACTTCGGGTACCACTCCTCGAGGAAGTACCAGCGGTCGGCGTCGGGAATCTGCTTCACGGGCCGCTTTTCGCCGGCGTTGCGCGGAACCCACACGCGCCCGCCTTCGCCGCGCGCCGACTCCGACATCAGCCGCAGCTTGTCTTCGCCGGGAATGCAGGTGGGATGCACCTGGATGAACTCGCCGTTGGCGTAATAGACGCCCTGCTGGAAGATGGCCGACTGCGCAGAGCCTGTGCACACGACCGAATTGGTGCTCTTGCCGAAGATGGCCCCGTTGCCGCCGGTGGCGAGGATGATGGCGTCGGCCGGGAAGGCGCGCAGTTCCATGGAGCGCAGATCGAGCGCGGTAATGCCGCGCGCCACGCCCTCCGCATCGATGACGGCGGAGAGAAACTCCCAGCCCTCGTACTTCTTTACCTTGCCCTCGGACTCGTAACGGCGGACCTGTTCGTCGAGCGCGTAGAGCAACTGTTGCCCGGTGGTTGCGCCTGCGAAGGCGGTTCTCTGATAGAGCGTGCCGCCGAAGCGACGGAAGTCGAGCAGCCCCTCGGGGGTACGATTGAACGGCACACCCATGCGGTCGAGCAGATCGATGATGGCCGGCGCCGCTTCACACATGGCCTTTACCGGTGTTTGGTTGGCTAGAAAGTCGCCGCCGTAAATGGTGTCGTCGAAGTGCTTGTCCGTGGAGTCGCCCTCGCCCTTCAGGTCTTTGGCCGCGTTGATGCCACCTTGGGCACAGACCGAGTGGGAGCGCTTGACCGGGACGATGGAAAACAGGTCGACGGTGCCGCCGGCTTCGGCGATCTTGATGACCGCCGCAAGCCCAGCCAGTCCTCCACCAACCACGATGATTCTTGGTGCTGCCATGGAGTCTTCCTTTTTAGAGATCAGGGGTCAGAGATCAGAGATCAGCGACCGGTCGTGCTGGTTTGCGAGGTAGAAGCAAAAAGGCAACCGCAGGTCCTTCGACTCCCTGCGCTGCGCTCCGGTCGCTCAGGATGACAGCATTGTTTTTGATAAAGGCATGGTTGCGGTCCGATCAATTGGGGCCAGTAGGAGCGAGAGCGAAACGGCCGGCTTGATGTCTTCCGGCACATTCGGATACTTGCCGCCGACGAACGCCCAGATGCTTGCCAGTCCCATGATGGCCAGCGCCACGCCCAGCGCCGCGCACACATAGCCGAAGCGCTTGCGCGCCGTGTTGCCCGGCGTGATGCCCCACTTGGCCGCGAACAGCCAGATGCCGTAGGCGAAGTGCCAGCAGATGGCGATCATGGCGATGATGTAGACCGCCAGCATCCATGGGTTCTGCAACTCCACCTGTACCTTGTGGAACGAGGCATAGGGATTCTCGGGAAGCGCAATCCCCGAAAACCGTTGCCGGTACACGTGCTGCCCGATGTAGAGAAACGCGATCAGCCCCGTGTAGCGCTGCGCCGTATACATCCAGTTGCCGGCCCAGGGGTAGTAGACGATATTCGACTGGCCGCGCAGCCAGATCCAGACGCCGTAAAGCCCGTGATAGAGGATGGGCAGAAAGATGAAGACCCACTCCAGCAGCCGGACCATGGGCAGGCCGTTGAGGAACTTCACCTGCGCGCCGTAAGCGATGGGGCCTTTCAGCGCCTCGAAGTTCGAGAGCAGGTGTTCCAGCAGAAAGGCGCCGATGGGGACGACCCCGAGCAGCGAGTGCAGCTTGCGCAGCAGAAAGGTATATCCTTCGCCGGCGCGCAGCGGCTGAACGCCGCGGCTCACAGTGGGCGCGGCAGGTTGTTGGGCGGTGGCCATGACGTTGTTGGCTCCTTACAGGACCGGGATTCGGCTCTAGCCCCGGGGCCGCATGCAGGTTTCTGGGCCAATTCCGGGAGGGCGGTATCAGATTGAGGGACTAAACTCTTTGCGATGTTCCCCATGCATTATTCGAGTCCCAGACCACCCGCGTCAAGGCGCAACCCGAATTGGGGGAGCGACAGTCTCCCATTCTTGCAGGGTTTGGAATCGCGCCCTGCCCATCGCTGCAAGGATTTGCTTTACAGATGGCCCCACCGGATGAAAGGATCGCGGCAAGTCCTGTTACCCCGCCAGACCAGGGCGAGTCCAACGATGAATCCCGTGCGCCGCGTTTCCATCACTTCCGTTCTGCTGATCCTGGCGCTCGTCGCGTCCTCGTCATCTTGCGTGGCCGGATGGGGCAGCCAGCGGGCAGCCTCGTGTTCTCATTCAATCGTCCGGAAGTCTTGTGTGCGGAAGAATCATGCCGTCGCTAAGGCAATGGATCCTGACTGTGGTCGTGTCCTGGAGCAGTCGCCCGGCACCTGCGGGATTCGCGGCTTTTTCCAGGCCAAGTTCGCGGCATTCCGCGGAATCGAGATTTCGATTCCTCTTCGACGCGTGGCCGGCAGAGTGTCCGCGCCCTCCGATTTCCCGATCATGGTCTCCTCAGTCGGCTCTCCAGAAACCGACCGCGGGCCGCCTCGTTCCTGAAAACCAGCCCCGCACTTCGCATTGAGCCGGTGTCAATACGCCCTCGCAGCGTGCTCGTGCGTATGTTTTCGCACCCCCAAACTGGTTATCAAGGAGAGGTTATGAAGATTGCATCTCGCATCTCGTTGTGCTTGTTTCTGGCTTCAATCAGCCATATCGCCCTGGCGCAACCCAGGCTCACGGTGAGCCAGGCGCTCGACTTCTGGATCACGACAACCGAGAATGAGGTTGTCTCGGCCGCCGGCGCCATGCCGGAGGAAAAATACTCCTTCGCGCCGGCCCAGACCGGGTTCACCGGCGTCCGCACCTTCGCCCAGCAGATCAAGCATCTCGCCGCCAACAACTACCGCATGGCCGCATACATTCTCGGCCAAACACCCACCCCCGACCAGGAGTCCGAAAAGGGGCCTGACTCAGTTCAATCCAAGGCCCAGGTCATGGAGTACGCCAAGGGCTCTTTCGCAGCGTTGCACCAGGCGATGGCTGCCATCAACGAAGGTAACCTGCTGGAGCCATTGGCGGCTTATCCCAGCCCCTTGCAAAGGACACGCCTCCAGCTCGCCGAGGACGTCGTAGCGCACTCCTTCGACCACTACGGCCAGATGGTGGAATACCTGCGCATGAACGGCATTGTTCCGCCCGCCAGCCGAAAATAACTGGCCTCAGTGCAAACGGGATGCCACCCAACAAGCTTCGGCCTTGCGGGGTGGCGCCCCTTTTGAATGGGATGGAGAGGTCAATGGCCTTTGGAGATTCGCAGATTCTTGAGCAGAGCTTCAATGGCACGGCCGCGATGGCTGATGGAGAGCTTGGTTTCAAGGTCGATCTCGGCCATGGTCCGGTCGAGCGCGGGCAGAAAGAAGAGCGGGTCGTAACCAAAGCCGCCGGTGCCGCGCGGCGCCTCCAGGATGAGGCCGTCCACTGTGCCTTCGGCGGTATGGACGGTTTCTCCGTCGCGGGCAGCGACCAGAACGCAGCGGTAGCGGGCGGTGCGTTGGGCGGGCGGAACATTGGCGAGCCGCTGGAGCAGGATCATGTTGTTCCAAACATCGGTGTTGTCATTGGCGTCGGGCGAGTCAACGAGGCCGGAGTCGGCCGCAAACCGCGCCGAACGCACGCCGGGAGCGCCGTTCAGGGCGTCCACTTCGAGACCAGAGTCGTCGGCCAGCACCAGTTCGCCGGGCGCGAACCGCGAGTAGTAGATGGCCTTCAGCGCGGCGTTGGCGGCAAAGGTGACGCCGTCTTCCTCCGGAGCGGGGATCGCGGCCAGCCCTGGAAGCGGATCGAGGTCAAAGCCATGCGCCTGGGCCGCGGTGCGGAAGTCGCGCAGTTTTCCCTGGCTGGTGGTGGCGGCGTAAAGGCGGAGGGCCATGAGGAGAGTGTAACGGCTGGCGCGAAGGCAAGTCGGCCGGCAGCAAGTCAGCCAGTCAACGCACCCACATGGTCCACCGGAATTCGCATTCGGCTCAGCTTGATCCGACGTAAAATCCCTTTGACAAAGCATGCGCCTCCTATGTACCGTTCTCCCGTCCGGAAAATATTTCATTTGGGAAATTCTGACCGCATTTGCACTCCGAAACGCTCCGCTTCCCAAAGCCGCCGCGCCGGTTGCACAATGGTCAGGCATTCTTCAACCGACGGGTGAGCGAGATGAAAAAGGAAGTTGCACTCTGCATAACGGCAGTCTTCATTCTTGGATTCATGGCGGCGCCTCGCGCGGCAACACAATCGCCCCAGGCCGGGCCAACCGAACTGCGCGTGGACAATCTGGCCACGCCGTTGGGCATCGACGATCCCACCCCGCGCTTCTCATGGCAGTTGCAGGACCCGGACCGCGGCGCGCGCCAGACGGCCTATGAGGTCCAGGTTGCCTCGTCCGCCGAGTCCGTCGCCCAGGGCAAGGCCGATGTCTGGTCGAGCGGCCGCGTCGAGTCGGGCACGTCCATCAATGTCCTCTATGCCGGCCCTGCTCTGAAGGCGAGCACGCGCTACTTCTGGCGGGTGAAGCTGTGGGGCGTCGCCGCCAAGGATTACGGCGAGAGTCCGGCCACCTGGTGGGAGACCGGTCTGCTGAACCAGAAAGCCTGGAGCGCAGGCTGGATCGGCTACGAGACGCGGGAAGAAGCCGCCGTGCGCCACGCACCTTCCGTCTGGGTGACCAGCCCCGACGCCAAGGCCCTCGCCGCTGAAAAGCAGGCCGAGCAGCACTTCGCCTACCGCCAGTCCATCACGCTGCCCAAGCCGGTCAAGCAAGCTGCTCTGTACGCCGCCGGTTTTGACACCGTCTCCGCATGGGTCAACGGCGCGCAGGTGCTCACGGCCGATCCCTTCCCGCCCTACAAGCAGATGCCTTGGAAGAAGTTCGTCCGCGCGGATGCTACGGCCAAGCTCAACCAGGGCGCCAACACTATCGCTGTCGAGGTGGTGCATTACGTCGCCAATCCCAACGGCATGGCGAGCGACGACCCGCCGCCCATGATGGCCACGCTGGTGGTCGAATATGCCGACGGAACCTGGGCGACTTTCAACAGCGGTCCGGACTGGAAGACAGCCACCCACGCGCCGACGGGCTGGCAGCAACAGGCCTTCGACGCCTCGGCATGGAAGTCCGCGGCGCCTTTCAAGCAAAACCTGGGACCGGGATCCGATCCGCTGGGCAATCCCTGGATTCCCGATTCGGTCAAAGCGTTGCGCAATACGTTTTCCATCGACCAGCCGGTGAAATCGGCGCGGCTCTACGCAACGGCGCTGGGCGCCTACGAGATGTTCCTGAATGACGATCGCGTCGGCAACGAAGTGCTCTCGCCCGGTTGGACCGACTACCGTTCCCATGTGAAGTATCAAACCTATGATGTGACCTCGCAGGTACACCGCGGCGACAACGCCATTGGCGCGCTGCTGGCGCCGGGCTGGTATGAAACGCCGCTGGAGTGGTTCCAGCAGCCCAACAACTACGGCGACACGCCGCCCGCGCTCCGCGCCCAGTTGCGCATCGAGCACACCGACGGCAGCGTGGAGTGGGTGGTCACGGACAAGAGCTGGCTGGCCGACGAGACCAGCATTCTGCACTCGGAACTCTACGACGGCGAGAGCCAGGACGCGCGCCGCGTGGTGCCGGGCTGGGGCACGGCCGGCTACAACCCCTCCTCCTGGAAAGCCTCCATCGCCATCGAACCCAAGCCCGTCACCATCGAGGCTCAGGACTTCCAGCCCATCCGCGTGGAGCGCACGCTGACGGCGAAGTCGATGGCCCAGCCCAAGCCCGGCGTGTATGTCTACGACTTCGGGCAGAACTTTTCCGGCGTGGAGAAGCTGAGCCTGCAAGGCCCGGCGGGAACCGATGTGCGCGTCCGCTTCGCCGAGATTGTGAACGACGACGGCACCATCTACATCGACAACCTTCGCACCGCCAAAGCCACCGACCACTTCATCCTCAGCGGCAACGGCGTGGAAGAGTTCACGCCGCAGTTCACCTTCCACGGCTTCCGCTACATGGAGATCACGGGCCTCGCCGCGCCGCCGGACAAGAGCGCAGTCACCGGGCTGGTCTTCCATACCGACGCGCCCTTCACGGCGAAGCTCGAAACCGGCAGCGCCTTGATCAACCAGCTCTGGAGCAACATTCTCTGGGGCCAGCGCTCCAACTTCGTGGGCATTCCTACCGACTGCCCGCAGCGTGACGAGCGGCTGGGGTGGATGGGCGATGCGGAAGTCTTCTGGCGCACCGCCGCCTACAACATGGATCTGGCCGCCTTCTCGCGCAAGTTCGGCGGGGACATGCGCGGGACGCAAGTGGGCTCGCCCTATTACGGCATCTACTCGCCCGGAACCGTGACAGCCAACGCAGGTTTCGCGGCCGGCTGGAGCGATGCGGGCGTTATCATTCCCTGGACATCGTGGCTGCAAACCGGCGACAACAGCATCATCGACCAGAACTGGGCTGCCATGGAGAAGTACCTGAACGCCATCGAGGCCAGCAATCCCGACGGTCTGTGGGTGCACAAGTCGGGCATTCCCTTCGGCGACTGGCTTTCCCCGGAAGGCAAAACCGATTACGCCTTGATCGCCACAGCCTATTGGGCCTACGACGTGACGTTGATGCGGCAAATGGCTCACGCCACCGGGCGCGTGCAGGACGAGCAGAAGTACGCGCAGCTGTTCGAGAAGATTCGCGCGGCCTTCGATAAAAAGTTCGTGCATGACGACGGCTTTGTACTCGGCGCGGACAACACCCCATCGCCCTTCGGCCAGATCAACAATCCCGATGCCAAGAGCCGCGGCGGCGACACCCAGGCCGGCTACGTGCTGGCGCTGCACATGAACCTGCTGCCTGAAGCTCTGCGCGCCAAGGCCGCGCAAAAGCTGGCCGACAAGATCGATGCCAATCACGGATTGCTGGGTACGGGCTTTCTCGGCACGCCTTATCTGCTTCAAGAGCTGACCAGGACCGGCCACACGGCGCTGGCCTACAAACTGCTGCTGAACACCGAGTATCCGTCGTGGGGCTATCTCGTCGGGCACGGAGCAACCACCATGTGGGAGCGCTGGAACGGCGACCAGATGAAGGCCGACCCCAGCATGAACTCCTATAACCACTATGCCTATGGCGCGGTGGCCGACTGGATCTACGGCTACGCGGCGGGCGTCGATGCAACGCCGCTCGACGCCGGCTACCACACCATCGCGCTGCATCCGGTCTTCGATGCGCGCCTCGGCCACATTGCCTTCGACTATGCTTCCTCCTACGGCCCGATTCACTCCGATTGGAGCATCGATGGGGCCACGGCCGCGTGGCATATAACCATCCCGGCGAATACAAGAGGCTGGCTCGAACTCAACGCAGCCGAGGCGGCGAAGTACCAACTGGAAGGCGCTCCGATCACAGGCAGCAAGTTAGTAAAAGCTGTAACTCGCGAGGGTAAGTCAGGCTATGAGTTGGAAGCTGGAAGTTACAGCTTCCAGGTAAGTATCAAGTAACAGGCAAGGGAGAACAAATTTGTCAATCCTCGCGGGAATCGGTTATCACTTCATTGGCTCGGCATCGGCTGCGTCGTTCTATGCGCCCATTGAAAAAGTGAAGCGCTGGTCTTGGGAGACAACCTGGGCTATCGCCGGATTTTTTTCGTGGATCCTGCTGCCCAATTGCGTGGCCCTCTGCCTGCTGCCCGACTTCCACGCCTTCTACGCGTCGATGGGCTCGCACCTGCTGCTCAAGGTCGCGCTCTTTGGCGCCATGTGGGGCGTGGGCAATGTCAGCTACGGCCTCACCATGCGCTACATGGGCATGTCTCTGGGCATCGGCGTGGCCATCGGCGTCACGCTGGTGGTGGGCACGCTCATCCCGCCCGTCCTGCATGGCCAGGCCGGCATGCTGCTCGAGACCCGCGGCGGTCTGATGACTCTTGCCGGAGTCATTGTCGCGCTCATCGGCGTGGCGATTGTCTCTTATGCCGGCCACCAGAAGGAATTGCAACTGGTGGGCCAGGTGCGCGAATTTAACGTCAGGCTCGGCCTTTCGCTCGCCATCCTGTGTGGCATCTTCTCTTCCGGGATGTCGTTCGCCATCGACGCTGCCCAGCCGATGGCTGCCGCGGCGGAGCATCTTGGCGTCAACCATCTCTACGCCGCACTGCCCAGCTATGTCATCATCATGGGCGGCGGCGCGGTGGTGAATCTGAGCTATTGCTTCATCCGCCTGGCCGCGCTCAAGCGCCTCTCCATCCGCGCAGACCTGGCGCTGCCCGGCGGCATTCTGCTCAAGAACGGCCTCCTCGCCGCCTCGGGCGGCATCATGTGGTACCTGCAGTTCTTCTTCTATGCCTGGGGCCAGGCCAACGTTCCAGCGAACTTGTTCTTCGTCAACTGGATGCTGCACATGAGCATGTACGTTCTCTGCGGCGGCCTTGTGGGTCTGGCGCTGGGCGAGTGGCACGGCGTCGGCAGCAGGCCAGTGCGGCTGCTCTGGGCCGGCATTCTGGTGATTATTGCCGCGGCGAATCTGGTGGGGTTGGGGATGGCGTCGTAAATGCCGGGGAATAGGGGCTATCGCTTGCATGCCCCACATTTCCTTTCCCGATGAGTTCAATTGAATTCTAGAAACAGGAATGCCGGGGACAATCCCCGGCATTCCTGTCTCTGTCTGCATGCTTCAGTCGATTGCCTGCTCCACACGCAGATCGCGCGAAGAAGCTCCCACGCTCACCGTGCGCTTGCCCGTAGCCTTTGCCCAGGCGCCGTCTTTCGTCGACCAGTACTGCAACTGCCGCGGCTCCACATGCAGCGTAACGTTCTTCGCTTCGCCTGCGGCCAAATGAACGCGGTCGAAGGCCACCAGCGCCCGAACAGGGAACTGCACTCCCACCGGAATCTCGGCAGGCGCGCCGAGGTAAACCTGCGGGACTTCGTCCGAATCCGCACTGCCCGTGTTCTTGATGTGCACCTTCACTTCGAGCCCGCCGTCGCCGGTCTTTTCCACCTTTAATCCGGAATAGTCAAACGTCGTGTAGCTCAGCCCGTGTCCGAACGCGAACAGCGGCGCAATGTCCTCCTTGTCGAACCAGCGGTAGCCAACGTTGACGCCTTCGCTGTAAGTGGTCTTGCCATCCACGCCCTTCTTCGAACGCTCGGGATGTTTGGGGTCGGTGGCGGCGTAGTCTGCCAGGCTCTTGCCCCAGGTGACGGGCAGACGGCCCGCGGGGCTGGTCTTGCCGGCGAGCAGATTGGCCGTGGACCAGCCGCCTTCATCGCCGGGCCACCACATTTCCAGCACCGCCTTTACCTTGTCCACCCACGGCAGTGCCACAGGCTGGCTGGTGTTGAGAACCACAACCGTGTTGGGATTGACAGCCGCCACTTCTTCGATGAGCTTGTTCTGTTCGCCCGGCAGTCCGAAGACCGGATTGCCACGGGTCCAGGCGAAGACGACCGCGACCTTGGCGCTCTTTGCGGCTGCGATGGCGGCTTCGTTGTCGGCCTTGCGCTGCTCGGGCGTATACCAGTTCAGGCGGACCTGGACGGGCGCGGCCGAGGTGTCGGGGCTGATCTTCACTTCGATCGCGTGCGCGCCTGCGGTCAGTTCAATAGAGCGGCGAACGTTGTCCAGTCCATCGGTGGTGGGAACGGCGTTGTCCTGGTTGGCCTGCAGAATGTCGCCGTGCACGCCGCCCTGGAAGGCGCCGGTGCCGGCCAGCCGCTTGCCGTCGATTGCGATGTTGGCGTTGGTGCCCAGCGCCTGCAGGTAGAGCCAGAAGACGCCTGCATGGGGAATGGTAAGTGTGCCCTTCCAGGAGACAACCGAGTTGCTGGGAAGCGCGTTGCCGCCTTTGCTGGTGAAATCGATCTGCGCATCGGTTTGGGTGCTCGCCATCGCGCCCTGTGCCGATGTGCTTACCGCCGCGCGCACGAGGCCGGGTTTGCCGTCGTGGCTCAGCGCACTGGCCGGCACCGGCGTTCCGGTCATGTCGTCGTTAACCGCAAGCCGGATCTTCGCGTTGCCGGTGATCTTCTTTAGCGCATCCCAGGGACCAACCTCCCGCTCCGGCAGACCCACCGAGCGCTCGCCGCTGAGGCCGATCGAATCAACCTGCAGCGCGTTGGGGCCGATCAGAACCACGTCGTCCAGGTCGGCAGCCTTCAGCGGCAGTACGCCGCCGTCGTTCTTCAAGAGCACCGCGGCCTCTTCGCCGGTCTTTTCGATGATCTTCGCGTTGGCGTCGATGGCCTGCGCGGTCACGTCGTGCTTGGACTGCCCGTCGAGGTAGCCGAAGTGGACGATCTCATAGAGCACGCGGCCGGCGGCGCGGGTGATGGCGGCCTCATTCACCGTGCCGTCCTTCAGGGCCTCGGGCATCTTCTTTGCGTCTTCCTTCTTGCCGAAGTCGCTCATGTCCATCGGGGCCGGCGGCGCCTCTTCGGGTATGTGACCGAAGAAGCCCTCCATCATGCCGGCCATGGCGTTGGCAGGCGGCGGAGGCGGAACGGGCAGCGCGTCGAAGAACGAAGCGATCGGGAAGCCGCCCGGAGCCGGCTCGCCCGGCATTTCCATATCCAGGCCCGCGTTGATGAACTTTACGCCATGCACCGCGCCCCAGTCCGATGTGACGAAGCCCTTGAAGCCGATCTCGTCGCGCAGGATTTTGGTCAGCGTCGACTCGTTGCCGCAGGCGAAGGTGCCGTTGATGCGGTTGTAGGAGCACATGATCGAGGAGACGTCCGCCTTGCGGATCGCCGCTTCGAACGGGGCCACGTAGACCTCGTGCAGCGTCTGGTCGTCGATCCAGGTGCTGGTGCCGTCCGAGTCGTAGCCGACGAAATGCTTGATCTGTGCCATCACGTGCTGCGACTGGATGCCCTTCACCTCGCCCACGCCCATCTGCGCGCTCAGGAACGGGTCTTCGCCAAAAGTGTTGAACCCGCGCCCGTATTCCAGATCGCGATCGATGTTCACAAACGGCTGCAAGGCCACGTCAATGCCCAGCGCGCGGGCCTCGCGGCCGATGACTACGCCGTTCTCCTCGGCAGTTTTGGTGCTGAAGGTGGCGGCCACGCCCATGGTCGCGGTCTCGCCCTGCGATGGGTGCCGCGTCAGCACGCCTGGAGGCCCGTCGGCAAAGCGCAACCCCGGAATTCCCAGCCGCGGAATACCGCCCAGATAGCCAGCTTGCCCCTGGTAGACCGCCGGGTTCTCATGCGTTCCATGAATCAGGGTCAGCTTTTCCTGGAGCGTCATCTGGCTCAGCAGCTTGTCCACGCGCGCATCGCCGGTAACCACCGGTACAGTCTGCGCCACGGCCATGGCGGCGCCCAGCAACAGCAACGCCCCCCCGATCACGGCCCGGCTGGCCATGTCCCGCTCTATTCGTCCTTGAAAAGATTTCACTGTTGGTACTCCTGACTTTTTCAAGACGGATCAACCTGGGCTCTGGACCCAGCCATCCGTCCGAACTCTCGTTTTCCGCTGCCGCCGGTAGAAAGCGGCCGGGCCGTCTGCTCCGCAACGGCCGACAGTGTAAAACAACGGACGGGCGGCTTGCTGTGCTGTGCGTCGCCGGTGGATACCGCAACCCGTTGCGGCACGTCTGGAAAAGGTGACGTCTCCCGTCAAGCGCGCCCATCCCGCGAGCCTCGGAACGCCCGCCGCCTGTGCCCCGGTCAGTCCCCCGGTTGATCTCGGCAGCGTCATCCAACAACAACCGTACGGCGCACATTCTGAATGGGATGCGGACCACGCCTGGGCGCCCGCATGGTAACCGGATGGGGCGCCGGACTCCCCGATTGCGCCCCTTCCCGGCTCCCTGTTCGTGCTATAGTTTGCATACCGGATCGTGAAAATCCGCCGTATTTTCGTGACCCATCCGGCCCATTCCAAAGCGCAAGGTGATCATTTGCTGTCCAATCGAGTTTGGTGGAATGTAAGCTCCTCCAGTCGGCCTCTGGGTTTTGCCGCCGCAATCCTTCGACTCAATTGCGTGTCCATGCTCATCGCGGTGTGTGCTCTTTTGCCCCTGCGCGCAGGTTCACAGCAGGCGCCGAGGCTCTCCTATTCGGATTCCCTTGCGCCTGGCGCCAGCCCGGCCGATCCCGCCGCGCCGTCAGCCATCGATCGCTCCGCCGAGCGGTCCACGCTGGCTTTGTTGAACTCTGCGGCAGAACGCCCGGCTCTGCCCGCCCTGGAATCCGAGGCCGCGGCCAGTGCAGGCCAGGTGAAGGAGATCTACCTCGACCGCGAAGAGCCCATGAAGCAGGAGATCATCGTCGAAGGCCTGGTCTCTTACGGCAACTACAAGATATTCGCCTCCGGCTACGATGAAAAGCTCTACACCGGAGGCGTGGAGTACGACCGCCATTCCTGGGGACACTTTCTCGGCTCGGAGATGGACTACGTGGCCGAAGTTCTCCCCTTTGTCTTGCTCAACAAGCCGCTCCACACCAACCAGTATGGTAGTCCGTCCGCCCCGGTTGACCAGAGCAAAGCCGTTCGTGAGTACGTGCCCGGCTTCGGGATCTCCCCCATCGGCTTCCGCTGGCAGTGGCGCAGCGCGAAGAAGATCAGGCCCTACCTCGAGGCCAAGGGCGGCGTCATTGTCTTCACCAAGAAAGTGCCGGCCACTCAGGCAAGCTATGAGAACTTTAGTTTGCAATCGGCCACCGGCGTGCAGGTTATGATGAACCAGAAATGGGGCCTGCGGCTGGGCCTGTTCAGCGACTTCCATTTTTCCAATGCATTCGTCGTGGCGTCCAACCCCGGCCTCGATGTGATGAATGCAAACCTCGGCTTGAGCTACCACTTCTAGCTTCGATAAGGGCCGCGCTCTTTGCGTTCTTCGCACTCGCTCAAGCCAATCCAGTACCGTAAAATGGGAATGCCAATTCGGCCAGCAGGGTGGCCCTTGCCAAACAACCAAACTGGTAACATCTCCTTCATTTCTCTTGAGGGTTCCCAATGCTCGGCCAGACCTTTTCTTCTGAACCGCCTTTTGATTCTTGCGGGCCTCTGTCTTTGCACGGCGCAACTTGCGCCCGGCCAGGACAACGCGAGCCTGACAGAGACAAACAGCCTGGCTGGAGTCTTCAGCGCGCCGCAGACGCGGCCCCCAGCGGTGGTCGATCTGCCCGCTCGAGCTCCCGATGTTACTGAAACGCCCGGCGCACCGGAGCCGGCTGCCTTTCCGCCCGGCGACGCCGCCATAAAGGTCTCCGCACCGGCCCGGGTGCAGGTGGAGAGCGACCTGGTCTTTGAGGGCCTCGCCTCGTACGGCCATTACAAGATTTTCGCCAGCGGATCGGGCACCAAGCTCTACATAGCGGGAGTGGAGTATGACCGCCATTCCTGGGGCCGCTTTCTCAAAGCGCGCATGGATTATGTGGCGGAATTTCTGCCCGTGGTGCTGCTCTACGCACCGGTCACCCAGGACATTTGGGGCACTCCAACCAGTCCCGACAAACATATCGTGCCTGGGATCGGGTTTTCTCCCATTGGCTTCCGCATGTTGTGGCGTGATAAGAAGGCGATCAAGCCCTACCTGATGGCCAAGGGCGGGGTCCTCGGATTTACGCAGAAGGCCCTCTCCCAGAAGGCGACCTATGAAAACTTCAGCCTGCAGTCAGCCACAGGCGTGAATGTGCGGATGAACGAACGATGGGACCTGCGCCTGGGCGTGTTCAGCGACTTCCATTTTTCCAACGCCTTCATCGTGCCCGTCAACCCTGGGCTCGACGTCATGAACGCGAACCTTGGCCTCGTGTACAACTTCGCAGCCAAAAAGCCCTAAGGCGCATTGCCCCTTTATGGCAGCCCCAACTCCGCGTCCAGCCCCTCAGCCACCAGATCCTCGCGAAGCTTCTCCACGGTTGAAAACTCGAGGGCTTTGATTCCCAGCGCCCGCGCCGCCTCCACATTCACCATCTTGTCGTCCAGGAAGAGGGTCTCCCCAGGCTCGGTTCCCAGTTCCCTCAGCAGGTGGCGATAGATGGCCGGATCTGGCTTGGCCATGCGCAACTGGTAGCTCCAAACAAGCACGTCGAAGCGCCCGAGCCAGTCGAACTCCCGCTTCATGTTGTCGAGCACGTTGTCGCCCATGTTGGAGAGAATGCCAGTCAGAATCCCGCGCTGCTTCAGCTCAACCTGCCAGGCCAGCATGACCGGATTCTGCGTGGTCCACATGCGTGCATCCCACTGGTTCAGCTCGGCCGTAACTGATTGGGCCGCGCCGGGGGCAAGCTCGATCTCTGAAACGCGCAAAAGCTTCTGCCAGAACTCCAGGCCAGTCAGTTTGCCCTCGTCGTAGGCATGCCGATCCGCCCAGTAGAGCGGCTCGAAGCGATCGAGAGGCAGGCCGGTAATGCGCAACAGCGCCGCATGCGCCTCGGGGTCCCTGGGACCCGTCAACACCATTCCATAGTCAAAGACAACCGCGCGCAGACCCAATGTTCCTCCCTGGCAGCGTCCGTGTATGGTTGAAAGGGACGCCTGCTTCTATTTTGCACGAGAGAATTCCGGCGCATGGGAAGGGTGCCGGGAACTGTTGGCGTAGTTGAGTTTATGCGCTTTTCAAGCCGCACATCCTGGAACACTGAAGAGAGCGCACTGGCGCGTGCTCATCGCCTGCGCGTCGAGGCCGGCCTGCCGGTGGCCGACCTTACCACCTCCAATCCCACCCGCTGCGGCTTCGCTTATCCCTCCGATCTCCTTCAGCCGCTCACAAGTCCCCAGGCCTTTGACTACGATCCCCAGCCCCGTGGCAGCCTCGCCGCCCGCCGGGCAATCAGCCGCTACTATGCCGATTCCGGCGCGGTCGTTCGCCCCCAGCAGGTCATCCTCACCACCAGCACCAGCGAGGCTTATAGCTATCTCTTCCGCCTCCTCTGCGATCCGGGGAGCGAGATCGTTGTCCCCCAGCCCGGCTATCCGCTCTTCGACTTCCTCGCCGTGCTTGACGACGTCTCTCTCCTGCCGGCTCCGCTCCTTTACGATTACGGCTGGCAGATCGATCCCGAAGGTTTCCGTCGCGCCATCACCCCCCGCACCCGCGCCATCGTCCTCGTCCATCCCAACAACCCCACCGGCCACTTCACCAAACCCTGGGAGGCCGGGGTACTTGCCCGCCTCTGCCGGGAGTTCGATCTTTCTCTGATCGTGGACGAGGTCTTTCTCGACTACGGCCTCGACATCGCGCCCTGGAGCTTCGCTTCCGGCCTTGAAGGCGTCCCGGTCTTCGTGGTCAGCGGACTCAGCAAGATCGCCGGTCTGCCGCAGATGAAGGCCGCCTGGATCGTCGCCACCGGTCCTCAAGCACGCGCCGCTCTCGATCGCCTTGAAGTCATCGCGGACACTTTCCTCTCCATGAACGCGCCCGTCCAGGCAGCGTTGCCCGTATGGCTCGATGGCCGTGCCGCGATCCAGCAGCAGATCCGTCAGCGTGTCACCGCCAACCTGGCGGAACTGGACTGGCAACTCCCCCGTGCACCGCAGGTGAGCCGCCTCGCCGTCGAGGGCGGCTGGTACGCCATCCTGCGCATTCCCGCCCTCCAACCCGACGAGCAGACCGCCCTCTACCTCCTTGACGGCGGCGTCTGGGTCCATCCCGGCTACTTCTTCGGCATGCCAGAGTCCGGCTGGCTGGTCGTCAGCCTGCTGGCACCGATGGAGGAGTTCAAACGGGGAATCGGCTGCCTGGTTCATTCATTGACCGCCTTCCGCTGAGTCGAAACCTGTCTACACATCAAAATGTGTGATAATCTACACACCGGGGGAACCCAGCATGGCCACGAACCTCGCAATCGACGACAGCCTCATCGATGAGGCGCGCCAAATCGGCCGCCACGCAACTAAAAAAGCCGCGGTGACTGCCGCCCTGGAAGAGTACATCCGCCGCCGCAAGCAATTGGAAATCCTCAACTTGTCGGGCACCATCGACTACGACCCTTCCTACGACTACAGGGCGGCGCGCCGGCTTGATCGCATCGAGCGCGAGGCATGAAGCTCCTGGCCGATACCTGTGCCTGGTCGCTGATGTTGCGGCGCGGGAATCCAGCCGCCCTGATCGCGGGGGACCGCCTCATGCTGACAACGCTCAAGGATGCGATTCAAGATGTCCGAGTCGCCATGCTTGGCCCCATCCGTCAGGAAGTCTTGTCCGGAATCAAGGAACCGGCTCAATTTGAGAGGCTGAGAACCGCGCTCGCAGCCTTCCCCGACGAGCCCATCACCACCGCTCACTACGAAGAAGCCGCGCGGTTCTTCAACATCTGCCGCAGCCGCGGTGTCGAGTGCGGAGCAATCGATATCCTCCTATGCGCGGTCGCAACCAGAGAACGCTGGAGCCTGTTGACGAATGACGGCGGCATCAAACGCAGCATGGAAGCCCTGAAAAGCGAGGGAGTTTTCTAGTGCGGAGTCCGGCTGGCTGGTCGTCGGCCTGCTTACCCCGGAACCAGAATTCAGTACCGGAGTAACCCTCCTGGTTAACTCTTTACGAACGCATCAGGCTGGTAACAGTACCAGCCCTACATTTTAAGTGTTCGTTGAAGAGCGCCTATGTATCTTGTTGATAAATAGCATTCGTACTTCTGTGGAATTATGCAATTTACATCCCCTGCAGAAATGGATTGCTCCGGCGTTCGGCGCCGATCGTTGTCGCCGGACCATGACCAGGTAACACGCGCGTTTCATCCGGCAGCCGGAGCAGCCGCGACTCGATCGAGTCGATGATCTGCTCGGAGTTCCCGCCCGGCAGATCGGTCCGCCCAATACTCCCGGCAAACAGGGTATCGCCGGCCACCAGCAGCTTCAGCGGCGCAAAGTGCAGGCACACCGAGCCCTGCGTGTGCCCCGGCGTGTGCAGCACCTGGGCCGGGCACGCCTCAAGCCCCACCGTCATTCCGTCGGCCAGCGAGGCATCGGGCGGCGCCGTCTCCGGCGTGCCCACCCCCAGCCACGAGGCCTGTTTGTCCATCATCTCGAGCAGCGGCAAGTCGTTTTCGTTCAGCAGGATCGGCGCGCCCGTCAGCCGTTTCAGCTTCAGCGCTCCGCCCACGTGGTCGATGTGCGCATGAGTAATCAGAATCTGCTTTACCTTCAGCCCGAGCGCGGTCAGCCGCCGGTGAATCCGCCCCACCTCGTCGCCCGGATCGATCACAATGGCCTCGCCGGCCGCCTCATCGCCAAGAATGGTGCAGTTGCAGTCCAGCATGCCGACAGGAAACGTCTCCAGAATCATGCTTCTATTCTATTGCGTCCGGCTGAGCGAACCGTCGCCTGGCTTGCGGAACGTGATCGCGTAAAACAGCCCGCCCTTGATCATCTCCACCTGAATCTCCTCCATCTCGGCCGGCACCAGGTCCACCGGGATCGTCACCGCCTTCTTGCGGTTCTTGTAGTACGAACTCGTGATCGGAATCCTCTCGTAGGTCTTCTGCGCGTACTCCTCGGTCTCGTCGGAGATCAGCAGCAAGCTTCCCGGCCGGGCCACGCGGATCATCTCCCGGATCGCCTTTCCCTGGTCGTTGAAGAAGCTGATCCCGCCCACATGGAACACCACATCGAAGCTGGCGTCGGCAAACGGCAGGCTCTCGGCGTTGCCCAGATAAAGATCAGCCTCCATTTGCCACAGGCGCAGGTTGCGCCGGCAGTTGGCCAGCATCTCCGCGGAGAGGTCAAGCCCCGAAAGCTGTGCTCCTTGCGGCAGGTATTTGAAGCTCAGCCCCGTCCCCACCGAAGTTTCCAGCACCCGGTCGCCCGCCTTTACCTCCAGTTTGCGCATGTAGGCCAGGAAATACTCGTCGCGGTCCAGCCCCTTCAGCGCGCAGGCCACGCGCTGCGTATCGTCGTAGAAGCCGCCAATGGTCTGGTACAGGTGGTTGTACTTGCCGTTGTCGCCGGTCAGGTCGTCCGGACGGCGGAAGTCGGGAATGCCATCGCGCACCGGAAACCGCTCGCCCGACGTGCTGACCAGCGTCTCCTGTCCGCCGGCGTCCTCAACATACAAGGCATCGCCGGTCGCAGGGCTGCGCAGCAATGCGACGGTCTCTTGCTGTTCCGCCCACCGGGGCCGTTTCTCACGGTGAAACAGCGCCCAGCCGCCCAGCCCAATCACTCCCGCCAGGCAAACCCACGCAAGCGCCGTACCGGCCGGCAAGGCGTCCGGCAGCGGGGCCCCGGTGAACTGGCGAACCAGTCCAAGCCCAGCCGCAAATGCGAAGACCGCGGCCAACGTCATCGCGCCCACTGCAACCCGCTCTCGCCTGAACTCCAGGTTCCACATCCACACCAGCGTGGCCGCGAACCAGTGGGTGAGAAACGTCAGTGCCGCCACGCCAAAAACCGCGGACACCTGCAGCAGCGTGGCGCTGCTGAGCGGGATCTGGCTCACCGAAAAGGCGCTGAAGATGGCCGGCGGCAGCAGCGGGAGCGCCAGCCACTGGCTGGCCGTTGCGGCCAGCGGCAGGGCCAGCGTGGACAGCGGGCCGCTGACGCGCAAGCCCACCAGCCGGTGAACGGTGAAGGGAAGCACCATCAGCAGCGAGGCCAGCAGCATCCAGCCGAAGGTCTCCACCGCGCCGACCGGGCCGGCTGCGGCAAGCATGCGTCCATGCGAGGCCAGGCTAGGGATGAAGGTGAGTGTCATCATCCACTGGAATCCACGCCAGGGTCTCTGCGTCCCCACAAACCACGCGCCCAGCACCGGGCCTGTCCACACGCCGATCGGAGGCACAAAGAAACCCGCAACGAAGAGCCCCGCGACGGCCCAGGCAAAAAACTGTGAAAAGCGGTTGGTCTGCGCCTTTGTAGCCGTCTTTCCAATCTCGTCTTGCGTCATGACTCCATCTCCCCGTCCAATGCTGACCCGCTGACTTGCTGCCTCTCAGACTCACCGGCTCGCTGACTCGTTCAGCGTTGCCAGCGCCGCGTCGCTCCACTCGAGCGCTGCTTTGAACTGGCCAACGCCGTATTGCAGGGTCAGAATCCAGAAGGGAAACCCCGGATGATGCGCGCTGTGCGCCCGCCCCAGCCTCTCCAGTTCCAGCAGCGTGGCCAGCATGCGCCGGTTCTTCTCCTGGAATCGCCGGATATGCCCCTCGGAAACCCCGGGCCCCGCGTCTCTGCCGAAGAACAGCTTGAGCAGAAACTCGTCGCGCGGCGGATCGTCGCGGGCAGGCACGGCCAGCCACGCCTCCAGCCTCATCTGCCCCGCCGGTGTAATGGAATACTCCTGCCGCTTGGGCCGGGGCGAGGCTCCCGAATCGCTGGGCGCAATCAGCCCTTCGGCCGCCAGCCGCTTCAGCGTCGGGTAGATCTGCCCGTAGCTCTCGCCCCAGAAGAAGCCCACGCTCTGCTGGATGGTTTTGCGGATCTCGTATCCGGACTGGTGGGGATGGATGGCGAGGATGCCGAGGATGACGTAGGCGGTCTGGTTGCGCTCCATATTGCTACAAGATATATCTGTAAGATATAAATGTCAAGGGCTCTTGCGATCGGAGAGTTGGAATTGTGCGCCGCGGCTGGGAAATGATGTGCAGATGCGGGATGAGAAAATTGACACCGGCAGCGAATCAGCGTTGAATGAGGGCCTTGGCTAAGGTTAGAGAGGGGTCCGAAACAAATCGGCATCCCCAGGCGAGGTTTCCGTCATGGCTAATTTTCCCTCCGTCTCCGGTGTTTTATCGAGGCTGGTTCAGCCCCTTTCCCTGCTGGCGGCTCTTGTTTCCGGCCTTGTGCTTCCCGCGGCGGCGCAGGTGAGCTATACCGGGAACACAGCGACCGAGAATTTTGGTACCGTTGCCATTGGCTCGCCAAAGACCGTGGCTCTTTCGTTCAGCGTTGTGGCGGGGACGACGGTGGGCAGCATCGGGGTGCTGACGCAGGGATCTCCGAACCTGGACTTTACCGATGCGACGAGCTCCACCTGCACGGCGACAGCCTATCCCGCGAACACGAATTGCACACTCAACGTGACCTTTACGCCGCAGGCCGCGGGGCTGCGCACGGGCGCGGTGGTGTTTTTTATCGACTTCGACAGAACCGGAGGCCAGCTCGTCAACGTGCCGGTGTATGGATATGGTACCGGGCCGCAGATCGCGTTTGGGCCGGCCGTAGCGACTGCCATCGCGCCCACCGTGGCGGGTCTGGGCTTGAATACGCCCGAAGGCGTCGCGCTGGACGGGGCGGGCGATCTCTTCATCGCGGACTATGAGAACAGCCGCATCCTGGAGGTGCCCGCCAGCGGCGGCGCGGCAACCGCCGTCGACCCAGCTACTGGCTCGGATATTGATAGTCCCTATGGCCTCGCCGTCGACGGGGCGGGCGATTTGTTCATTGCGGGCACGAACGACTACAACTTGGAGGAGCTTCCTGCCGGTGGCGGCCCGGCGATCGTCATCTACGCTGAGATTTACGTGACGGGAGTTACGGTGGACGGCGCCGGGGACTTGTTCTTTGTAGAGCCGTACACCGGAGTGGTGGAACTTCCGGCGGGCGGGGGTGCGGCAATTGACATCACCCCGACTGTGAATGACCTGGAGTTGCATTACCCTTATGGAGTAGCAGTCGACAGCGCGGGCGACCTATACATCGCGGATACATCCAACAACCGGGTAGTGGAAGTACCGGCTGGGGGCGCAGCTGCGGTTGCCATCGACCCCACAGTGAATGGCAAGGCTTTGAGCGTTCCTTACGCTGTAGCGGTCGACGGGTTGGGTGCTCTGTTCATCGCAGATACCGGAAACAGCCGCATTGTGGAGGTACCAGCCGGAGGCGGGACGCCGATCGCCATCGCCCCAACAGTAAATGGCGTAAGCTTGGGCTACCCCTACGGCGTGGCAGTGGATGGCGGCGGCGATCTGTTCATCTCGGATCCGAACAACGGCCGTGTGGTGAAGGTCGAGCGCTCTCAGCCTCCCACGGTGAACTTCCCGACGATCACGCCGGTAGGTGAAACCGACACCACGGACGGCACGGAGACGGTGCAGGTCTTCAACATCGGTACCCAGGCGCTGGATTTCACGGCGCTGAGCTACCCGGTGGACTTTCCCGAGGTCAGCGGCGACGCAAACGCCTGCACCAGTTCGACCAGCCTGAGCACCGGGCAGGAGTGCGATTTGCCCATTGAATTCGCTCCGCAGAGTTTCGGTCCGAAGCTGAGCGAGGATGTGACGCTGACCAGCAACGCGCTGAACGGGAGCGGGGCGCAGCAGTCGATTGCGGTGAACGGTACGACCCCGCCGCCTGACACGCTTTACACTCCCGTTGCGGGCAGCGTGTTGAACGGCCCCGCGGCCACGTTTATCTGGTCTCCGGCCTCCGGGGCCACGGGATACTCACTCTGGATTGGGACGACAGGCGCGGGCTCGAACAACGTTTACGACTCGGGAGAAACCACAGCCAATTCCATCAAGGTCGGCGTGTTGCCCACCAACGGCGGGACCATCAATGTGCGCCTCTACACCACCTCCGGCAAGACGACCGTGCATAGCGACTACACGTTCACGGCGGCGACGCAGGCGGTGATGACATCGCCGGCGGCGGGGAGCGTGCTTGGTGGCAGCACCGTGACGTTCACCTGGTCTGCGTCCGTGGGCGGCAGCGGGTATTCGCTTTGGCTGGGCAGCACGGGAGCGGGGTCGGACAACTTGTACAGCTCGCACGAAACGACCGGGACATCGGTGACGGCCAAGGGGCTGCCGACCAACGGCGAGACGATTTATGCGCGGCTCTATACCAACTTCAATGGGATTGCGCGGTATCAGGACTACACGTATAAGGCAGAATGACCGGGGAGCGGGTCAGCCGCTTGCTGCGGGGTGGACGGCGCTTGTGCGCCAGGGGGGGGATGCGGTTTCACCCCTTTGCGCCAGAAAAAAGGCGGACCCTGAGGGCACCCAGACGGGGCACAGAGCGAATACGAGCGCGGCCGCGGGCGGCATCGCTCCAGCCAAAAGGCAAAAAAGGGCAGACCGTGTGGCCTGCCCGCTACAATCTCCCGCGTCCAGCGCGGCGTGGGACTATTTGCCCGATTTGGCCGGTGCGGAAACCGGCGCGGGATTCACGCCCTGGAGCACGGAGTGAGAGCCGGAAGAGCGCTGGTAGAGAACGGTGAGGCTGATCGAGGTGACCATGAAGATGATGGCCGACCAGGTGGTGAGGCGGGTGAGCACGTTGGCGGCGGCGCGGGGGCCGAAGGCGGTCTGCGAACCCTGTCCGCCGAAGGCGCCGGCGAGATCGGCCGAGCGGCCCTGCTGGAGCAGGACGACCCCGACGAGGAAAATGCACACCAGCACATGCGCAACGATGACGACGTAGAGAAGAATTTGCATAATCGAAACTGCTTTCCAAGTCTCGCCCGGTTGACCCGGAGGAGGAGAATCTTTGGTGCGGAGGAGGGGACTTGAACCCCTATGCCTTGTGGGCGCCAGCACCTCAAGCTGGTGCGTCTGCCAATTTCGCCACCTCCGCTTGAGGTGAACTCATCGAGTATACCAAAGCACGAGTGGGTTCACAAAGGCCGCGGCGCGCCTTGCGCTGCTCTGTGGCGCAAGCATCCTCAATGG
>Ga0302320_10000439_pt1 | contig 98756 bp, 83 predicted proteins | sample Bog_T0_3_FD_202130 | JGI IMG/M metagenome (GOLD analysis project Ga0302320, IMG submission 202130) | Peat permafrost microbial communities from Stordalen Mire near Abisko, Sweden - Bog_T0_3 | ecosystem: Environmental > Terrestrial > Soil > Wetlands > Peat | place: Sweden: Abisko, Stordalen Mire... | reverse complement strand
GGTTCCTGAAGGAGGAATTCATGGCTTCTGGTATGACTAAAACGCAACTGACTCGGCATCTGGCCGAGAAGCTCGAACTCAACAACAAGACGGCCGCAGCTTTTCTGGAGCACCTGGCCGACACAGCAATCAAAGAAACGAAGAAGAACGGTGTATTTGTAGTGCCCGGCCTCGGCCGCTTGGTGAAAGCGCATCGCAAGGCCCGCATGGGACGCAATCCGCAGACCGGCGAACCGATTCAGATCAAGGCGAAGACGGTCGTAAAGTTCCGCGTAGCGAAGGCTGCGAAGGACGCGATCGCGCCGAAGAAAGCATAGCTGGAAAGCACGTGTGGCGCGGACATTCCTGCCCGCGAAAAGTTAGCAGCGATGAAGAAAAGGCTGGCTTCCGAGTCGGCCTTTTTTATTTGGATACTTGGTTGAAGAGCGAAGGCGTATCGTTAAAAAGTTCTTCGAGAAAGCTCTCTCGCTGATTTACGAAATGCCGCACGATCTGCAGAGGCGCGGTTTCTTCATAATCGATTTCTTGCAGAGAATCGCTGTCGAACGAGATGATCTGAGCGTCGGGATATCCGAGCAGCACCGGTGAGTGGGTCGAGATGATGAACTGGGCGTCTTTGTATTTCTTCAATACATCGTGGAGCAATACCAGGAAGGCCAGTTGACGCTGCGGCGAGAGGGCGGCCTCTGGCTCATCGAGCAGAAACAGACCGTTGCGCTGGAACTTGAGCTCGAGGAGCTTGAAGAAGGTTTCACCGTGGGAGCGAGTGTGAAGGCTGCGACCGCCGTAAGAGGTGTTGATTGGTGCGGAGTGAGGGGCGTCCTCTTTGTCGAGTTCGTCCATGTAGGAAGCGGTATTGAAGAAGCTTTCCGCCCTCAGGAAGAATCCTGCGCCGGTGCGCTTGTCGAAGGACAGACGGAGCGCACGCACAAGGGGATCGACCGAGTGATTGCTTTCGGTGCTGTCGTTTCGGAAGTTCCGCGTGCCGCCTTCCCGTCCGAAGCCATAGTGGACCGCGATAGCCTCGATCAGCGTCGATTTTCCGGTTCCATTCTCACCGGCGAAAAAGCAGATTCGAGACTGCAGCGCGAGTTCGTCGAGACTTCCTATCGCGGGCACCGAGAATGGATAACTCTTCCAATCCTCGACTCTCTCGCGCAGAAGTTTGATTTTTTTGAGCACGAGCTCCCTCGGTTTCTAGATGAGATGGGCTAGGTCCAAACTACGGCATCAACTTTATCAATTCGGCCTGCACTTTTCCGGATGTGATAACCAGCCGTCCGACGCTTACCGGCAAGTGAAAGCGCCGGGGTCCGGCGCTGCCGGCATTGAAGTACAAGACGCCGTTCTTCTCTTCGATATTTGGTTTATGGCTGTGTCCATAGAGTACGACGCGAAACCCAGCGGCTTCCGGCTTCAGATCGAGTTGGCTGAGATTATGCAGCATGTAGATCGAGATATTTCCGGCCTCGACAACCTCGGTCTCGGGCAGCGGGCGCGCCCACGGCTCGGTGTCGATGTTGCCGTGGATGGCGGTTACGGGCGCGATCCTCGCTAACGCTTCGAGAATTCTAGGATCGCCGACGTCGCCGGCGTGAAGAATGAGCTCCGATCCCCGCAAGGCTTCGACGGCTTCGGGGCGCAGCAAACCGTGCGTGTCGGAGATGACACCGATGAGCAATTTCTTGTTTGCGTTCTCAACCATCAGCGACTTAAGCCTGAAACTTCTTGATGGCGTGCGTGCCGGCCACGCCGGGCGGACGAATGCGTCTGCCGCTGCGTGAATTGTCGGTGATTCATCACAAATTGGATGTGATGTGCTCACGCTTCTCTCGCGACTCTAAGGCTATACTGCCGAGACGGGCTTCGCGAACAAAAACCGAACGCGGACGCCGCAAACTGCATGCCCCAATCGATGCCTAACTTGTCTGAAATCTTGCGGCGCTACTGGGGATATCACGAGTTTCGTCCCAAACAAGAGAACGTAATCCGCAGCGTACTGGCGGCTCACGACACTTGCGTCGTGATGCCGACCGGCGGTGGAAAGTCGCTTTGCTACCAGCTGCCGGCGGTGATTTCTGGGAAGACGGCAGTCGTGGTTTCTCCGCTGATCGCGCTGATGCAGGACCAGGCGGCGCAACTGGCGCAGATGGGGATTTCTGCCACGGTGATCAACAGTTCGCAGACTCCGGCGGAACGAAGAGCGGTGATGGAGAAGGCTGCGCGGGGCGAGTATCGGTTGCTCTATCTGTCTCCCGAACGTCTGGCTGTGGGAAATACTTTTGAGTGGCTCAGCCGAGTTCCCGTGGGTTTCTTTGCGGTGGATGAGGCGCATTGCATTTCAGAATGGGGGCACGAGTTTCGTCCGGAGTACCGGCAGCTCAGCCGGTTGCGCACGAGTTTTCCGGGGCTTCCGATCGCGGCGTTTACGGCTAGCGCCACGCGGCAGGTGCGGCACGACATCCTGAAGCAGCTGCAGATGCGTGAGCCCGATCTTTATATCGCGAGCTTCCATCGCAAAAACTTGAATTACGTGGTGCATGAATGCGAGGCGCGCACCCAACTGGAGCTATTGGTACGCGCTTTGCGGCAGTACTCCGGCGCGAGCGTGATTGTGTATTCGCCGACGATCAAGCGTGTGGAAGAAACGGTGGAATACCTGGAGGAGAACGAAATCGCGGCGGTTCCTTATCACGCGAAAATGGAATCTCCGATGCGCCAGCAGAATCAGGAGCGCTGGATGTCGGACGAGGTGCGGGTTCTGGTCGGGACGATCGCATTCGGGCTGGGCATCAACAAACCCGCTGTGCGGGCGGTGATTCACCTGTCGTTGCCGAAATCGATTGAACAGTATTACCAGGAGGCGGGACGCGCCGGGAGGGATGGGCTTCCGGCAGATTGCGTCTTGCTCTGGCAGAAGCGCGATCACATTCTGCTCGACTATTTTATCGGGCAGATTACGGACGAAGCAGAGCGTGAACGTTCGCAACAGCGCAAGCGCGTGATCAGCCGCTTTGTTGATTCGCACAGTTGCCGGCATCGGCAAATTTGTCTGCATTTTGGAGAAACTCCCAAATGGGAGAGCTGCGGAAGTTGTGACAACTGTGCCACCAAGCCAGAGTGGCTAAATAAAGAAATAGTCAGTGGGCGCCGGCCGGAGGTCGCCGTGCGGAAACGGTATGCGCCGCAATCGGATCCGGATATTTTCGATTCTCCGGCGTCGGGCGCATCGTCTCGGCGGCGTGGTCGCGAGGCCACGGAGGAAGCCGATCCGCTGCTGGCCGAGTATCTGCGGGAATGGCGACGCAACATGGCGCGGGAAAATAAAGTTCCCGCCTACATAATTTTGCATGACAGCACGCTGGAAGAGTTGTGTCGCAGAAAGCCGATGAACCTGGGACAACTGAGGCAGGTTGCGGGGATCGGCGAGAAGAAGGCAGAAATTTACGGAGCCGAGATTTTGCAGGCGCTACGAAACTTTGACTCCGGAGCGCGGGCCGCTCCGGTTGCAGCAAAAGAGCCCGCTCCTGGGGAGCAGACGCTACGGCTGCTGAACGAAGGTCGCAACTTCGAAGAGATCGCGCGCATTCGGGCACGGCAAGTTTCGACCGTGGTCTGCACGGTGGCGAGCCTGGTGGAAACCGCGCAGGTGAAACTGGATCCGAAGTGGATTTCTCCGGACGCGCAGCCTCTGATCGAGGCCGCTTGTTTGGAGAAAGGTGTTGAGCGGCTACGTGAGATTAAAGACGCACTTCCGCCGTATGTGAGCTTTGAAGATATACGGCTTGTGGTGGCGCATTTGCGGGCGGAGAATCGGATTCCTGCGAAGACAGCGTAAACCGGCCAAAGCATAGCAATAGGCAATCGCCCCCTCAATAAATTGTCGTCCCGAGCGTAGCGAGGGATCCGCAGTTCCCTTCAAAATTAGTCCCCTCACGCTGCGAGGGATGACAAAATCGGGTTACTAGACGCCCTTGGCGGCAGGATCCCAGATTAATTTGTGGATCTGCAGGCTCAAGCGTGCGGGAACATTGTCTTCCAGAATCCACTCGGCGAGGGTTTGCGGATCGAGCAGGCAATGGGTGGTGTCCCGCGAACCGGTTGCGGTTTTTTCGAATGCCGGAGAAAACAAAATCGCGTGCACGCGTTCTGCGAGGTTGTTATTCATGACGAAATCGCGCGCGAATTCGTAGTCGGCCCGATCACTTAAGACGAACTTCAGTTCGTCGTGTGGATGAAGGGCCTTGAGATTTTCGAGTGCGAATGTGTCAGGCTCACCGGAGTGCGGACACTTCACGTCAACAATCTTTATGACTTGTTTTGGTACCCGCGAGAGGATGCGTTCTCCACTGGTCTCGAGCAGAACCTGATAGTCGGCTTCGAGAAGTTGTTCCATCAGCGGGATGACTTCGCGCTCCTGCAACATAGGCTCGCCGCCCGTGATCTCGACGAGGCCGCCCATCGGGCTCAGGCGCGCCACTTCACTTAGAACGTCCTGAAGCGACATCTTGCTTCCGCCCTGAAAACTGAATTCGCTGTCGCACCAGGAGCAGCGCAGATTGCATCCGGTCAAGCGCACGAAGACACAGGCGAGTCCGGCGTGCGTCGACTCGCCTTGCAGCGATTTGTAAATTTCAGAAATCTGCACAGAAAGAATCGATTGAATCGTTGAGTGATTGAGGCATTGAATCATTGATTCAACGTTAATCCTCGCTATATCGGGCCGTCGTGATATCCGTTTCGAAGACCGTGGCGTCTTTTACTTTCACCCTGCCGTTGGTGACGGCAGCCAGGTGCAGGTTCGTTTCGTCGTAGAAATACTTCGCCAGATTTTCTGCAGACGGATTGATCACGGTAAAGGGCTCGATTTCGTTGATCATTTGATGATCGAGACGTTCGATGGCGTGCTTCATGACGTCTTTCAGATCTTTGAAATCGAGCAGCAGGCCGGCCTTGTCGAGCTCCGCTCCGGCGAGGGTCACACGGATCTTGTAGTTGTGGCCATGCGGATTCTCGCACTTGCCCTTGTAGTTGCGCAGATAGTGTCCGGCGGCGAATGTGTCTTCTACGGTTACTTCGTACATGAAATCGGATGGCCTCGGTCTTCGTTTATTGTACATTTTGAGAGCGCGGGGGACACGGCGTGCTCGGTGTCAGGGCAAACTGCAGATCCCTCGCTGCGCTCGGGATGACAACTTGTAAAGTGGGAGCAAGTCATGGACGGGAAGCAAGCTGAGATCACGATTCGAGTGGCCTTGGCCAGCGAGGCGGCGATTATTCTCCATCACCGCCGGTCGATGTTTCGCGACATGGCGGAAGGGACGGTCGAAGAACTCGATCGCATGGTCGAAGTCGCAGCACCGTGGCTGGCGCGCGCGATGGCCGACGGTTCGTATCACCATTGGCTGGCCGTCGACGAATCGGGCCGTGTTGCTGGCGGTGGGGGAGCGCTGTTGTGCCCGTGGCCGGCGAATCCGCACGATCCTTGTACCCAGCGGGCGGTGATCTTGAACGTCTACACAGAAATCGAATTCCGGAAGCGCGGAATAGCTCGACAGATTATGCTGACGATTCTGGAATGGATCAAGGCGCAGGGTCTGCGAGGGGTCAACTTGCACGCCAGCGCGGAAGGTCGCGGACTGTATGAGAAGTTGGGATTTGAGGCTACGAACGAAATGCGGCTGCAGTTTTGAGCACATTGCGGTTGAGAGGAACTTCCATGAGCGACAAACTTAAATTCGGATTTGCGCTGTTCCTCGTAGTGTCGTTTATACCTTTTATGGTGCATGCGCAATCCCAGAGTCAGGCGAAAGCCTCGAGCCCACTGACGAGCGGCGATTACTTTCCGGTTGGAATCTTTAATGAATCACCCCAACTCGACCGTTCCTTTGCGAGTTGGTATGGGAGAACTCTGGCTGCACTGTCGGAACCTTCACTGTTCGAGTTGCGTACGGACATGACAGCCCAAGTCTATCGATTCCTCTGGTTGCCGAGTTTCCATCGACCCATTTCTGTCCGGCTGACCATTAGGCCCGACGGAAGCGGTTCGGTTGTTGCGAGAAGCGTGGACTACCACGCCGGCCTCCTTACCAAAGACCAGAAAGATTCGGGCAAGCTTCTTCTGGATGCTACGAACACCCTGAATGAGGTGCAGGTGCGGGAAGTTTTGAACCAACTGCAAGACCGCAACTTTTGGTCAACGACCCCAAGGGACGTCTCTCTTGGAGCGGACGGCGCGGAATGGCTCATGGAAGGTGTCAATGGAGGGAAATATCATCTTGTGAACAGATGGTCGCCTGAGTCGCCTGGAAATCGGGCGGGATCGAACAGAGATTTTGCGCTGCTATGCAGATACTTCCTCAAGCTCGGCGGCGTTGATGTCAAGGATCTCTACTAATTGGTAGGAAGCACTGCCGAGCGTTGTTAATCTTGCGGCCCTTCTGCGACCTTTGCTCGGCTTGGACGCGCGAGACGCCCCGTCACCACACCACATGCGCACAGCCGCTGTTTCCCACTGTCAAGCAAACGAAGGGCCAACTCCTTATAATTTGCTAACGTTTAAGGGGCTGGCTCGTCTATTTCCTCGCAAGGCAAGAAGAGGGCTGAAACGCTTGTAGGGGATAGAGACAGAAAATGCCGGCCGATTCACTCGCAGTAGCAATTCCGGTTGGCGACAATTACCGTCCTGGTTACGCACAAAGACGGGCGCAACAGGATAGCGGCATCCGGAACCCCACGTCGTACAGGAGTATGAGGGGCTCTTTGGCAGCACAGGGCAACCGCATTGACGATACCGGCCTGATCCGGGAGGCGCAACAGGGCAACCGTGCCGCCTTCGAGGTATTGGTGCGTCATTACGATCAGTCGGTGCTGCGGCTTGCGCTGCATCTGACGGGATCGGAGTCCGATGCGCAGGACGTCTATCAGGAAGCCTTCCTCAAAGCCTACAAGAACCTCGGCAGCTTCCGATTTGAGTGTTCGTTCTACACATGGATCTACCGGATCGTTACCAATCTCTGTCTCGATCATCTGCGAAAACGGAATGTTCGGAAAGAAGACACGCCGGTCGCGGTGGATTCATCGGGCGAAGAGTACAGCCGGATTGAGCAGTTCGCGGATGCGCGTTCTGGGGCGAATCCTGAGCGGGATCTGATGCGCCGTGAGCTGGGGCGGAAGATCGGCTCTGCGTTAACGCAACTTACGCCGCGAGAACGCATGGTGTTTGAACTGAAGCACTATCACGGGCTCAAACTGCGGACGGTCGGAGAGATGCTGAATACGACGGAAGAGACGGCGAAGAACACATTGTTTCGCGCGACGCAAAAACTGCGAGCGGCGCTGTCGGAGATGCGATGAAAGGTGCTTGGATTTTGAAGTGGATGTTGAATTCGGTTTTGAACTCTGATCCCGCGAAGGGACACGAACATGAAATGTGATTGGGTACGGCAAAATATTCTGTTCTACGTTTACAACGAACTGGAAGACGACGCCCGTTACGAGGTCGAGCAGCATCTCGGGCGATGTCCAGAGTGCGCCCTCGAATTGAAGGCCACGCGCAAGTTCCACGCGACGCTTTCGGAGAATGTGCAGGAGCCAAGCCCGAACCTGCTGGCATCCTCGCGCATGCGTTTGCAGGAAGCGCTCGAAACGACGCGGCAGGGTGGCCTGTGGCATCGCATGATTCTCGAACCCGCCGCGTGGTTGCGGCAGATTCGCATGGCTCCCGCGCTGGCGGCCGTGATCTTTATCATCGGTTTTGGCGGAGGGATTGGCGCAACTTACAACTATCTGGCTGCGGGACGGGAAAGTAGTGGCGGCACCATCACGAGTTCGATGACGGGAAGCAAGAGCCCAGCGAATCAGCCTCTGGAATCTTCCACCATTACCGGCATCCGCTCGGTGACGCAAGAGCCTGGATCAAATCAGGTGGACATCAAGTACGACACGGTTTCGACTCAAGAGGCGCAGGGGTCTTTGAATGATCAGCGCATCCAGCAGTTGCTCTTGTTTGCGGCGCATACCAACTACAACTCCGGAGTTCGGATGGATTCGGTGGATGTGCTGACCCAGGCTCCCGATGATTCCCGGGTGCGCGAAGCACTGCTCTATGCCTTGCAAAACGATACGAATGCGGGAGTCCGGCTGAAAGCTCTCGACGGACTGAGCGGATTTGTGCGGCAGGATCCGACCGTGCGAGACGGAGTATTGCGAGCGCTGATCAGCGACGAAAATTCCGGTGTCCGCATGCAGGCCTTGCACTTGGTGGAACCGATGAAGGCGGACAGCAACGTGCGCTCGGTGCTGACCCGGTTGTCGCAGACGGATCAGAATCCGTCGATCCGCTCGCAGGCCAAGGCAATGCTGGCGCAGATGCCAGAGATGGATTGAAGAAGAGTCGCTGGTCTTTGGTCGTTGGTCGCTGGCGAACACATGGACCCGCGATGAATTGCTAGCGACGAACGACGGATTACTTAAGGAGAACATTCATTGAAGCACGCAATCAAACTCGCCGGCACCGTTGCAGTCGTGATCGCGCTGGCATCTCTGGCGATTGGCCAGGAAACTCGGGTGTATCGGGAAGGCAGCAACTGGGTCCAGGAAATGACCGGGAATCTGGGTGGCGCCAAGAATCTTCGGGTCAAGCTGGCTGTAGGATCGGTAAAAGTTCAAGGAGTTTCGCAAACTGGAATCACCTATGTCATTCATCGCCGGGCTTATACATCTTCTGAAGAGCAGGCGCGGCGCGAATTTGAATCGTATCGGGTCAGCGCGATGATCAAGGGCGACACAGCCTGGATCGTGGCGGAGTCGGGCGGGCGGGACCGTCGTTGCTCGGACGACTTGGTCGTCAATGTGCCTCGCAATCTGGATGCCGCTAAGATTGAAACTGGAGGCGGCACCATCAATGCTTCGGGGATTGCTGGACGCGCCGAGTTCGAGAGTGGTGGAGGCAGTCTGCAGTTGGACGATATCGGCGGCGAGATCTCCGCCGAGACGGGCGGAGGCGCGATTGAAGTTGGAAACGTGGGAGGCAATGTAAGCCTTCGCACCGGCGGTGGAAGTATCAAGATTAAGTCTGCAAAGGGCGAGATCAAGGCCGAGAGCGGCGGAGGAAGCCTGGTTGTTCTTTCGGGCTTGCAGGGTGCGGTGCTGGAGACCGGTGCCGGAAGCATCCGTGTCGAGAAATGCAGCGGGAACGTGAAGGCTACCACCGGTGGCGGCAGCGTTGAGCTAGGCGATATTGGAGGACCGGCCCAGATCGAAACGGGTGCGGGCAGCATTCGGCTGGCCTCGTCAAAGGGGCGGGTGCAGGCGCAGACCGGTGGTGGAACAATCCAACTGGATGGGGCGACTTCAGTGCGAGCCGAGACAGCGGCCGGTGGAATCGTCGTGAAACTGCTCAACGGCGCGGACCATCGCAGCGATTCCATGCTGGAAACTTCGGCCGGAGATATAACCGTTTATCTGGCGAGCGATCTGGCGATTTCCGTCCGGGCGGAAATTGAAGCTGCGAGCGGCCACACGATCCGCAGCGATTTCTCGGATATCCGAGTTTCGACTGCAGGTGGACAGTGGGGACCGAAAACAGTGACCGCGGAAGGACAGTTGAATGGCGGCGGTCCAGTGTTGAAGGTCCGCACGAATTCTGGCAACGTGAATTTTCGTCGCGTCAGCCAGTAGAACAGTTGCTATTCGTTAGCCGTCTTGGATCAGTCGCTCGGATCCTCTATGCCTTGCTAGGGCGAGCCACGGACGACCCGCGAACGACCGGCGACCAATCAGGTTTTATTCGGGAGGGGCTATGCTGCATCGCTTCCTGTTTTGTGTATTTCCTTTCGCTCTGGTTGTTTCCCTCGCCTCGATGGCGCAGCCAGCCGAAGACTACCGCCGCGCCGACGACAGTTGGAGTTGGAGCTCTAGTTCAGATGAGGGCGCTGCTGGTTCATCGTACCTGGGAGTCGACATCGCAGATATTTCCGCAGAGCGTTTAGGGGAACTGAAACTGAAGGAAGAGCACGGAGCCGAGATCACCATGGTTGACCAGGATGCTCCCGCCGGAAAGGCCGGCCTGCATGAGCATGATGTCATCCTGAGCGTGAACGGCACAGCTGTTGAAAGTACCGCTCAGTTGCGCCGCATCATCAAAGAAACGCCGCCCGGCCGCGTCGTGAGTCTCGGAATCAGCCGTGATGGTCAACCGATGACGATCAAGGTACAACTGGCCGACCGGCACAAGACGATGTCGTGGGAGCCGCAGATTCATGTGGACATCCCCCACATGCCCGAGATGCCGGCTCTGCCGGACTTCGACCTTCCTGTTTCGGTGATGATCGTCCATCAGTCGGCACGCAGCGGCTTGATGGTAGAAAACCTTTCTCCGCAACTGGGAGATTTTTTCGGGGCCAAAGATGGAAAAGGCGTCTTGGTGCGCTCGGTTGAAAAAGGAAGTCGCGGCGAGAAGGCGGGATTCCGCGCGGGCGATGTAGTCGTCAAAGTCAACAATCAGCCAGTGCAAGATACTTCGGACTTCACTCACGCCCTCCGTTCCACATCGACCGGATCGGTGGGGGTGACCGTCTTGCGCGAAAAGAAGGAACAGAATTTGAAGTTGTTGCTTCCTGAGAAAAAAGATTCCGGCACTTTGCAGGAGAACACCTTCGATATTCACAACTTTACCGCCCAGACCGACCAGGCGATGAGTCACGTTGATGAACTGGCTGACCTCGGTCCGGCGATCATGGAGAAGGCAGAGGGCTGGGCAGACCATTGGCAGGAAATGCAGGACAGCTTGCAGCAAAGACAGGAGGAATGGAAAGAGCAAGAGGAACAAAGACAGGAAGAGATTCAGGAACGGCTGCGGGATCTGCAGGATGAGCGCCAGGATCGAGAGCAGCAAATGAAAGAGCACCAGCAAGAGCTTCAAAAGCAAAAAGAAGAGATGCAGGAGCAGCAGAACAATTTGCAGAAGCGAAGCCAAGAGCTGAGGGAACAGTTGCGCCATGGGCTCTCCAGGCAGTGGGCTGACATCTGACTGCATTCGGTCGAGACAACCAGTTACCGAAGTAACCACTCGCGCACGTCCTCCCCTTAGGACGATTGCCCGAATTCCACGCAGCGACTGCACGCTGGTTACCTGTCTCGATGACGATAATCCCGATAATCTGTTACCGCGATGGCCTTCCGCGCCCTTCTGTTTTCCAAGAGTCCCGAGACGAGCACCACCATGACGACGGCCTGCGAAACAACGGGCATTCGCTGTGACGTTTGCTCCGACATATTCGGCGCCATCGAAAAAGCAAAGACGCGAAGCTACTCCTGCGTGATTGTGGATTGGGCCGATCAGCCGGAGGCAAGTTTCCTGCTCAAGCGGGCCCGGGAGTCCGCGCCGAACCGGGAATCGGTAGCCATTGCCATCGTTGATCGCGAACCAAGCGCTGCCGAGATGAAGGACAACCGGCTCGCCTTCCTGATTTATCGCCCCATTTCCGTTACGGAAGCCGAGGAAGTGCTGGGAAAAGCATCGGAGAAAATGCCAGCGGCGGGAGCCGAGGATCCTGCGGACTCTCTCCAGCAAGCGCCGTCCAACGGCGATGGCATATCCCCAAGCGAGGGCGTCGCAGAGCACATTCAGCAGGAACAAAACTCAGCGGCCGAAGGCGAAGATTCTGAAAGTTCGCATTCCGAATACGAGGCACCGGCACAACGAAGTCACTCCGGCGGATTCCGGCAAGCTTTAGCCGCAGTGTTAGTACTGGCAACGGCTTTTTGTTTCTGGAGATCGCGTGACGCGATCGAGTATCTCACCCACACTCCAGAGGGTAAAGTTCGTGTATTACGGGAGTCTTTTGCGGCCCTCTTTTACATCAATCAAGGCGGAGCCCTGCCCGTCAGTTCTGCAGGAAGCGACGCCCAACAAGATGCGTATTTCAGCCGAAATGCGGGAAATGCCGGCACGCCGGATCCAAGTCTGGGCATCGCGGCAACGGAGTCAACGCTGACAGAAACGCGCCTGCCGATGCCGAAGGCGTACGATTTTCCCTTGCCGATTCCGGTACTCGAGCAACAAGAAGCGGCTCCCGTTCGAGTGCAGCATGCGGCGATCCCTGAGAGTATGAGAAACTCGCCGTCGATTGAACGGCCTGTTATCGTAACGGTGAATCCGGCGCAAATGATGCCGGTTTCCACGTCGCAGCCTCAAGGCACAACGCAACAAAGCAACGAGCCAGTAGCCGTCAGCGAAACAGCGGCTCGCGCGATGCTCACTCACACTGTGGATCCGGTCTATCCGCCGGAAGGACTGGCGCAAAAACTTCAGGGTCCCGTTGTGCTGCAGGCTTTAGTGGGACGCGACGGCAGCGTTGAGGATCTCAAGATTGTTCGTGGATATTTTGTTTTAGGCCGTGCGGCGATTGCCGCAGTCAAGCAATGGCGGTTTCAACCCAGCACGCTCAATGGCCACGCGGCCTCGATGCAGACGGTTATCACCATCAATTTCAGTTATCCGCCGGGATAACCTTCGATCGAACTGCCAGTTGGACGCGCAATACCCCGTCGCATCCCTACTTGTGATCGTGATCGGCGTGACTTTCTTCACCGCCGGCCGGTGGCGCTACGCCGCTCGATTTCTTCCAATAATCCTGCACGGCTGGCGGCAATTTTTCCACCCGCACCAGAAATGCGGTGACCTTCCAAATGTCCGTATCGGAAAGCGTTTTGTCCCAAGCGGGCATGCCGGTATAACGGACGCCGTTGCGGATCACATAGAAAACGTGCCATTCCTCATCATCGGGGGGATGAAGAATCAGCGGCGGAACCGGCGGGTAGAACGATTTCTCGAGCGTCGAAGGTTGACGGTCGATTCCGCCATGGCAGGTGGCGCAGTTCATGGTGTAAATCTTCAAGCCATCAATAAGATTCGCGTCCGTGGGGGGCACAGGATTGTTCACCCGAGGAGCATGGCGCTCGACCGAATTGTCGAGCGCGCTCATGGCGAAGTGGACTTCCGCTTCCGGCGGAGCGCTGTTGGCGCGCGTCGGCAAGAAGCCGAGCAGGGCAACGCCAACTCCGCCGATCAGCAGAACAAGAATGGTGACGACAATGCCGAGAAAAAAGTTGCGCATTTCAGATCCTTCAAGCAATCTGCGACCAATTGCCACATGCCAAAGTTGTTCTTCGATTTTATCCGCAACAACAACGAAATGGCTTAATATGCGCGCAGACGACGAGCTTCGTGCACTAGATTGGATACTTTGGGCAGAAAAAATTCTTCCTGCGGAGGAGAAAACGGGACAGGGGTATCGGGCGCGGTAATCCGGACGATGGGGCCGTCCAGATCGTCGAAGGCGTCTTCATTGATGATGGCGGAAATCTCTCCGGCGAGTCCTCCGGTGCGGGCATGTTCGTGAAGGATGATTACTTTGTTGGTGTTCTTTACGGTCGCGGCAATTGCCCCGCGATCGAGCGGTGAAACTGTACGCAGGTCGATCACTTCGAGTTCGATTCCCTCTTTACTCAAGATCTCAGCGGCTTCGAGCGCGATATAGAGCATCGCCGCGTACGTAATGACGCTGAGATGATGGCCTTCGCGGGCGACGCGCGCTTTTCCGATAGGGACGATGTAGTCGGCGTCGGGAGAATCAGGTCCGGGAATTTCTTCTTTGATGCGGCGATAGAGATATTTGTGTTCGAAGAAAATCACAGGATTGTGATCGCGAATCGCCGCTTTGATCAGTCCCTTGGCGTCGTATGCGGTCGCCGGGCAAACCACTTTCAAACCGGGCGCGTGAACGAACCACATCTCCGGATTCTGCGAATGGAATGGACCTCCGTGAACATTGCCACCGCTCGGACCGCGTATGACGATTGGAGCTGGCGCTCCCCACCGGTAGTGCGACTTGGCCGCCATGTTGACGATCTGGTTGAAGGCGCAGCCGATGAAATCCATGAACTGGAACTCGGCCACGGGACGCAATCCGGTGAGGGCCGCGCCGAAGGCCGCGCCCACGATGGCTGACTCGGCGATGGGCGTGTCGATGACACGCTTGGGGCCGAAGCGGTCGATGAAGCCGTCCGTGACTTTGAAAGCGCCGCCGTAGATGCCGATGTCCTCACCGAGACAGAAGACGGTTGGATCGCGCTCCATTTCTTCCCAGATTCCCTGGCGGATGGCTTCGAGATAGGTGACGAGGGCCATGAACTGGAAGTGTAACAAGAGACGGCTGCTGGCATCAGCTGTTCGCGGCCGGTTTAACCCAAGCCTGCTACTTCGAGCCAGTTACTGATGTTGCTGGGCGGTTGCTCAGGAGACTATGAGCTTGGCACTGGGCCTAGTAAACTCAAAGCAGAATGAAGCGCCTACAATCCAGCGTTTTCGTAATGATTTTCGGCTTACTGCTCGCGTGTGGCAGCCTCCGCGCCGCCGACCCACTCTGGCAATATGGCAGGATCGTTTCCGTTAAGAAGTCGGTGAACTCGACGACGAAAGCCTGGGTGGTGAACACGCCGCTCGATGAGGAACACACGCTGTACACGATTGCGGTGCACGTGCAGGACAGAATTGTTGTCGGTACTTATGAACTGACTCCGACTACTTCGGAGCCGCCGGTGGAGTGGACGCCAGAGCATCCCGTGCAGGTCGAGATCAGCGGCGATTCTCTCTACTTGCGATCTCCGACCGGAAGTCTGCGTTTGCATGTTACGCAGCGCAAGAACGCGAGCCCGATGCGGGCCATTAGCGCCGACGAAAAGAAGCAACTGGCGGCTCTCGATGCGGCGACGAAATCAGCCGAGCCTGAATCGATGATCGGCTTTTCGAAACCGAGCGACCGGGCCGAGACGCCAGAACCCGCTCCAGCGCCGGCGCCAGCCGCTCCTACGACCGGCTCGGTGACGGTGCGTTCGACTCCTTATCTTTCTGAGGTGTTCGTGGACGGCGATTCGATGGGATACACGCCAGCGAAGATTGCGCTCGCTCCCGGGAAACATACATTCCGGGTCGAGAAACCTGGCTACGCTCCGTGGACAAAAGTGATGACGATTACAGTTGGATCGGAGTTGACTTTGGACGCCACGCTGGGCAAGAAATAAGACTTGACGGTGCCCCAGGTTCGCGCCGTTTTTTGGGCGCTAACCTGGGCCAAGTCGAAGCCGAGTTCTTGGGTCTTCATTCGTCTGCCCCACCGAAGTAGACTGTCCGCCCGCACAGGGAACCTGTGCGCCAAAAGTTGTCCGATGCGCGTCACTATATGGAATTGTCATTCTCGAAGACTGTGGGTGGGTTAAGGTCCCGATCGGCCCAGGTTCGCGCCGACCGAACGGGCGCGGACCTGGGGCACCGTTTCATCCAAATCGCTTACAATTCCTCTTCCATGACAGTCGCGGTTCGTTCTTTTGCCAAGATCAATCTCGGGCTCTACATCGGTGGTGCGCGCGCGGATGGATTTCATGATCTGCGGACGGTGTACCAGACGATCGCGCTGCATGACGTGATCCGAGTGACGATCGGGCGCGGCCGCGGGATTGAAATTCTGTGCCAAGACACTCGGGTTCCGCTCGATTCTTCGAATACCTGCTATCGCATCGCTGAGCGCGTGATGTCTGAATTGAATGCGACTGGGCGGGTCCGGATCGAGATTGAGAAACGGCTTCCGGTGCAGGGTGGGATGGGGGCAGCGTCTTCGAATGCCGTAGCAGCGATGGTCGGGCTGGAAACGGCGCTCAAGAAGAAACTATCTCCGGCGGCCCGCCTGAGAATCGCGGCTGAAGTTGGTTCCGATTTGCCGCTGTTTCTGGTGGGCGGGACGGTGCTCGGTGTCGGGCGCGGCGAAGAGGTCTATCCACTGCCAAACCTAGACTCACTACCAGTGGTTATTGTTACTCCTGGGATTGGCGTTTCTACTCCCAAGGCATTTGCCGATTGGGATGCGCTGATGCAGGGGGACAAAGGGGCCGAGCTTCGCTCGGCTTGGACGAGCGAGGGCGCCCGTCCCCACACGGGGCGATTGACTCCCACCCTACCGTCCGATAGACTGTTGGAGGTCGGTCGCGTGTTCTCTGCGTGGCTGAGTGATTTACCCAAAGTTTTGGGTTTACCCAACACCGGTGCTCCTGCAAAAGGTGGGAGCCGGGCCGAGAAATTGCTTCTCGACCTTGTCCGTACCGGGATTGAAAACGACTTCGAGCGAGTCGTCTTTCCTAAATATCCCGAATTGCGAGACATCAAAGGTGAGTTGGAGCGGGCGGGTGCGCGCTATGCTTCGCTCTCTGGTTCCGGGTCGACCCTGTACGGGCTGTTCCGGTCGTCCGCCGAAGCCGCGAAGGCGGCAAGCCGTCTGCGGGAGCGGGGGCTAAAGGCGGTGGCGACCCGGACGTTGACGCGCCGGCAGTATCGGAAAGGGCTCGTCATTCGTCGCTCGTCGTTGGCTCAAGGGTAGCTGGAAATTAGTTCGAATTTGTTGTTTGCGGCGAGTGCAGACTTCGGCATACTAGGATCAGTAAAAACACTGGGCCGTCGACTAATGGTAGGTCAAGTGCCTTTGGAGCACTTTGTCTAGGTTCGAATCCTAGCGGCCCAGCCAAGAAATACAGGTCTCAGATGTCAGGTAGCAGGTCTCAGGAAAACCTGACGGAGCCCTCTGAGATTTGAGAAGTGCGACCTGAGACCCGACACCTAATACCTGAGACCTAACCTATGGCCACAGTTGCGACGACCGCTGAGAAGACGACCGTAGAAAAAGCGTCCCCGGAAAAGAAGCCAACCGCGGATGAAAAAACGGAACGCAAGCCGCAACGCGCCCGGGTCGATGACCGCTTCAAGGTATTTTGTGGAACTGCCAACGAGGCGCTCTGCGATGATGTTTGCAACTTTTTGGGGCTGACGCGCGGTCAGGCGCTGGTAACGCGCTTTAAGGATGGCGAGGCGTACGTCCAGATCCAGGAGAACGTGCGCGGCGCCGATGTGTTCGTGATGCAGCCCACTTGCCAGCCGGTGGACATGCATCTGATGGAACTGCTGTTGATGATGGATGCGCTGAAGCGAGCTTCGGCACGGCGCATCACGGCGGTGATTCCGTATTACGGTTATGCGCGGCAGGATCGCAAAGATAAGCCGCGGGTTCCGATTTCGTCGAAGCTGGTGGCGGATTTGCTGACGACCGCTGGGGCGGATCGAGCGCTGGTGGTGGATTTGCACGCGCCGCAGTTGCAGGGATTTTTTAATATTCCGGTGGACCATTTATTCGCGTCGCCGGTGCTTGTGGATTACTTCAAGAAGTTGAGCCTGCCCGATCTGACGGTGGTTTCGCCGGACGCAGGCGGCGTGGAACGCGCGCGCTTCTTCGCGAAGAAGGTCGATGCGGCGCTGGCGATTGTCGATAAACGCCGCGTCGAGATGAACGTGGCGGAAGTGATGAACGTGATCGGAGACGTAAAGGGCCGCACTTGCCTGATTATTGACGATTTGATCGACACGGCGGGAACGCTGGTCAAAGTTGCGCAGGCTCTGGTCGAGAACGGCGCGGGCACGGTGTATGCCTGCTGTTCGCATCCGGTGCTGTCGGGTCCGGCGGTAGAGAATCTGGTGAATTCTCCCATCGTCGAAGTGGTGGTGACGAACACGATTCCGCTGAGTGCAGCGGCCAAGCAGGTTTCGAAGATCAAAGTGCTATCGATTGCGGGGCTGATCGGGCGGGCGATCCAGTCGATTCACGAAGAGACCTCGGTCAGTAGATTATTTATTTAGGATCAGTCGTTGGTCGATAGTCGATGGTCGTTCGGGATTCGCCGATGACCGGTAAGCATTTGCTAACGACCCACGACTAGCGACCAACGACGATTTTAGACAAGGACGGAAACGGAATTATGGCTACAGCAACGGATATCAGCATTCTGGAAGCGCAGAAGCGTGAACCAGGCACAAAGAACGCTGCTCGGCGCGTGCGCGTTGGCGGCAAGATTCCAGCGGTGGTGTATGGCGCGGGAAAAGATGCAGCTTCGGTCGCGGTCGATCCGCGGCAGGTTCTGCGCATTCTGAAGTCGGAAAGCGGCCACAACACGATTTTCGATCTGGCCCTCGATAGCGATCGCGTGAAGGCCATGATCGTCGACTGGCAGTTCGAGCCCATCAAAGGGACGCTGCTCCACGTCGATTTGCAGCGCATCGCGATGGATAAGAAGTTGACGGTGACCGTTCCGGTCATTCTCAAAGGTGAGGCCATCGGCGTGAAGACCGAGGGCGGAATCCTGGAGCATCTGTTGCGCGAAATCGAGGTCGAGTGCCTTCCGGCGGACATTCCGAAAAACATCGAAGTGGACGTCAGCCATCTGGTGTTCGGGATCGAAGTGCGTGTAAAAGACCTGCCGCACAGCGACAAACTGAAGTTCTTGACGGATGAGAACCAGATGATTGCGCACATCACCACGGTGAAAGAGGAAGTGGTTGCGGCTCCGGAAGCAGTGGCGGATGCGGCAGCGACTCCGGCTGAGCCTGAAGTCATCAAGAAGGGCAAGCAGGATGCCGAGGGTGAAGAGGCTGAGGGCGATGCCAAGGGCAAAGCCAAGCCTGAGAAGGCCGAGAAGAAAGAGAAGAAATAGCTGTTGGCTTTTGGCTCTTAGCTGTTAGCTAGAAGCCAACGGCCAAAGGCAAAGAGCGAATCTGCGTGAAACTGATTGTCGGTTTGGGCAACCCTGGAATCGAGTACCAGTTCACGCCGCATAATCTTGGGTTCCTGACGGTCGATCGGATCGCCAATGACCTTGGAATCGAAGTAAGAAATCGCCAGTGCCGGGCGCTGACCGCGCGGGCAACGATTGCCGGAGAACCGGTGATCCTGGCCAAACCCGAAACCTTCATGAACCTCAGTGGGCTTTCGGTGGTGGAGCTGGTCACGGAACATCAGGTGGAAGTGAGTAAAGACCTGATTGTGATTTACGACGAACTGGATTTTCCGCTGGGAACGATTCGCATACGGCAGCGAGGCAGTTCGGCGGGGCATAACGGGATGGAGTCGATCCTGAGTGCTTTGGGCACAGACGAGTTCCTGCGGATTCGCCTGGGCATTGCGCCAGATCACAAAGTGGACGGCGTGAAGTATGTCCTGACGCCGTTCCGCAGAGCGCAGGAAAAGGTAGTCGACGAAATACTGGATACGGCAGCGCAGGCGGTCGACGTGATCTTGAAAGAAGGACCGGCGGCTGCGATGAACCGGTTTAATCGGAAGAATGACGCGGCAGCAGAGTGATTCTCAGTCGGCGGTGATTAGTTGTTCGTCATTCGTCGCTAGTCGGTGGCAAACACTTGCGGTGGGAGATGAATCCCGAACGACGAACGACCATCGACGAACGACAGTACTTAGAGATTTTGGAGAAAACGAATGAATCGTAACTATGAATTGATGTTCATCGTCCGCCCTGACATGGTGGACGAGGAGTTGACCAAACTGATTGCTACCCTCGAATCCGCTGCGACCGCCGCAGGTGGTACGGCGAAGACTGAGATCTGGGGCAAGCGCCGTCTCGCGTACAAAGTCGGCAAATTCAACGACGGCATTTTTGTTCTGATGATCATTGACGCTGGTGGCTCGGTGATTCATGAAGTCGAGCGCCGCTTGCGCGTGACGGAACCGGTTATCAAGTTCCTGACCGTTCGTATGGACGAAGAGTTGAAGCGGCTGGACAAGATCAAGAAGCTTCGCGACTCGAAGAAGAAGGCAAGCGCTCAGCCGGCTCCGGTGGCCGCGCCCGTAACGCCGGCGGTTCCGGAAGCCGCTGCGGAAACTCCGGCGTCGGCGCCGGTTTAGCCACACCGGTTTTGTATGGGTATCGCTCGCGCGGTAGCGACGAGTCGTGGAATTAGTGATCCCTTGAGGGATTGCGCCGGGCGGCTGTATCGAGCCCTCCGCAAACAGATTATTTAGAAAGCAGGAGCACTATGGCAGATGAAACGAAAGCACCCGTGGCGGCGTCGAGCCACGGCGAAAGCCGTCCAGAACGCAGCGTAGGCGATCGCCCCGAGCGGAGTGGTCCGCCACGCGGTCCGCGTCCGGGCGGAGGTCCTGGCGGCCCGCGTGAAGGCGGGCGTAAGTTTTTCCGGCGCAAGAAAGTCTGTAAGTTCTGCGTCGAGAAGATTGAGGCGGTCAATTACAAGGATGTGCGTTTGCTCGCACAGTTCGTGGCGGAGAGTGGCAAGATTACGCCGCGACGCCTGACCGGCGTATGCACACCGCATCAGCGCCGTTTGTCGCGAGCCATCAAGCAGGCACGCAATATTGCGCTGCTGCCGTTTGCAGGACGCGCGCTGTAAGTTTGTAAGACGTCGTTCGTCATTCGTCGCTCGTCGTTCGCAGTGCAGAGCTGGAACGACGCTGCCTGATCCACCGGGCGTTCCGAACGACTAACGACTGACAACCAGCGACTAACAACGATTTCAAGGAGTTATCCATGGAAGTTATTCTGAAAGAAGACGTGCCCAAACTGGGCAACCGTGGCGAAGTGGTGAAGGTCGCCGAGGGATACGGACGCAATTTTCTGCTGCCCAAGAAACTGGCGATTCAGGCCACCGCAGCCAACAAAACCGTCATCGAGCAGATGAAGGCTGCCTCTGTGCGCCGCTCGGCCAAAGAAAAGACCGAAGCCGAAGCGCTGGCCAAGCAGTTTGACGGGCTGGAAGTGAAGTTCCTGCGCAAGTCGAGCGAAACCGACCAGCTCTTTGGATCCGTCACCGCTGGCGATATTGCGGAAGCACTCGAGAAGAAGAGCTTTCACATCGATCGCCGGAAGATCCAGCTTCACGAGCCGCTGAAGACCGTGGGCGAGTTCATCATCCCGATCAAATTGCATAAGGATGTGACCACGCACCTGAAGGTTATTGTTGATAAGGAAGCAGTGGCAGAGTAATTTTTGCTCTAAAGTGAGGATGGTTCTGTGCCCATCCTCATTTTTTCATTATTCTTCTGTGGCTCCTGCTCCAAAGAACGCTTCCACCTTCCTCATGTCAGTCGTCCGACTGTATTTGGGCAAGCTCTCCACAAAAATTCGCCCGTACTGTTTCTTCAGGATGCGGTTGTCGAGCAATGCCAGCAGGCCGCGGTCGTGGAGAGATCGAATCAACCTGCCGAATCCCTGCTTTAGCGTAATCACCGCGCTCGGCACCTGATAATCAAAGAAGGCGTTGCCGCCGCCCGCATCGATGGCCTTGACGCGGGCCGCGACTATGGGATCGCTCGGCACTGCGAAGGGCAGGCGGTCGATGATCACGCAGCTGAGTTGTTCTCCCTGCACGTCTACCCCTTGCCAGAAAGATGACGTTCCGAACAGGACGGCGTTCGGCGTGAGACGAAACTCCTCGAGCAGCGCCGACTTCGGCGCGTCGCCCTGCTTGAGCATCGGATAATCGAGGACGCCGAGCAGCCGCTCGTAAATATCGTTCATCTGCGCGTAGCTGGTGAACAGGACGAAGGCGCGTCCGCGAGTAATCTCCAGCAGCCTTCGGATGACTCCGGTGGCCTCTGCAGCAAACTGCGGTGTGCGCGGATCAGGCAAATTCGGGGGAACGTAGAGGATTGCCTGGCTCTCGTAATCGAAGTGCGAGGGGACGACTAATTCGCGGGCGTGATCAAGTCCGAGCCGCTGCCGTATGTATTCGAAGCCTCCGCCGACCGCCAACGTCGCGGAGGTCAGAACGGCCGTCTCAAGTTTCGACCAGAGACACTCGCGCAGGATCTGACCAACTTCGATGGGAGTGGCTTGGAGAAAGACGTTGTTTCGTCCGGCTGCAGGTAATTCGGCCGAAGATTTGCGACGCGATCCTCCTGTGCCACGAAATCCACGGCGTTCGATCCAGAAGACGGTGTTCGGGTCTTCATTCTCCATCACGAAACGAAGCTGCACCTGTAGCTGCTGGGCTCGCCGGGAAATCGCAAAGACTTCTTCTGGCTTCTGCGGAAGCTGCTCGAGTTCCGCGCCCAGACGGTTGAGCGACTGATTGAGCGCGATAAATTCTTCGCCATTCTCTTCCAGAAACTCGCGGCGTGAGTCGAAGGCGAAGCGGCCTTCACTGGCGGGCAGAAGAGAAAAGAAAAGTTGCGAACGCTCGCGGACCGATTGAATCGCCCCCGAGATCTGCGGTGTATAGAGTTTTTCGCGCTGCATCAGGTGCTCGACATCACGCGTCAGCTCGTCCATACGCAGGTTGCTGACCGAAATTCCGAAGTAGTTTCCGGCGATGTCTTCAAGTTCGTGCGCTTCGTCGAAGATCACTGCTCCGGCCTCGGGAAGCACTCCCGCATCAGGAGCGCCTTCCGCCTCAAGCTTGATGGCGAGGTCGGCGAAGAACAGGTGGTGATTGACGATGACGATGTCGCTCTCAGCAGCTTTGCGACGCATCTCGGTGATGAAGCAGCGATCGTACTCTTTGCACTTCTGGCCGAGGCACGTGTCGGCGCGCGCGTCGAGTTTGTGCCAAACGGCGCTCGCTTCGGGGAGTTCGGCGAGTTCGGCGCGATCTCCGGAGCGCGTGGTTTTTTCCCAAGCGGCGATGGCGCGATAGTGCTCAACCTCTTCCAGTCCGCTGAGGACGGGCTGATCGGTGAGGTCGAACAGCTTCTTGCGACAGAGATAGTTGTTGCGTCCCTTCATGTAACAGGCGCTGAGCTTGCGGTCTCCGTCGGGAAAGAGCGCTTGTTCGAGCGCAGGAACGTCTTTGAAGAAGAGCTGCTCTTGCAGATTTTTCGTGCCAGTCGAGATGATCACGCGCTTGCCCGAGCGAATCACGGGCAGCAGATAAGCCAGCGTTTTGCCGGTGCCTGTGCCCGCTTCGACGATCAGGTGGCGACGCTCTTCCAGCGCTTCTTCGACGGCTTGTGCCATCTGCAATTGCCCGCGACGGAACTCGTAGGCAGGATGCGTCTTCGACAGCAAGCCTCCGGGGGCGAAGAACTGGTAGAGCGAGAATCCCGCAGGACGAGTGTCGGAAGTTGCGGGATGGGATGAGGGGGGCACTGAGTCTCTATAATAGCTAAGAGTCCTAGTTCTCAGTTCCCGGTTCGCAGTCAGCGCCTTTCCTGAAGTCGGGATAAGAAAAGACATACCTTGAGTAAACGGAAGTTATTGCCTCTCGTTGCGATTGTCGGACGGCCGAACGTTGGCAAGTCCACGCTCTTCAATCATCTGACTGGATCGCGGCGCGCGATTGTGGGCGATGAACCGGGAATCACGCGCGACCGGCTTTATGGCGAAGTCGAGTGGCTGGGAAACGAATTTCGCGTCGTCGATACGGGTGGAATTATTCCCGATGACAAAGACTTCATTCCGGCGGAGATTTTTCGCCAGGCGAAGGTTGCGTTTGAGGAATCGGCGGCGATCATCATGGTGGTCGATGCGAGGACGGAGATTGCGGGTCCGGATCGCGAACTGGCCCGCCTGCTGGCGCGAACCGGGAAACCGCTTTTTCTGGCGGTCAATAAGATGGATTCCGACAAGCAGGATTCGCTGCTGGGCGAATTTCACGTGCTTGGCATGCGGAATATGTTTCCAATTTCGGCGGAGCATGGACGCGGAATCGACGATTTGCTGGACGCAGTTCTTAAGGTGATTCCGAACGTCAAAAGCTCAACTACCGAGGACACTAAGGCCGCGAAGGACGCCAAGGAAGGTGAAGAGGGAGAATCGGAGACGCCCGCGACCGAAGAGCCGCATGAAATCAGGGTTGCGATCATTGGGCATCCGAACGTCGGCAAGTCGACGCTGCTAAACCAACTCGTTGGAAAAGATCGGGCGATCGTTTCTCCGATTGCGGGAACGACGCGCGATTCGATCGATGAGGTGATCCGCTATCACGGACGCGACATTCGCTTTGTCGATACGGCGGGAATCCGGCGCAAGGGCAAGACGCGTTTGATGGCGGAAAAACTCTCGGTCGTTTTCTCGCGCAAAAATATTGAAGATGCGGACATCGTGCTCTTCATGGTGGATGCGACCGAAGGCGCGAGCGGGCTCGACGCGAACATTGCGGGCTATGCGCATGAGAGCGGACGCTCGGTGATCATCCTCGTGAATAAGTGGGATCTGATTGCGAGCGGCGAAAAGCGCGCCATCAGCCAGTCTCGAACGGCTCGGATCCAGGATGCGAAGCGTCCACAGGATCGTGTGTTGTACGAAGAGCGCCTGCGCTACGGACTTAAATTTCTAAGTTATGCTCCAGTGCTGTTTCTCTCGGCGAGTACGGGCAAGGGAACGGAAAAAATTCTGCCGCTGATTGAGAAAGTTGCGGCCGAGCGCCGGAAGCGCATTCCCACGGGGGAGATGAACCGGTTCGTGAAGCGCATTGATTTCGACCGCGCGTCGGTGCCCGTGAGCAAGCGCGTGAAGATTTACTACATGACGCAGGCAGGAATTGCGCCTCCTACATTCGTGCTTTTTACTGACCGCGCGGTCAAGCTGCACTTTTCGTATCAGCGCTTTCTTGAAAATCAGATTCGGGAAGCGTTCGGATTTATTGGCTCGCCGATTTGGATTAAGAACCGGGCGCGGGATTAGATTGTCTGGCTCTGTTGGCAGATCGACGGTTTTTGACTTGAGTAGTTATCATCTTGAGAAAATAGAGATTTCGGCGGTTACTCGTAAAATGAGAGCTGTGTTCAAATCCCTCAACTACTTCCTCTGCATCTGTCGTTTGACTTCGCTGTTAGGTAGTTTCTCAGTCCTTGCTGTCGTCTTAGCTTCTGGATCCACTAGTTCGGACCGTTGGATGATCATTCCTGGTGGAGCAACCGGCGCAATCACAGCATCCACGACCAGGAAGGATTTAGTTGCTCGCTACGGTGCTGCGAATGTTCGTGATCAGGACGTTGACACCGGAGAAGGAGAAACCGAGCCCGGCACCGTCGTCTTTCCGCGTGACCCCAAGCGCTCGATTGAAATCCTGTGGCAAGATCCTCCAACAAAACGCGCCCCGAAGTCCCTAACGATTCGCGGCGCCGCAAGCCTCTGGAAGACGGTGCATGAAATTACCCTCGGGACGTCCTTGAAAGACTTGGAGCGGATAAATGGCGGATCTTTCGTACTATGCGGCTTTGCATGGGACTACTCTGGCACGGTAACTTCTTGGCAAAACGGAGTACTCGATAGGGACCTGACTGGAAGCCGGCGCGTCATTGTGCGACTGGATCCTTCAGCAGACTACCGAAGACAAGTGGATCTCGACAAAGTGGCGGGCGACAAGGACTTTCTCTCTAGTCACCCCATAATGCAAGAAGTGAATCCTCGTGTTTATGAAATTATTTGGGTGTTTTGATATTTATTTCTTTACATGAACACTGTTCGCCTATCAGCAACGGTTTTGTAGAGGAGTTGCACAACACGATAGCTCCTACCCTGCCACCGGCACATGATTCCCATCCTCTGTGAGCAGTCCTACGCGGTCTACGCCGGCAGTGCGGGCGATGGCGATTACGTCGGCTAGGTCCTGAAATTCGATGTCATCGTCGGCTTTGAGATAGGCGACGCGCTCGATGCGGATGGCGTAGATGTCGCGCAGGCGGTCGTGGAGATGATCCCAATCGATGGCTTCGTCGTTGACCATCACCTGCGGATGCTCCGGCTGTAGAGGATTAGTTCCAGACTTCGCGTGATGGATCTGAATCACGATGGTCGCTTGCGGCGGCGGAATTCTGTTGTCAGTGGGCTTGGCCGGTTGCGGGAGTTCGGTCTGCAATCCAGTGGGCTTTTGCTCGATGACGACGATCATGAAGACGATGATGAGAACGAGCAGAACGTCAATCAGGGGAGTGACGTTCATCTTGGGTCCAGTCGAAAACGAGCCACCGCCTGCCGTGGAGAATCCCATACGAATTTCCTCTCTTCTTCGGAATCGGAAATGGAATCGGCACGCGCGTGTCTTGAGTCATTGGACACCCGGATCACGCAGAGAGTTCCACACCGAAGTGATCGGCGGAGATGGCAGGTTCTCGCTTTCGCGTCGTTACAAGAATTGAGTCTCGAAACGATAGCCACGCAAGGACATTTCGGCTTATAGCAGAGATAGGAAAGAGATAGTAATGTGAGCGTTGAAGGCAAAATGAGGGTGCGATCTGCGTTTTGCCGCATCGAATCTGAAATCATGCTGAAAAATGTCTCTTGGTGTGAGCCTGGCATTCTGGTATCGATGCCGGCATTATTCGTCTGTGGTCTGACGTTCGTTCTATTCTCCGGTCTGTCGGCGACCGCGCAAGACAACTACGAAATCCAGGTCTATAGCTCCGAGGCGACGCCGGCGAATTCGACGATGGTGGAGATCCATTCGAATTTCACCGTAGATGGATCGAAACAGGTGATCAACGGCGTTGTGCCCACCAACCACGCCGAACATGAAACCTTGGAGATTACGCAAGGCTGGACGGACTGGTTTGAAACCGGATTTTATGTGTTCTCAAGCATTCAGCCGGGACTTTCGAACGATGCCGGTTGGAACTGGGTGGGCGATCACATTCGTCCGCGATTTACGGCGCCGAAATCGTGGCACTGGCCGGTGGGCGTGAGTATTTCGCAGGAGATCGGGTACCAGCGGCGGCAATTTTCTGAAGATTCGTGGAATTACGAACTGCGGCCCATCATCGACAAGCAACTGGGGCGCTGGTATCTGGATTTCAATCCGGCGTTTGATAAGTCGCTCCACGGGCTGAATGCGGGCAGGGGGTGGGAGTTTTCGCCGAATGTGAAAATCAGTTTTGATTTCACGAAGAAGATTTCGGGTGGCGTGGAATATTACGGGGCGATTGGTCCGGTGTCGCAATTCGATCCGATCGATCAGCAGTCGCAGCAGATTTTTCCGGTGATTGATTTGAATTTGTCTCCCCAGTGGGAGGTGAATTTCGGGGCGGGCGTGGACGTGTCCAACGCGTCCGATCATTTGATTGTGAAGGGGATTATTGGGCGGCGGTTTAGTTGGGGGAAGGGGAGCAAGGATCCTACGCAGTAACCTTCGCTCGTCTCCACACGAATAGTCCGGCTCACCGATGGACCAACTCTTATCCGATCGGCTCCGGGGATGGTGGCAGCGGCGGCGGTTCGAAGTGCGGTGGTGTCTCTGGGAGCGGAGGCGGCGGCGGAGCGGGGTGCAAAATGGCGTCCAGTGCGGGATAGCGGCCGGCGAGAAAATACAAGGCATAGGCCGGGAAGAAAACGGTGGCCGGCACGCACACCAGCGCGATCAGGTAAAGAAGCAGAAATAAGAGAGCAGTTCCCAGGATGATAGCCAGGCTAACTGTGGTCACGCTCCAGCCCAGGCCGGCGGCTCTTCCCGCGAAAAAGGCGACGACGGCCGGGATCACGATCAAGAGCGCGGGAACGACTGCGAGAATGCTGAAGATGATTCCTGCTGCGATCGACAAAACCAATTTGAGAAGAAGATAAACTGTGAAGGCTCCCTTCTCGCGGCCAAGGATGCCGAGCAGGCGATGCCATCCGTCGGCGAAATCGAGGTCCTCGAGAGCCATGATGGGCACGAGAAAATCTCGGGCCAACACCTGCACGACGATGGCGGCCACGAAAGAAACGAAGACCAGACCCAATAACAGAATCACCCCGGCGATCATCCGTACCACGTGTTGTTGGAAGTCGTTGGCCCAGCCGGCGGCCAGCGCGAGGGCCAGGGGGATTCCGACTAAAAGAGCAAAAAACAGCGACACCGCGATCTGAAAGACGATCTGCCATAGGAAGAATCTGCCGCCCGCGCGACGCCATTTGTGCCAGCCCTCGCCGATTGAACACCGCCGCTGCAGAACGGAATCGAAGAGAATGAAGCGGAAGACGCTGCTGATGTAAAGAAAGAGGAAGGCAAGAACGAAGATCGCAACAAAGCCAACTATGATCAATCCCAGAAATTGCGCGATGTGCTGGGACATGTGCGCGGAGTTGAAAGGCGGCACGCCAAAGGGAGAAGCCGAGGAGGGAATCAGAGTGCTGCCGTCCTTGTGCGGAATGTGAGGCCAGTGGTTGCCGAGGTTGCCGAAGCCGCATCCGCCGACGTGGAGTTCGGCGGCGAGAATTCCGACCAGCGCCAAGCGAGACCACTGGCCCCAACGAAAGGGCGAGAAGAGTTGTTGGCGGGTATGCTGCAAGGCGGGCTGAACGCAATCAACGGCCGAAACTGGCAATGGACTCCCTCGCGCTATTGCGTCAAGGTATCGTGCGGAGAGTTGCGGCGTCAATCGCGAAGAGTCGCTGAACTTAATTGGGGAATTGGTAGTTCGCCGAGGAAGTGGATGTTGGTGCCGTTATTTATTCGTAGCGGAGGGCTTCGACGGGATCGAGATTTGCCGCGCGAGAGGCGGGAATGACGGCGCTGAGCACTCCGATGAAGAGCAGCACGACGGTAGAGATCATGACGGTGAAGAACGAAATCTTGAGATGAATGTCGGCCTTGCCGGAATCGTCTTCGAAGAGCGGGCCCATCAGCGGAAGCGTGCCGACCGCAACGGCAACGACATAAGAGACGATGATGCCGATAGCGCCGCCGACGAGCATGATGAGCAATGTTTCGGCGAGGAATTGGGCTTTGATATGCCACTTGCGGGCGCCGAGAGCGCGGCGCAATCCGATTTCCTTGATGCGCTCGTCGACTGAGACCAGCATGATGTTCATCACGCCGACGCCGCCAATGCCCAGCGTCAGAATGCCGATAAAAATGAGCAGCACTTGCAAGCCGATCGTGATGCCGTTGATGACGGGACGGAATTCTTCGCGTCCGAACATCTGCACCGCTTTTTTGTCGGTGGTGGAGAATTGCTGGCGCGTGCCGAGGGCGGCCAGCACCTGCGCTTCGGCGCGGGCTTCATATTGGGGAGCGATCGGCTCAAAGACCAATACGCTGCCGTATTTCGCGTTCCACAGATCGCTGGCAGCCGAGTAGGGAATCCAGGTCGATTCGTCGTCGCTCGAAAAATAGTTGCTGAGCTGGATCTTGCGATCCATGGTGCCGATGACGGTAAAACGTACTCCGGCGATGACGACGGTTTCGCCGACGCAGGGGCGTCCCCCGAAAAGTTGCTCGCGCACTCGCGCGCCGAGGAAGACGACGCGGCGGCGTTCCAGCTGATCGAGAGAGTTGATCCAGCGCCCCTCGGAGGGCTCCTCGTTGCGCATCTCGCCGTATTCGGGGCAGACTCCGCGAACCGGCGCGGTGCCGACCATGCGGTCTTCGTAGGCGATGCCGGGACGGCGCACGGTTTCGAGGCAGGCGTAACGAACGTAATTCGCCGTTTCTTTGATCATGTCCACGTCGGCCTGCTCGAGCACAACTTTTTTCCCGGCACGCTGGCCGCCGGGTTGTTCGCTGGTCTGTTGCGGCCATAAGATGACCGCACCTTTGCCGAAAGCGTCGAAACCGCCGACCAGAATTTCGCGGAAGCTGCCGCCGTACGCGATCAGCAGCGTGACAGTTGCGATGCCCCACACGATGCCGAGCATGGTGAGCGCGCTGCGAGTCCGGTTGCGGCGAAGGGCCGTCCAGGCTTCGTTCAGGATTTGAAGAACCATGTTCATCCTAGCCGCCCGCCTCGTGGCGCAGGGCCTCGATGGGATCAATGGCGGCGGCGCGGCGCGCCGGGTAAAGTGCGGACAGAATTGCGATGCTGCCGAGGACAGCGAGGGCCAGGGTTCCAGTCTGCCATGTGGGCAAGAGTCCGGCAAAAAAGTCGGGCATAGGCAAAAGGTCCACGAGGGCACACAGGCCGAAGGCGATGACAAGACCGATGCCGCCGCTGATCATCGCCACCAGCAGCGCTTCCAGAAAAAACTGGCGCAGAATGCTGTTGGAGGGAGCGCCCAGCGCTTTGCGCACTCCGATTTCGCGGGTGCGCTCACGAACGGCGACGAGCATCACGTTCATCACACCGAGGCCGCCGAGGAAAAGCGTGACGATGCCGACAGCGCCCAGAAAATATTTCATCCCGTCGGTCATGGTGCGAAAAGCTTTTGCTTCTTGAATGGTGTCCCAGATAGGGCAAGCTTCCTTGTCGGAGGGGTCGAAGCCGTGCAGCCTTCCCAGTACGCGGCGGATCTCTCCTTTGCAGGCTTCGTGATGCTCGACCGAGCGCGGGACAACGAGCAGTTGATCGAAAGTTTCGGAAGTTCCCGGTGGCTTATCGGGAAAGTCGCGGCGCATGGCGGGGAAGGGTATGAAAATTTTGTTGATGTCCCAGCCGTCATAGCTGGAATCCTGCTTTTTCGACGACATGACGCCGACCACGGTGAAGGGGATGTCGTTGAGATACACGAACTGGCCAACCGCCGGCCGGCTGGCAAATAATTGCTTCTTTGCCTCGGAGCCGAGGAATGCGACGCGACGGCCTTCGGTCATGTCGTCCTGATCGTAAAACCGGCCTTCACTAACGCTGAGACTGCGAATCTCGGCGAACTCGGGAGTGGATCCGGTCACGGTGAAGGCCGCGGAGTTATAGGCCGTGTGCGAGAGAACCGTATCTTGCTCGAGTTCCGGGATCGCATACTGGCAATCAACGGCTTCTTCCTGAAGATGGGGAAGGTCGGAATCGACCCAGTGGACGAGGCGTCCGGCGCGCGTTCCCCCAGCCTGCAGACTCGTGCGGCCGTGGAAGACGATCATGAGGTCGCGGCCCAGCGTTTCAGCCTGTTTCGCCTGGCCGACGCGAAGGCCCTCGCCAGCCGCAACCATCAGGACGATCGAAACCACCCCCCAGGCGATTCCGAACATGGTCAGGAGAGTGCGGACGCGGTGCGCCCACAGGGTACGAAAGACGTCCTGCATGAGGTCGCGAAATGACATCTGCTATTTCGACGCGGCTAGGCCTGAAATGAAAGCGCAGCCGGGCTCCTATCGGGATGTACGTCAAATGCCGAGGTTTGGTTCCGAGGGTGGCTGGTGCGCAGGTCGGCGCGTGACGTTCCTGACAGCCGGACGAGGGCGCTCGTCGCCCCATTGCCGGATCGATCAAGTGGTCGCGGGTTGTAAAGCTACGTGACCCAGCCAGTCGCCGAACTCGCGAAGCGCCTGTTCGCATTGCAAACGATGGCGTTCTTTGCGGTCGCGCACTTTTCTGTCGAGGGCGGGAAGCAGATCGAAGGTGATGTTCGCGGGCTGAAAATGCTTGCTCTCGGCCTGGGTGATGTAGTGAATGAGCGAGCCAAATGCCGTGGCACGCGGGGGAGGCGCGGGCTCGGCGCCAGTTGCGAGCGCGACCGCGTTCACGCCGGCCATTAATCCGGTGGCGATCGATTCCACGTAGCCTTCGACGCCGCAGATTTGTCCTGCGAACAGCACATGCGGGTGGGCCTTCATCTGCAGCGCCGCATTTAAGAGCCTGGGCGAGTTGATGTAGGTGTTGCGATGAATTTGCCCGTAACGAAGGAAACGCGCGTTCTCGAGACCGGGGATGAGCCTGAGCACATGAGCCTGCTCACCGAATTTCAGGTGGTTTTGAAAGCCGACGAGATTGTAGGAATCACAGCGCAGATTCTCCTGCCGCAGTTGCACCGCCGCGTACGGAATTCTGCCGGTGCGAGGGTCTTTGAGGCCGACGGGCTTCATCGGGCCGAAGCGCAAAGTGTCACGCCCGCGCCGGGCAATTTCTTCGATGGGAAGGCAACTTTCGAAGTAGTTAAGATTCTCCCAGTCTTTCTGCTCGACCGACTGCGCCGCCAATAGCGCATCGTAGAAGCGGTCGTACTCCTCTTTCGACATCGGACAATTGATGTAGTCGGCTGACCCTTTGTCGTAGCGCGCGGCAAGGTAGACCTTGTTCATGTCGATCGAGTCAGCCTCAACGATGGGGCTGATCGAATCATAAAAATAGAGGCTGGTGTTGGGCACGGCTCGCGATGAATCGGCAATAGCTTCACCCGGCGAACTGCCGATTGAGCTCAAGCGCACGATCTCTTGCGAAAGAGCATCGGAAGTTAAAGGTCCGGTCGCAATGATGGTCAGTTGCTCGTCGCCGATCTGCGAGTTTTCGATTCGCAAGAACTCTTCGCGGCGAATGGTAATCAGCGGCTCGGCCGAAATCACTTCTGTTACTTTTCGTGAAAACTCGGCGCGATCGACGGCCAGAGCGTGTCCGGCAGGCACCGAAGTTTCGCGCGCGATCTCGAGCAGGCATGATCCGGCGCGCCGCATCTCTTCTTTCAGCAGCCACGGAGCGGTATTCTCGCTTTCGGATTTCAGGGAATTCGAGCACACGAGTTCGGCGAAGTTGCCGGTCTCGTGGGCGGGAGTCTTACGCACGGGCCGCATCTCAAACAATTCAACGGCCACGCCCCGCCGCGCACATTGCCAGGCTGCTTCCGATCCCGCGAGGCCTGCACCGATGATTTGTACGGGCCTCAAGAAGGTTTCTCCACCGCAGTGCGTTCGGCGAGTCGGCGTAAACTGTCGCCTGTTAAGAAAACATCGCGCCACTCGTCGAGAAATTCCCCGCCTAGATTCTTATAGAGATCAATGGCCGGTTGATTCCAGTTCAAGACCGACCACTTCATGAAGCAGCGGTTTTCTTCCGCAGCGATCCGGGCGACGCGGGCTAGAAGCGCCTTTCCGATTCCATGCCCGCGATAGTCGGGCCGGACGAAGAGATCTTCAAGATAAAACCCGGCACCGCGCCAGGTGGAGTAGTAGCCGAAGAACAACGCGAATCCAGCGGGCTGCCCGTGCCATTCGGCGATGAGAGCGCGAAACTCGGCAGTTGCGCCGAATCCATCGCTCGCAATTTGCGCCTCGGTGGTGTGGACCTCATCTGGCGCTTTTTCGAAATCGGCGAGTTCCCAGATGAATTGCCGGATCAGCGCGGCGTCAGCTACGGTAGCAGGGCGAATCGTGAGCATGAGAAGTAGGAAAGGAGAAGCCCTTTGCGATTATTATAGAGTGCCTTGGAGGTCTCATGAGTCAGATCGGTTTGATCGAACCCGCGCAGGCGAGCGCGGAGGTTAAGGAAATCTATGATGGTAAGTTGAAAGGCAAGCCTGGCAATATTCAAAAAGCACTGGCGCATCGTCCGGCGATGCTGGCTAGCTTTCTCGGGTTTTATCCGAGCGTCGGGCGTTCACTCGATCGCAAGATATATGAGGCGGTCTATCTTCGGATATCGCTGATCAACGGCTGCGATTACTGCACGCAGCATCACATTCAAGGCTCGAAGCGCGCGGGACTGACTCCGGAACAGATGAAGGGTCTGCAGCGGGGAAGTTATTCTGGATTCTCCGCGCCAGAGCAAGTCGCGCTCAAGTACGCAGAGAAACTGACGCGGACGCCCGATGGCGCGTCGGATGCCGATTTTACGGAGCTCAAGAAACATTTTTCCGATGAGCAGATCGTGGATTTGCATATGTTGATTGGGCTGGCGAATTTGACGAACCGTGTGACCGGACCGCTGGGGTTGGAAGTGGAATTTCCGGCAGAGAAGATCTAGGAGAATCGCAAGCGGGGCCGAGCTGCACTCGGCTGGGACGGACGAATGCGTCCGTCGCTACTTAAGTCAGAGAATTACCCGCTCGTCGCCTATACGGCGGGTGACACGCTCGCGGTCTAAATATTCCAGCAATGGAATGGCGTACTTGCGGCTGACGCCGGTCATGTCTTTGAAGCGGGCGACATCGATCTGGGGAGTTTTAGTTTTCAGAACGGCAAGTTTTTGACGAAGGTCGACCAGGGCGCTCTGGTGGAAGACGAGTTCTTCTGAAACCTTGATCAGAATTTTGTCACGCAACAGCAGGGTGACAATTTTCTGGGCTCGAATTTTATCGACCTTCAGTCCTGCGAGCACCTCGCGCAACGATGGAACCTTCAATCCGGCAGCGGCAAACGCCAGCTCAATGACCTTCTTGGATTCGTTCTCTTCGTCTTTCAGGACCACGCCGCGTCCGGACAAATGCACAAGTTCGCCTGCAACTTCGAGTTTCCTTTCTGCTGTCAGCGTTTCGAGAATGCGAAGAAATACCTCGTTGCCCAACCTGGCTCGATCACGAAGTTCTTCTTTGCTCATTCCGGCGACGAGCGGGTTTGCGTCGTGAAATTTCTTCAGAGTCTGAATGACATTTGTTTTTGCTTCGGCAAACGCCGCTGGTGCGACTAACACCGGCCCACACGTCAAAAGGCCGGCCTTTGCCGCCAGTCGAGTCGCGTCTTCCTTCCGGATGTTCATCTCTCCCGGAATCTCGTCCAGCCTCAAGCCAACGGATCCGCGCCGCGCCACCCGCGCCGATAACACTTCGGCTGCGGAACCATTCCTCATCACCTGGAGAAACGTGATCGCATCATCGGCGCGCTGCTTGCGGATTGCAGGCGATGCGTCGAGCACGGCGCCTCCGCCGATCGTCACGACCGGCGAAAACTGGCGCACGATAAAATGATCTCCGGGTAAAAGGAGCACGGCTTCCGCCAAGGTGAGGCGCGCGTAAGATTCGCCTCCCGGTTTGAGTTGCTTCGGACTTTCTTTGGTCCCATACAGCCGAACTTCCGCGATCGTTTCTGTGCTGTAGGCGTGAAAGTGAACACGGGCGCCATCTTTGAACGGCTTCGCCGAGGGCAGAAGATTGAGAAGGACATCGATTCGCGAGGTGGAATGAAACGTGTCGCTCGCCGCTAACGTCATACCGCGCGCCATCTCTTCCGTGGAGACTCCTGCTAGGTTGAGCGCGGTACGCTCGCCCGCTACCGCGAAATCGGCGGGCGTGCCGTGAACCTGCACTCCGCGCACACGCACACGCCGTCCGCTGGGAAATAATTCAAGTTCGTCTTCCTTCCGGATGGTTCCCGCGACCAGCGTGCCAGTGATGACCGTTCCGAAGCCTTTCATGGTGAAGACGCGATCGATAGGAAGGCGGGTCGGGGCTTTGGAGTCTTTGGCCGCAATCTCGGACGCGATCTTTGACAGTGCCGATTTCAATTCGTCCAGTCCAGCCCCGGTCAACGAACTGACTGCGATGATGGGCGATTGTGAGGGATCGAGAAACGATCCGCGAACAGAGTCTTCGACCTCGAGGCGCACGACTTCGAGCGTTTCCGCATCAACGAGGTCGGATTTGGTGAGCACGGTGATGCCGCGACGGATTGCCAGCAAACGGCAGATGTCGAAGTGCTCTAGAGTTTGCGGCTTGATGCCTTCATCGGCGGCAATTATGAGCAGGACCAGGTCAATTCCGCCAATGCCTGCGAGCATATTGCGCACGAAGCGCTCATGGCCGGGGACGTCGACAAATCCGACGCGAAGCTGGGTTCCGTCTGCAGCGGGCAGGTCGAAGTGGGCAAAACCAAGATCGATGGTGATGCCGCGTCGCTTTTCTTCTTCCAGGCGGTCGGCGTCAATGCCGGTAAGGGCTTTCACCAGCGATGTTTTGCCGTGGTCGATATGTCCGGCGGTGCCGACGATGACGGACTTCATCGGTGTCAGTATAGACGGCAGAGCAAACAATTTTTATCGGCGCCATTCACGCTTTCCACATGCGCAAACTCGGTGGAGATGCGACAATAAAGATTCCCCGATGACCACCTCTGCGATCGCTACTATTACACCGGAGATGATCCGGGAGCACGGCCTCACTCCGGAAGAATTCGAAAAAATCAAAGAATTGCTGGGCGGACGCGAGCCCACGCGCACCGAACTCGGCATTTTCAGCGTGATGTGGAGCGAGCACTGCTCCTATAAATCGTCGCGCGTTCACCTGAAGCGGCTGCCCACGCGTAGCAAGCTGGTGTTGCAGGGCCCCGGCGAGAATGCGGGGATCGTCGATATTGGCGATGGCTGGGCGTGTGCGTTCAAGATCGAGTCGCATAATCATCCATCGTTTATTGAGCCATTTCAGGGCGCAGCCACCGGGGTCGGCGGAATTTTGCGCGACATTTTCACCATGGGAGCGCGGCCGGTTGCAGTGATGGATTCGCTGCGGTTTGGGCCGATTCAGGGAGTGGAAGAAAGAGATGCAGGGCATAGCCCCGCCACCACACAAGCTCAGCCTACACAAGCCGAGATTCATAAGAACCACTCGGTGATGGAAGGTGTCGTCTCAGGCGTTGCGTCGTATGGCAACTGCTTCGGAGTGCCGAACTTGGGCGGCGAGGTTAAGTTCGAATCCTGTTATTCCGGCAATCCGCTGGTGAATGCGTTTGCGCTTGGCCTGGTGCGCCGCGACCAGATTTTCTATGGACGCGCTTCGGGCGAGGGCAATCCCGTAATTTATGTGGGCTCGAAGACGGGGCGAGACGGCATCCACGGCGCCACCATGGCGAGCGAGGAATTCAGCGAAGGTTCAGAGGCGAAGCGGCCCAACGTTCAGGTAGGAGATCCGTTTCTCGAAAAGCTGCTGCTGGAAGCGTGCCTTGAGGCGATGCAAACCGGCGCGATTGTGGGCATTCAAGACATGGGTGCAGCTGGCCTCACCTGTTCGACCTGCGAGATGGGCGCGCGCGGGGGCACTGGTGTTGAAATTGAACTGGATCTCGTGCCGCAACGCGAAACCGGCATGACTCCTTACGAAATCATGCTCAGCGAGTCGCAGGAGCGGATGCTCCTCGTTGCGCAAAAGGGCCGCGAAGACGAGGTTTTCCGCGTTTTCAAGAAGTGGGGACTCGACGCGGTCGAGGTGGGCCAGGTCACCGCGGACGCGAAGATGCGAGTGCTGGAACACGGCAAGGTTGTCGCGGAAATTCCGAACGCCGCGCTTACCGACGACGCGCCGGTTTACAAGCGTCCGCTGGCGCGCTGGGAGCCTCCAGTCGATCGCGAAAAGCCGGAGCACATTCAGTTTGCGACCGGCACGGATTTTACCGAGCAGCTTAAGCGCCTGCTGGCGAGTCCGAATATTTGTTCGAAGCGCTGGGTGTGGCAGCAATATGACCACATGGTGCAGACGAACACGGTTGACGCGCCGGGAGCGGGCGATGCCGGAGTGATTCGGATCAAGGGCTCAAAGCGCGGGTTGGCGATGGCTCTCGATGGCAACGGGCGCTGGTGCTATCTCGATCCCAAGTTGGGCGCGATGCACGCGGTTGCGGAAGCGGCGCGCAAGGTAGCGTGCGCGGGCGCGACGCCAATCGGCGCGACGAATTGCCTGAACTTCGGAAATCCCGAAAAGCCGAATATCATGTGGCAATTTTCGCAGGTGATTGACGGCATCACGAAGGCTTGCGAGGAGTTGGATACGCCGATTACGGGGGGCAACGTCAGCTTCTATAACGAAACTCTCGGTGAGGGAATTTATCCGACGCCGGTGATCGGAGTCGTAGGAATTCTCGAAGACGTTCATAAAGCGGCGAAGATGCACTTTGCGCATCCGGGACGAAAGATTGTGTTGCTGCGCGCAAATGAGCCTGGCGATGCAGTCGATGCCGAGACCGAGTTTGGCTCGTCTGAGTACGCGAAAGAAGTTCTGGGAGCGGTCTGGGGCTATCCGCCGGCGCTGGATCTCGAAAAAGAAGCCACGCTGCAACGTGCCCTGGTTTCCATGATTCAGGCGGGTTTGATCGAGTCGGCGCACGATTGCGCTGACGGCGGGCTGGCCGTGGCGCTGGTGGAAGCGGCGCTGCCGTCCGGAATCGGCCTGACGGCGAAGCTGCCCAAGCAGAAATTAGCGCTGGAATTCAGGCTTTTTGCGGAAGATGCTAGCCGCGTGGTGGTCAGTTGCGACCCAATGCACCTGGCGCGAATCCAACAAGTGGCGGAAGAGTTCGACGTCATGGCGGAAGTGTTGGGCGAGACTGGGTCGGGTCGAGTCGAAATTCTTGCCGGCGATAATTCGGTGATTTCGGCGACTATTGAAGATCTGCGCGGGGCCTACGAAGGGGCGCTGGAGAAGGCGTTGCGGGCGGATCCGACGGTGGGGGCAACGAACTGAGATTCAGCGGGCTCGATAAAAACTGAATGGTGATGTCCGATAAATTTCGTGATGAGTGCGGCGTGGTGGCGATCCATGCGCATCCGGAGGCGGAGAAACTCGCCTACCTCGGCCTGCACGCGCTGCAGCATCGCGGGCAGGAATCGGCGGGCATTGTCACGTCCGACGGCGAGCGGCTGCGCCAGCACAAGTCGATGGGATTGGTCGCTGACATTTTCGGACACGACGTGCTGTCTTCGATCCGAGGAGTTCTGGCCATTGGGCATACCCGTTATTCGACGGCGGGAGATTCTGCGCTACTAAATGCCCAGCCCATCATGGTGCAGTCGAATAAAGGGACGATTTCGATTGCGCACAATGGCAATCTGGTCAACGCGCAGGCGATTCGCTCAAAATTGGAGGGCCAGGGTTCGATCTTCCAGACGAATAGCGATACGGAAGTGCTGGTGCACCTGATTGCGCTCTCTCGCGAGCAGACCTTGCCCGACGCCATCGCCGATGCGCTGCGCCGTGTGGAAGGCGCCTTTTCGCTGGTCATGCTCAGCCGCGACCGCGTGTTTGCCGCTCGCGATCCCCGAGGATTTCGTCCACTGGCGATGGGCCGTATTCCGGCGCTAACCAGCGAGAAGAAAGACACCATCGTCTTCGCGTCTGAAACTTGTGCTTTTGACTTGCTCGGGGCGACCTATGAGCGCGACGTCAGGCCGGGCGAACTGGTGATCGTCGGGCCAGAGGGCATCAGCTCTCGCTTTTATTCGCCGTCTCCGTCGCAATCGAGCTGCATCTTTGAGCATGTTTATTTTGCGCGTCCTGACAGCCTGGTGTTCGGCCGCTCGGTCGATCAGAGCCGCGATGCCATGGGACGCCAACTGGCGCGCGAAGCGCCGGTGGACGCCGACATTGTTGTGCCCGTCCCGGATTCAGGCAACACCGCGGCGATCGGATATGCCGCCGAAAGCGGCATCCCGTTTCGTCTGGCGCTGATTCGCAACCACTACGTCGGGCGCACGTTCATCGAGCCGTCGCAGTCGGTGCGCGACTTCGGCGTGAAGCTGAAGCTGAACGCGGTGCGCAGCCTGATTGAAGGCAGGAACGTGATTCTGATCGACGACTCGATCGTGCGGGGAACGACGAGTAAGAAGATCGTTCGCATGATTCGGAACGCCGGCGCCAAAGAAGTCCACATGCGGATCTCGTGCCCGCCGACGATCTCGCCGTGTTTCTATGGAGTCGACACGCCGTCGAAGAAAGAACTGATCGCCGCCAATAAAACCGTCGAAGAGATTCGTGACTTCATCGTGGCGGATTCGCTGGCCTACCTTTCGCTAGCCGGGCTGAAAAAAGCTTGTGCGGACGGAGACAAAACTACGTACTGCTCGGCCTGCTATACCGGCAATTACCCCACGAAAATCGATGTGGAAGAGATTTTGCCCGCCGATGTTACTCCCTAGTTAAAAGTGGCACGCGGCCGCTTCCTTCTCGATAAAACTGAATATTTCCGCGCTATTATCAATCGGGGCCCCGCAGCAAAAACATCTTCTGGAGGGATCATGCGCCAGCTTTGTTCGTTGCTCGCATTCGCGGTGTTTGCATTCGTCTCAGTCACTCCTGCCCGAGCTGCATCAGAAAAAGTACTTTACGCATTTACAGGCGGAGTCGATGGTGGAAATCCCATCGGCAGCCTCGTGCGCGATTCCTCGGGTAACTTATATGGCACCACTTACCACGGCGGCGCAAGTGGGAAGAACGGGAGCACCTGCTATCCCAATTATGGATGCGGCACGGTCTTCGAACTGACGCCGCTGAAGAATGGCAAATGGAAAGAGACCGTAATCTACAACTTTTGTCCGGTTATCTATTGCGTGGATGGTTCGAATCCGACTAGCGGACTGGTCATGGACGCAGCTGGAAATCTCTACGGGGCGACCTATGACGGTGGACTCTACCAGGGTGGGGTCGTGTTCGAACTGGTGCAGGTCGGGGGCACGTGGGTAGAACTCGTGCTACACAATTTCTGCAGCGTTGCTCGCTGTCTGGATGGGCTAAACCCCAAGTCGGGCCTGTTGCTCGATAGCAGCGGAAATCTTTGGGGCACAACTTCTCAAGGTGGAGGCGGCGCGACCGAAGCGGGCGCAGGTGTCGTGTTCGAGATATCGCCGGTCGAAAACGGCTGGTTGGAAACCGTGTTGTATTCATTTTGCGCGCAGGAATTTTGTCCTGATGGCGCGGGGCCAAACGGGCCGGTAGCCTTCGATTTAGCCGGCAATCTTTACGGGACGGCAATCGAGGGCGGGTTGGCTCATTGTCCCAACACTTATACCTGCGGCACTGTGTTTCGACTGACTCCGGCGGAGAGCGGCTACTGGCCCTTCACGAAGGTGTATGACTTCTGTCCGGCCGCCGGGTGCCTGGACGGCGATCTTCCGGCGGGGGGAACGCTGGTCGATCTTCTCGGGAATGTGTATAGCACCGCGAGTTCAGGCGGGACGAAGGGCTATGGCGTGCTCTTCCTGGCGACTCCCTCGGGAGGAGGGTGGGACTACAACATCGTGCACGATTTTTGTTCGACAAAAAACAAGACGCGAAATTGCACGGATGGGGCCAGTCCTTCGTACGGATTACTTTTCGATTCGAGCGGCAATCTGTATGGCACGACCGGCGCAGGAGGAACGGGCGGGGGCGGCGTCGCCTACGAGATGGTGAACGAACTCACGGGCTGGAAAGAGAAAGTTCTTCACAGTTTCTGTACGAAAGGGCCAGCGATTTGTGAGGATGGCGACAACCCATCCGGCACGATGCTGCTGGGGCCAGCGAACGAACTCTACGGTGTAACCGCGGGTGGCGGAGCAGGCAACTCCACCGGGGGCGGTGGCGTCGTTTTCCAGATTACTTTGTAGTGCCGATAAAGGTCTTCATTCTTAATAGTTTATCGGGCTTCTTTCGGGCATCCCGTCTTCGCGCATTTTGCAGATGCGTTACGGGCCGGTGCGATGCTATTCTCTCCCAGCGAGACCCCGCGACTGGCGGGCAACGTTACATGAAAGCTTTCTCTATTTTCTGGGCAAGTTCGCGGCCTCAGCTCGGTCCTTTCGAGCAGCAGGTTCTCGAAGAAATGTGGACGCATGGCAGCGCAACCGTCCGCGAGCTTTTAGAGAGCGGCAGGATTCGCCAGGCCTACACCACGGTGATGACGACCGCCGATCGTCTATACAAAAAAGGCCTTCTGGACCGGGTCGCGGAAGGCCGGGCATTTCGCTACACGCCTCGTCTGAGTGCGGAAGAGTTGCAGAGAACGGTAGCAGTGGAGGGCATCCAACAGCTTCTGGGATCGGGCGACGCGGCTTCGCACCCGCTTTCCTATCTGGTGGAGGCGTTGAGTGTGCACGATGCCACGCTACTCGACGAGCTGCAACTGCTGGTCGAACGCAAGCGCAAAGAACTTCAAGACGCCCGCGAGCGCAAGGTCCGGGAGCAGCGCTAAATGTATGCCCTGCGCGGAATCGCCGTTTCGCTGACATTTTTTGTTTTGTTTTACTGCCTGCTGTCAACGCTCGTGGCAGGGGCATGGCGCGCCCTTCGCCTGTTGCGGGCGACGGATCGTACCTTGGTGACTCTGCTATTCGCCCTGCGCGTTTTTCCGTTCGCCGCCTCCGTCCTTCTAACTTTTGTATTCGTCGTGCCCTCGTTTCAGTTGCTTGAACCGCATTCGGTTGATGAGGGTATGGGCGCCATGCCGCTTGCGCTGGGTTTGTGCGCTCTGTTGTTGATTGCCTGGGGATGTTACCGCGTGATCACCGCGCAAACGGAAACGTCTCGCGTGGTGGCGCGCTGGCTGGAAGGTGCGCATCCTTTGCATGTGGATGGTACGTCGCAAACCGTTGCGCCGGCCCTAACCTTCCAATCGAGACGCGAGGCTCCGCCGCTGACGCTTGTCGGCGTGTGCAAATCCAAGGTGCTGGTTTCGGAATCCACTGTTTCGCTCCTGACCGGCGACGAGCTGCACATTGCTCTCAAACACGAACTCGAGCACATGCGGTCGCGTGACAATTTAAAGAAACTGTTTTTCCGTTTTTGTCCCTTCCCTGGAATGCGCCAACTTGAAAGCGCGTGGTCTCAGGCCGCCGAACTGTCTGCTGATGACGCCGCAGTTTCAAATCCGGACGACGCCGTCGATCTGGCCGCTGCCCTGGTCAAACTCTCTCGCTTGGTTCCGGTCGAATCGGCTCCGGTCTGTACCGTAGGTTTCGTTACCGGATCGATCAGCGCTCGCGTATCCCGCTTGCTCGCGTGGAGCGAAGCCCGCAAGGCCAAACAGAATGGGATCCGTTTCTGGCATGTCGCGCCTCCGCTCATTGTTGCGACCATCGGCGCTTTTGTGACCTACGGTCCCGCTCTCTCTCTCACCCACGAAGTCACAGAGTGGCTTGTACGCTAGTCCTTTGAGTTTTCGTGCTTCAATCGCCGCCTTAAGGCGACTATCTCTGGTAGTAGTAACACCCCACCTTTATCCTCAATAAGCTAGTCCGCCTCGCCGCGCGGGCCGCCCCCCGTAGAAAACTTGAAGTTTGAGTAGCGGCAATCCCATTGTCTTTGGACGGTTCTTGCATGTTCGTGAATTCCCTTGTTTCCCAGTCGGGCAAACTGCGGCTTTGGTGGACCGTGGTGTTGCCTATCGTTACGGCGGGCTTGGTCTGCCTTTCGGTGTCGTCGAGTGCGCAGAACTCGAACGGCGCACTCAGAGGAGAAGTGCAAGACGTCAGCGGCGCACGCGTGGCAGGCGCTCAACTTGCAGTCCAGTCTGCCGGTTCTTCCGTCACCCGCGAAGCGATCGCCGATAGCAGGGGAGAGTTTCGCATTGAGGGACTGCTTCCCGGCGCCTATCGGGTGACGGTGACGGCCAAAGGATTCGCCGATGCGGTCGCCGACGTCAATGTCGCTGTCAGCGTGGTGCGCGATATTAACGTGACGCTGAAACCGGCAAACAGCCGCGAGACGGTCAGCGTTCAGGGACAGTCGTCGTCGATTACGGCCGAGTCGATCGACACATCCAGCGCAGAACGCGGAGGAGTCGTGGGCAGCCGCGACCTCGAGGCACTGCCGCTGCCCGCGCGCAGTTTCGCCAACATTGCGTATCTGGTGCCGGGTACCGAGCCCGTGGAGCCTTCCGATCCAACGAAGGCCCGCATCACCGCCGTTTCTACCGGAGGAAGCTCGGGCTTAAACAACGAACTCTCGGTCGATGGCGCCGACAACTCCGATGACTGGATCGGCGGCTTTCTGCAGAATTTCTCACCCGACGGCATTCAGGAGTTTGCCGTTCGCACTTCGAACGAAGACGCCGACACGGGCTGGACCACCGCCGGCTCGGTGGTGATTACAACCAAACACGGGACGAATGAATGGCACGGCGACGCCGCATTTTACGAACGCGCGGCCGACCTGAATGCCCGGTTCCCCATTGAAAATCCAGCCGAGACTTGCACCGATGGAACATGCGTGCACAATCCCAAGCAGCCATTCTCACGGCAAAATTATGTCGGAACCATCGGCGGGCCGATCGCCAAAAACAAGCTCTGGGTGTTCGCTTCATTCGAGAATGTGCATGAGAATGCCAGTATCGCCTACAGTCCGGCGAGCCTAACGCAATTCGACGCGCTCGCGCAGTTGGCAAGCGAGGGCTTGATCACCGGTATCTCGTCGATCCCCGTGCCGCCGAATGTGCCGATTCCCTTTCGCGATTACCTCGGATCGGTTCGCTTTGATTGGGCGCAGTCGGCAAAGTCCCAGTGGTTTCTTCGGACCTCGCAAGATAGCTACCTGACTCACAATGCTCTGGTGCAGCAGGCCACACTGCCTTCGACTGGTCTGACGACGCATAACAACTACTGGAACGTTGCCCTGAGCAATACGTACACTTTCAGCCCAACCTGGCTCGGCAACCTGGTGCTGGATGCGAGCTTGTTGCACCTTACGCAGACACGAAATTCGGATCTCGGATTTGCGCTGCAATTTCCCTTCAGCGTGACGGCGCTCACGGTCTCGGGCTTCGAGACTTTTGGAGACAACCAGTTCGCCACCCCGATTACGCTTTTTCCAGACCTGCGCAATCAGGATAAATATCAGGTGCGCTACGACCTGAGCCACGTTGCAGGCAGCCACGCTCTACGCTTCGGGGTCGATTTTATTCACGAGCCGGTGCTTGGGGGCGCGTTCGCAGCGACGGCGGAGCAGTTCATTACTTATCCGTCGGACCCGGACTATTATGCCGCGAATCCCTCGCAGTTTTACTATGTTCCGCCGAGCGCGCAATGCAACCCCGCGCCAGATCCCACGTCCGGCATCGGTTGCGCTTATACTCCCGCAGGCGACGGCAGTTTCTCGCAAAACGTACAGCGACTCGGGCTTTACGCAGAAGATTCGTGGCGCGTGTCGCACCACCTGACGGTCAACTACGGATTGCGGTATCAGACGACATTCGGTCTATTCGAAGGTTCGGGCCGTAGCCAAGCCGAAAACAATGCGTTTATTACGTTGCAGGCCTTGCAGATTCCGGTTGCGCCCAGCGTTCCGCACGACTACCGCAAGCAGATCGCGCCGCGTTTGGGGGTTGCGTACTCCCCCGGCGGAAGCGAGAAGACCGTGATCCGCGCCGGTTTCGGCATGTTCTATAACGATCTCGCACAAAACGGGTGGGCCACCGCATTCCAAGGCGTCAATAACACGAATGCCACGACAGGATCATGCGCGCTTACCGGAGGCCCAGGAACTTATGCGCTCGCCGGCAGCGGCTGCCTCGTTGGGGGCAATACAGCCGGTGGCAACCTCATCACTTCGAATTACAAAACGCCGTATGCGATTCACATTACAGGCGGCGCGCAGCATGCGTTCAATGAACACTGGATGCTAAGCGCCGATTATGTTCATGAGCAGGGCAATCACGGATACCGGGGCTACAGCTATGCCGCCGATGATGGCAGTGGGAACGGCGACATTTTCACGCCACTCATCCCAACGTCAGATCCGAGTTACGACGCTGACCAGGCTGCCGTGGTTCCGAATGTAAATGTGTTTCGGTCGGATAATCGTTCGAGTTACAACGCCCTGATGTTGCACGCGCAAGGCAATATGCGCCGCTTTAACCTGGTGGCGAACTACACGCTCTCCAAGGCGCAAACATGGGGATGCCTGCTCGGCGAGCTGTTCGACTACGTGAATGGCGTGTGCAACCCGAACAATGCCTTTGGACCCGGGGACTACGGGCCGTCAGGCGAAGATGTTCGACATCGCTTCGTGCTCGCGGGCACGGTGCATATACCCGGCGGTTTTGAGGTGAGCACCATCACGCAGGTCGAAAGCGCGCGACCCATCACGATTACGAACCTGGACAACACGGGTCGGATTTCGGTTCAGCTCAATAACGGTCCGGTGCAGGCGACAAGCCTCGATGAATTTCGCGGTACGCCCTACATCCAATCGGATCTGCGCGTGACTCGCCCCATCAAGATCGGCGAGCGCTGGCAGATTAATCCGTTTGCTGAGTTCTTCAACGTCTTCAATCGCAATAATCCGGGAGCAAATTTTGCGGTCAACGTGGGACAGCTGCCGGTGCCTTCGGAACAGCAGGCGAGTGGAGTTGTTTCGCTGGTTTGTCCCGGGGCCACGCCGACGACTTGCGCGGACGCGAATGCCATCCCTCTCACCAGCCTGAAGCAACTGGAAATACCTGAGGGCGGATTGGGAGATTTCTTCGGGCCTGGAACGACAGTCGGAATTCCATTTGCTGCCCAGCTCGGGGTGCGGGTGACGTTCTAGGGCTTTCTCGCCAACGCGACGCGTGGGATTCCTTGCAGGTCGTTTCGAATTGCCACTTCGTCCCAGCCCGCCAGCAGAGCGCGTACGCGCTCCGCAATCGTGCCGCTGATCTCGAACGCCAGCCAACCGCCTGGGACGAGCGCCGCACTGGCCTTCGGAATGAGGCGCTCGATCACTTCGAGGCCAGTCGGTCCGGCAAACACAGCGTTTCGAGGCTCGAACTTGCGCACTTCCAACTGCACAGAATCTTCTTCGGATTCTCCGACGTAGGGCGGGTTGGAGACGACGAAGTCCACCGAAGCCGGGGGAAATCCCGCAAGCAGATCGCCGTGCTGAAATTCGATACGCGATGCCAGATCGTGCCGCGCGGCATTAGCGCGCGCAACTTCCAGCGCTTCCTCTGAAATGTCGATTGCCTGAACGTGGGCGCCAGGCAGCTCTTTTGCGAGCGCCAGCGCAATCGCGCCTGACCCGGTCCCTACATCGACGATGCGCACCTGCTTGTGTGGCGCGAACATTCCTGTCCGCGGCCTTTGACCTTGTTTTTTCTCTTTCTCTCGGACCAGTCTCCGGGCAAGCTCCATCACCGCTTCCACCAGATGCTCAGTCTCCGGACGAGGAATCAGTACGCCTGGAGAGACGATCAAATCCAGTCCCCAAAATTCCTGATGCCCCGTGATGTACTGCGCGGGCGTCCCAGCCGCGCGCCTGGCCAGAGCTGCGTCATAGCGCTGGATTTCGTCGGCCGTCAAATCGCGCTCAGGGTGAGCATAGAGATATGCCCGGTCGCAGCCGAGCGTAAACATGATCAGGAGTTCCGCATTCATGCGCGGAGAAGGGACTTGCGAGGATGCCAACCGCTCGATAGCGGCATTCAGAGTTTGGCGAAGTTGCACGAGTCTATTTCACCACGGAGACGTGGAGGTAGGTAGAAAACAAAACTAAAGAGAACAAGCACGGCAGGTTAGGCCGCACAGGTAGCGACGTGATTCCTCACACCGCTGCCAGGGCGCCCGCTTCGTTGTCGCCCTTCATCTTCTCGGCCTGGTAATGCGTGATCAGGGCGTCGATGATGGGCTGCAGCTTGCCGTCCATCACCTGCTCGAGTTGGTGGATGGTGAACCCGATGCGATGATCCGTGAGACGATTTTGCGGGAAATTGTAGGTGCGGATCTTCTCGGAGCGATCGCCGGAGCCCACCATCTGCTTGCGTTCTTTGGCGAGCGCGTCGGCCTGCTTCTGCATTTCGACTTCGTAGAGCCGCGAGCGCAAAACGCGCATGCCCTTCTCGCGATTCTTGATCTGCGACTTCTCGTCCTGACAGCTTACGACTGTGCCCGTCGGAATGTGCGTGATCCGCACGGCAGAATAGGTCGTATTAACAGACTGTCCGCCTGGTCCCGAGGAGCAGAACGTATCGATACGCAGATCTTTCGCTTCGATTTTTACGTCGACTTCTTCCGCCTCTGGCAAGACGGCAACCGTAATCGCTGACGTATGCACGCGGCCTTGCTGCTCGGTCGCAGGCACACGTTGCACCCGGTGTACGCCGCTCTCGTATTTCAGGCGGGAGAAGACGCGGTCGCCTTCGATCAAAGCGATCACTTCCTTCAGCCCGCCAACACCGGACTCCGAGGTGGAGAGCACTTCTACCTTCCACTTCTGCGTTTCGGCATAGCGGTTGTACATGCGAAAGACCTCCGCGACGAATAATGTAGCCTCGTCGCCGCCGGTTCCGGCGCGAATTTCGAGAACGACGTTCTTCTCGTCGTTGGGATCTTTCGGCAACAACAACAGCTTGAGATCTTCTTCGACGCCGCCTACCCGCGCTTCGAGCTTGGCCAGTTCTTCTTCAGCATAGGCGCGCATTTCGGAGTCGGTTTCATCGGCGAGCATGGCTTTGCTGTCGGCAATGCCCCGCTTCAAATCTTTGTACTCGCGATACTTTTCGACGATTTCCGAGACTTCGCTATGCGCCTTGGCAGTCTTCTGATAGTTCGCCGAGTCGTTGGTAATCTCCGGCGACAACAGCAGGCGCGTCAGTTCTTCGTAACGAATCTCAATCTGATCAAGACGTTCGAACATTGTTTTTATCCGTAGAGACGGGGCTCGCCCCGTCTAACTGTGTGTCACGAGATGCGTAAATCGCACCTCCGCTCTTACTCTATCGATTTTAGGAGGAATGAGAAAGAAAACAAGAGTCCGCGGTGGGCACCGCTAAGCAATCACAAGCTCGCCGCCCCGCTGTTTTTCCAACTTCATGGCTTCGTCGAGCGCGAGAATGGCGCATTCTACTTCGCGGTCATCGGGAGGCTGGGTGGTGATCCGTTGCAGCCACAGTCCGGGCGCGGTCATCAGGGCAAAGAGCGAGCCGCGATGCTTGGCGGCGAAGCGAATAATCTCGTAAGAGACACCCGCGATGACGGGCAGCAGAATGATGCGCTCCGCAAAGCGCGCCCAGAAAGTCGTGACCGGGATGAACATGTACACGACCATCGAGATGATCATGACGGTCATCAGAAAGCTTGTACCGCAGCGGGGATGATACGTCGTGTACTTCTGCACCGAGGCGGTATCCAGCGGATCGCCGTTCTCGAAGGCAAAAACCGTCTTGTGCTCGGCGCCGTGATATTCGTAAACGCGGCGAATGTCTTTCCAGAGCGAAACACCCCAGACGAAGAGCAGGAACATCGCGATCCGGATCAGCCCGTCAATCAGGTTAAACAGGAATTGCTGCCCGAAGACCGGGTTCACTTTCTTCAACTCCGTCGCGGCGAGCAGCGGCAGGTATTTGTACATGAAGATGAAGAATGCGATCGAGAACGCCATGTTCAGGCCGGCCATCCAGCCCGTGATTTCCATTTTCTTGGCAGGATCTTTCGTTGCCGAACCGGACTGTTCGTCGCCGCCTTCGCTGCCTGTGATCTCGCCGAGAGCCGCATTGGCGGAAAACTTCAAGGCGCGAAAACCCAGCGTCATCGCGTGCCCGAGCGTCATGACTCCTCGAACGACAGGCCAACCCATCCACTTATGCTGTTCCGAGGGGCGCTCCAGAGGCTCGCTGTGCGTCACAATCTCCCCAGAGGGCTTGCGCACAGCAATGCCCCAAGCGTGCGGCGAACGCATCATGACGCCCTCCAGCACGGCCTGTCCGCCGACGAGGGTTTCCTCGCCACTTTCCAGAGCAGGGAGCAACTGGACAGCTGTCAAAAAACGCAGGTATTGCCGCAAACGTCGCATAAGCATTGGATGATGCTCGAGAAGAGAAGACTCCGAAGGCTAGAATACCACAGTTTCATTCGCTGGAGAGCCTTGCGAGTTAGTCGAGACATCAATAAACGTCCTTTATTCAATGGCTTACGGAGGGTCGAATGGCCGGCCGCCCCACTCGGCCTGTGTGCGCTTCGATGGCTGGGCGAGCACTCCCGGCGCTCGACGATCAAGCGTTGGAATATCGTGATGGAACCGAAGTCGCGGCGCCGCGACTTACAATCCAAAAGCAATGCTGGGATTTGCAAAAACCTGCGAGGCGATTGCCGCGACGACGAAAAAGTTAGAAAAAGTCGCTCTGGTCGCGAGCTATCTGAAGTCGGTGCCTTTGGATGAAGCGGCGATCGCAGCCCTGTTCCTCTCAGGACGACCCTTTCCCGCATATGAAGAAGCAACGCTGCAAGTCGGAGGCGCGTTGCTATGGCGGGCAATCGGCGAGATCTCGGGGAAATCCGACCACGATCTGACCGAGATCTATCGCCGGAGAGGTGATGCCGGATCGGTCGCGGCCGACGCGCTTCCGGAAAGATCCGATTCCGGCCTTTTGCTCAGCGAGGTGCAGCGGATGTTTGTGGAGATCGCGGCGGCCCGCGGTCCGGCGGCCAAATCCGCGCTGGTGCGAAAGCTTCTTGAGCGGGCGACTCCGCTCGAGGCCAAATACATCGTGAAAATCATCACCGCCGACCTGCGCATCGGCCTCAAAGAGAGTCTTGTTGAGGAGGCGATTGCGCGCGCCTTCGACGCCACCCTCGACCAGGTGAAACGCGCCAACATGCTGCTCGGCGATCTAGGAGAAACGCTGCGTCTGGCGTCGGCACACAAGTTGGACGAGGCGCACCTGCGCTTGTTTCATCCCATCGACTTCATGCTGGCGAGTCCAGTGGAATCGCCGGAGGAAGCGCTGAGCTACTTTCAGAATGCGGCGGTGGAAGATAAATACGATGGCATCCGAGCTCAGGCTCATATCAGTCGGGGCGAAGTCCGCATCTATTCGCGAACGCGGGACGAAATTACCGCATCGTTCCCCGAGTTGGCGCCGGCGCTTGCCGGCCTTGCCTTCGCGCAACTCGGCAAGGACGCAATCTTCGACGGAGAAATTGTGGCGTGGGAGGCGGTCGAAAAGGGACGGGAGACTGGTCGCGCCCTGCCGTTCAGCAAACTGCAGCAGCGTTTGGGACGTAAGAAAGTCAGCGCCAAACTTATGCAGGATGTACCGGTGGCGTACTTAATTTTCGATGTTCTCTACGTGGACGGGGAACTCCTGCTCGACCGTCCTCTCCGCGAGCGAGCAGGGATTCTCGACCAAGTGATGGTTGCCAGCTCCAACTCGTCGCCGCTGGGAGCGGAGGCGCTGGTGCGGCTCGGGAAAGAACGGCATCCCGCTGAGCGAGGTCGAACCGTCGCGAGAGGCTCCGCCCAATCGACCTTCGCATTCGCGACGCCTGAACTTCCGCACGCTGCGGTGCTCCGTGCCCCGGTCGCTACCGCGAATTCGGCAGAGGAACTAGAGTCTCTGTTCGCTGCCGCGAGGGCCCGAGGCAACGAAGGGCTGATGATCAAGAATCTCGATTCGCCCTATGTGCCCGGCCGTCGCGGTAAATCGTGGCTCAAGATGAAGCGGGAACTCGCCACACTCGATGTCGTAGTGACCGCGGTCGAGTACGGGCACGGCAAGCGGATCGGCGTCCTCAGCGACTACACCTTCGCCGTCTGGGACGGCGACCGCCTGGTCAACATCGGCAAGGCCTATTCGGGATTGACGGACGTCGAGATTGCCGAGATGACGAAGTGGTTTTTGGCGCACACAAGTGCCGACCACGGCTTACGGCTGGAGGTCGAACCGAAGATTGTGTTGGAGGTGGCCTTCAACAACATGATGCAGTCCACGCGCCATGAGAGCGGATACGCCCTGCGCTTTCCGCGCATCGTCCGGCTGCGTCCTGACAAGTTGGCAGCGGACGCCGACACAATCGAAACAGCGAAAGAGATTTATGAGCGGCAACATGCCCAGTGACCGGAGCCGGAGGTTGTCGCTGGTCGCTAGTCGTTAGTCGCTGGGAACAACGACATCTGATGTTGGACGAGACGGTTTAGCGAACGACCAACGACGCTCGTTACCGCGCGTGATCATGTCCAGTATGACTATGCCCAGCGTGCGCGTCATCCGGTACTGCGATCACGCAGCTATGGGCGGTTTCGCACACCTCGTGTTCTAACTGGATCGTCGTGTGGTGGATACCAAATCCCTGGCCCAGCTTTTCGTTAATCTCCCGCAAAATCGTGTCGCTCTCGGACGTCGCCATGTCGGCGATCTTCACATGCGCCGAGAGGGCATGATTTTCGGATCCGATGCTCCACAGATGCAGGTCATGCACGTCGCTGACGCCGCTGATTCTACGCATCGTCGCTTCGACGGCCTCAAGACTCATGCCACGGGGAGTGCCTTCCAACAGAATGTTCAGCGTCTCGCGGACAATCCCGATGCTCGACCACAGAATCAGAGCGCCGATCGCGAACGACAGGGCCGAATCGATCCAATATTGTCCCGTCCAGAGAATGGCAAATCCGCCAACGATCACCGCGGCGGTTGAAAGCGTATCGCCCACCTCGTGCAGCAAAGCGCTGCGGACATTGACATCTTTGCCGGAACGCCACAGCAGAAGGGCAATCGCTCCGTTCATCACCACGCCTGCTGCAGCCACGCCAATCATGACGCGCGCCTGCACATGCTCGGGATGCTGGATACGCTGAAACGCCTCGTAGAAGATGAAAAACGAAACGACGACGAGCGACAGCGCATTCACCAGCGCAGCCAGTACGCCGGCGCGTCGGTATCCATAAGTTTTGGTGACGGAGGGCGGCCGGCCTTCGAGAAAAACTGCAACCAGAGACAGCAGCAAAGCCAAAAAGTCGGACAGGTTGTGCCCGGCCTCGGAGAGCAGCGCTAAGGAATGCGATCGGATGCCGGCGACCACCAGCAGGATGACATACAGCATGGTGACGCCGAGCGAGATTTGCAGCACCCGCCCCGTTCCATGCGAATGTCCGTGTCCGGCGTGCGAATGCATGCTACTAGGATAGCGCAACGCCGGCACCGTGTGGCGAGGTGCCTCGTCCCAGGACTGGCGCGAACCACGCCGCCCGCGCTATCCTTCTTCACGCCGCTGCGTCTTACTCATGGAGAACAAAATGACACGAACTTTTCTGCTTTCAGCCTTGCTGTTGTTAGCCGCGGGCGCGTCCGCACAAAACTCGGCCATGGCGCCGTCTCAGGCGACGCCCGCGACCTCCGCTCCGACCCAAACCAAGAATCCCGTAAGCAGCGCTTTGCGCGATGCCCTACCCGGCCGCCAGAAGAATACGATCGCCGCCGTAGAGGCGATGCCCGCCGACAAGTTTAGCTACAAGCCGACTCCCGACCAGATCACCTTCGGACACCTCGTCGCTCACATGGTCGAAGCGAATTACCTGCTCTGCAGTAAGTCCGCGGGCGTAGCCGCTCCAAAAGTCGACGAAGTGAAAGACACGGATCCGAAAGACAAACTCGTGCCTGCGCTCAAGGCATCGTTTGATTTTTGCGCCGACACGCTCGCGAAGATGGACGACTCAAACCTCGGCGAAACCACCATAGGGTTCGGCGGCCAGCCCTTCTCTCGCGCCCGCTTCGCAATGGGCCTCGCTACCAATTGGGCGGACCATTATGCGGAAGCTGCAATGTACCTGCGGCTGAATGGCATTTTGCCGCCTACGGCGAAGAAGTAACTCGCCGTAATTCGTCTGTTTAAGATTTTGTGGGGACGGGCGACAGGCCCGTCCTTAACTAGAGAAGCCATGCCTCTACTGTAGCAACTTCTCTAACTCGCTCTCGTCGATTACGTTTACTCCCAGCTCGCGGGCTTTGTCGAGCTTTGATCCAGCATCGCTCCCCGCCACAACGTAGTCGGTTTTCTTGCTCACCGATCCGGAGACGCGTCCGCCCGCATCTTCAATCATCTTCTTCGCTTCATCGCGCGTGTGGCGTTCGAGCGTGCCCGTCAGGACGAACGTCTTGCCCGCCAGCTTCGTGCCTTTTTCTTTCTTCTGTCCCGTGAAGGTTAGACCCGCCTTGCGGAGATCGTTCACCAGTTTGCGATTGTGTTCATCGGCAAAGAACTCAACGATGCTTTCGGCGATGCGCGGCCCGACTTCGTTGACTTCCTCCAATTCTTCCGCGCTCGCATTCATGATGGCGTCGAGCGAGCCAAAATGCTCGGCCAGAAACTGCGCCGTACGCTCGCCGACGAAGCGTATGCCGAGGCCGTAAACTACGCGCTCCAGCGGAAGTTGCTTGGAAGCAGCAATCTCTTTCAGGACGTTATCGGCCGATTTCTCGCCCATGCGCTCAAGCTTGAGCAAGTCGTCTTTCGTGATCCGGTAAAGATCGGCGACGTTTTTCACCAAGCCGTGCTCGGCGAGTTGGTTGACCAATGCTTCGCCGAGGCCGTCGATATCCATAACATGGCGCGACGCAAAGTGGAGAATCGTGCCTTGCAGCTTTGCGGGGCAATTCGCATTGACGCAGCGATGGTCCGCTTCCCCCGGGGTGCGAACGACATTGCCGCCGCAAACGGGACAATGCTCGGGCATAACAAAATGCTTCTCGCCGCGAGGATGCGCGTCATCGACCACCTTGACGACCTTTGGAATGACATCGCCGCCGCGCTCAACCTCAACCCAGTCGCCGATCCTTACGTCGAGCTGGTCGATGAAATCCATGTTGTGCAGCGTGGCGCGCGAGACGGTCGTGCCGCCAATCGGAACCGGCTTCAGCCAGGCGACGGGCGTCAGCTTTCCCGTGCGTCCTACCTGAGGAACGATGTCCTCAATTTGCGTGACTGCGCCGCGCGCAGCGAACTTATAAGCGATCGCCCAGCGCGGAGCCTTACCGGTGAACCCCAACTCGCGCTGCCACGAGGTGGGATCGACTTTGATGACAATGCCATCGATTTCATAGGGCAGCGATTCGCGCTTGGACTCCCACAGCTGAATAAACTTCCAAACTTCGCCGAGATTTTTCACCAGCTTGCGATTCGGATTCACTTTGAAGCCCGCCGCTTCGAGCGCGTCCATGGTTTTGGATTGCCGGTCGAAATAGGTTCGTCCATCTTGCAAGAGCATGTAGGCGAAGTAATCCATACGGCGCTGAGCGGTGATGGAAGGTTCCAGTTGACGCACCGTCCCGGCCGTGAAGTTGCGCGGATTGGCAAACGTGGCGAGGCCCTGCTTCTCGCGCTCTTCGTTGAGCTTGCGAAAGGCGGCGAGCGGCATCAGCATTTCGCCGCGCGTTTCGAAATCCGCTGGGATGCCAGCCTTCTTCAATTTTTCTTTCGCAACTGTCAGAGGAATCGAACGGACGGTGCGGACGTTCAAAGTCACATCTTCGCCGACGGTGCCATCGCCACGTGTAATGCCGCGTTCCAGGCGTCCATCTTTGTAGATGAGAGCGAGCGACATGCCATCGAGCTTGAGCTCGCACATGTATTCGAGATCGGTGCGGCCGCTGAGTTCGTGCACACGGCGCTCCCAGTCGCGCAGTTCTTCTTCGGAGTAGGCGTTGTCAAGCGACAACATGGGAGAAGAATGCTTGGCTTTGACGAATCCCTCGCGCGGTTTGCCCCCTACGCGCTGCGTCGGCGAATCGGGCGTGATCAGCTCGGGATGCGCCGCTTCGATTCGCTTCAGTTCGTTCATCAGCGCATCGAATTCGGCGTCAGAAAGCTCGGGCGTGTCGAGCACGTAGTAGAGATATTCGTGGTGGCGAATTCTTTCGCGGAGTGCTTCGATCTTCTTACCGGAAGGGGGACTGGGCATGACTGGGAAATTATAAGAGGAATCGGTTCTCAGTTCTCAGTAAAAGCTAAGCGCGAAGGCGGCTACTGCGGCTGGAAAAGCCGAAAGGTCTTACTGACGACTGACAACTGAGAACTGACAACTTTCTGTCACAGCCGTTTCGCTTTTCGAATCCGCCCGGTTCCGGCCACGCTCCGACCCACACTGGACGGAGGTTTCGGCATGCCGTCCAGCAATTCTTTCAGCACCGTGGCATTGTTGAATTCGGTATTGCGCGACGCATACAACAGCGTGACGCCTCGCTTGCTTTCGGCTAGATGATGCAGCTTTTCCAGCGCGGCGGAAGCCTCGGCGGTGGTGAGTTCTTTGAAGTAGCGCTTGCGAAACATGCGCCATGACTCCGGATTCGCATGAAACCACTTACGCAACTCGTCCGAGGGAGAGAGTTCGCGCATCCAGAATTTGACCGCAGCTTTTTCTTTCGTCAGCCCGCGCGGCCATAGACGATCAACCAGCACGCGTACGCCGTCGGACGAAGACGCGGCCTCATAAACGCGTTTGACCGCAAGAGCCATCACTTCCGTATTATCCTACCTCTGCGCCCCTGTTGCAGGGATGCCCGATCCTCATGAACCGTTCTCAATGGATTTCCCCGACCCTCCTCGCGTTCCTGGCTATGGTCGCCCTTCTGGCCTTCACGGGATGCGATGTCGAGCGCCGCAAGTCTGACGCCGAACTCGGACTCAATCCGCAACAGGCTGCGGGTCGAAAGCTTTACGATAACTTCTGTGATCGTTGCCATGAGCCGTACTCAACCCGCGGGAAGAAGGGCCCCGGGTTGAAGGGGATCTTCAAGAATCAGTACCTGCCCCTCAGCGGACTGCCCGCCAACGACGACCGCGTTACCGACATCGTCAAATTTGGCCGCGCCAAGATGGAGGGGTTCGGACAGGTCATGACCGACGAACAAGTGAAACAGCTTCTCGCCTACCTGCACACTTTGTAAGCCTGTAGGCCTGTGTGGACGCGGGCGTTTCGCCCGCGCAGTGTTGGCTAACCGCACCAATGTAGGATCTGCTCACCGTCACGCGAGCGAGGGAGCCCGCGCCACACGGCCGTCTCGATATGGCATAATCGGCCCCAGTGTCCGCCGCGAACCAATCTGCGCTGTTTCAAAAACTGCCTTCCACGGACGAACTTTTGCGTCAGCCGGAGATGCAAGCTCTGGTGGAGCGGGAGGGCCATTCGGCCGTTGCCGAGAGTATCCGCGTCATTCTGTCGCGTTTACGCCAGGAGATCGCCGATCGCCAATTGGACGAGAAGTCCCTGAATCTGGCGCTGGGCGGCTTGTCTGAGGCAGTCGAGCGCCAACTGCGCCAGTCGCTCTCTTATTCATTGCAGCCCGTCATCAACGCCACCGGGGTGATTCTCCACACGAACCTGGGACGCGCGCCGTTAGCCGTAGCCGCCTTTGACCATATCCGCGCCGCGGCCGGCGCCTATTCAAATCTTGAATTTGACCTGGCGACGGGAGAGCGGGGGAAGCGCGACGTCCACGTCGATCGCCTCTTCCGGAAGCTTCTCTCCGAGAACGGCGAGGGGGCAGCCGGGGACGATCGTGCAGCCACGAAAAACGCGTCCGCATCGCCCCAGCCTATCTCTACGATCGTGGTGAACAACAACGCCGCCGCCGTACTGCTCGCGCTGAATTCGCTGGCCGAGGGCGGCGAAGTGATCGTCTCGCGCGGAGAACTCGTCGAAATCGGGGGTTCGTTTCGCATCCCCGATGTGATGTCGAAGTCGAACGCGATCCTGCGCGAAGTGGGTACCACGAATCGCACCCGGATTGACGACTACGACCGCGCCATCAACGATCGCACCCGCCTTTTGCTGCGCGTGCACCGGTCGAATTTTGAAATTACCGGCTTTACCGAGCAGCCGAGCCCCGATGAACTGGTTGAATTGGCGCGGCGGCGCAATGTCCCGCTCATGGAAGACCTGGGAAGCGGTGCCTTGATCAATTTGCGGTCTGTGGGAATCAACGGAGAGCCAACCGTGATCGACAGCCTCCGCGCCGGCGTCGATGTCGTCAGCTATAGCGGCGACAAGCTGCTCGGTGGGCCGCAAGCCGGAATGATCAGCGGCCGGGTCGATCTGGTTGCGCGCATGCGTTCCAATTCGTTGTTTCGGGCACTGCGCGTCGACAAACTCATCTACGCCACGCTCGAGGCCACGTTGCTTGCCTATGTCAAACATGATCACGACGCGATTCCAGTCCTGCGAATGATGCGTTTTTCAAAGGATGAGATTGCGCGCCGGGCTGAAGGGGTCGTTTCCCAAGCAGCATCGTTGCAGGGTAAGCCTGCCGTCCTCAAGTTCGAACTTATCGACGGAGAATCTGTAATCGGAGGCGGCGCGGCGCCCTCGGCGGTATTGCCCACTCGCCTCATCGCAGTCACGCATGACAAGCTCTGCGCCGACGAAATCACAGCGCGTCTGCGAGCGAGCGTCCCGCTCATCATCGCGCGCGTGGATGAGGGCCGAGTGCTCTTCGACCTGCGCACAGTTTTTCCCGAGCAAGATGCAAACCTCTCCGCCGCGCTTGCATCCTTGAACTAAGAACTAAGAACTAAGAGCTAAAAGCTAAAAGCTAAAAGCCAAAGGCTAAGAGCCGAAACTCCGTGGCAACCCTCTACACAATCGGCCATTCGACCCGCACTGGAGCTGAACTTGCTTCGGCGTTGCAGGCGCATGGGATTGAGACGCTGGTCGATATACGCGCCTTTCCCATGTCGCGCCGCCTGCCGCACTTCAATCGCGAGGCGCTAGAGCGCTCGTTGCCGGCGCACGGGATTCGCTACATCTGGATGAAGGCTCTTGGTGGATATCGCAAAGCGACGCGAAAGGATTCTCCGCATACTGCGTTGCGCAATGCCAGTTTCCGCAACTACGCCGACTACACGCTGACACCGGAGTTTGAGCAAGCGATCGCCGAACTCCTCAAGAGCGCGACCGAATCACGAACCGCATATATGTGCGCCGAGCGCGTTTACTTTCACTGTCATCGCATGATCGTTTCTGACTGGCTGGTGGCACACGGACACGAGGTTCTTCACATTGACGGCGAGGGCCCGGCGCGTCCGCACAAACTTCTAGAAGAAGCGCGAGTGATCGATGGGCAGCTGATTTATCGCGGCGACAGCCTTTTCTGACCTCTCTGCAGGTTTCTCAAAAGTCAGCCCCCAATTGCAAATTACAAATCGTCAATTAACAATGTCTCTATGATTCTGGGCACGGGAGTCGATATCGCCGAAGTTCCCCGCATTCGCGAGAGCATTGAACGCTTCGGAGACCGTTTCCTGCGCCGCGTCTTTACCGAAGGCGAGGTCCGCTATTGTGAGCACAAAGTGACTCGCTACGAAAGTTTCGCCGCGCGGTTTGCGGCCAAGGAAGCCGGCATGAAGGCTCTAGGCACAGGATGGAGTCGCGGCGTCCGCTGGCGCGATATTGAAGTGGTGCGGCCAAAAGGCCAGCGCCCGACCATCCAGTTTCACGGGGAAGCGGCTGCGATTGCAGCCCGTTTGGGCACGAAAAATATCGCGCTCTCGATTACCCACACCTCCGAGCAGGCGCTCGCCCACGTCATCCTCGAGAACTAGTTGATTTCAGAAACCCGTTTCAGAATTATTGCGTGAAACCGCCGTCCCGGGCCTCTCTTCCCGTCTTCCAGCACACTCCTCCGAACTTGCTCATTTCAAACGGTGTCAACCGCCCGCCGCAACATCCATCCCAAATTGGGGTTTACATGGCCGAAGCATGACGAGACCGTCACCGGTTTCGGGCCAAATAACGGCTTACAAATCTCTTGCAGTATTAGAACGAGAAAGGTTTATCCGCATGAAACGCTCTCTCCGCTGGATGGTTTTAGGAGTTGTCATGGTGTCGGTTTCCGTGTTGTCGCTCTCGACATCCTCTTCGGCACAAATTGGGATCGGAATTGGTATTTCCGTCCGCATCGGACCTCCGGCCCTGCCGGTCTACGCGCAGCCGATCTGTCCTGGCCCGGGTTATCTGTGGACGCCCGGTTATTGGGCGTGGAATGACGTTGGCGGCTACTATTGGGTGCCGGGAACCTGGGTGGTCGCTCCGGTCGGCATGCTCTGGACGCCTGGATACTGGGGGTTCGCCGGCGGTCTCTACGGGTGGCACGCTGGATATTGGGGACCCCACGTCGGGTTTTACGGCGGCGTGAACTACGGCTTCGGTTTCGGCGGGGTTGGTTTCGAGGGCGGCGAATGGCGAGGCGGCGCCTTCTTTTATAACCGCGCGGTAATGAACGTCAACGTCACGAGCATTCACAACGTCTACTCTCGAACCGTCGTCGTGAACAATGTGCACACCAGCTTTAACGGTCCAGGCGGCGTCGAAGCGCGGCCCACTCCGCAAGAAGAAGCGTATGGACGCGAGCAACACACCGCGCCCCTGGCAGCCCAAACCGAACATGAACACGCAGCCAGCCAAAACAAGCAGTTGTTCGCCTCTGAAAATCACGGGCGTCCCGCGATTGCAGCCACCGGTCGGCCTGGCGAGTTCTCGGGACACGACGTGGTGAAAGCGAAGGCGGCGGGCGAGCCTTATCATGCGCCCAAGATGTCTCCGCAGGAAGCGCGGGCATCGTCGGGCAACCGGGAAGAAAACCGCAGTGCAAATGACGCGGGCAGAAACAACGGCTCGCGCGATCGTGCCGCGCAGGCTGATAATCGCGAAGCAAAGAACAACCAGTCGCAAACTCGCGAACCATCGTCCCGCAACGAGCAGAAGCCAAACAAGCAAGACAAGGCCGCTCAAAAGCAGCAGAAGCAGCAGCAGAAACAGGCGCAGAAGCAGGCTAAAGCCGAACAGAAGCGCAATGCAAAAAATGCAAAAGAGCAGCGCTAATCAGCTGTGAAGTTAAGGTCCGAAGCTCCCACTCCCGCGGATTCGCGACGGGAGTGGGAGCTTTCCTTTTAGGATCAATTCCGTCTGATGGTTTGTGCCATCATTTCGGCACGAGCGGAGGTTCTCATGCGTGGCCCGAAACAGTTCGTCCTAGCGACCCTTGTTCTATTTCTCGTTTGCGCTCTGCCTGTGCCTGGCCAAGCTCAGAAAACCTCCCGTCCTTCACCAGACCCGATTGACGTGGAGCAGCTTTACAGCGGTTTTCTCGGTGACTGGGTTGGCCAACTGGAATATCGCGACTTCAGCGACAACTCTCGAGTTTTTCTTCCGACATGGCTCCATGCAACCCTCACCAGCGACGGGCGGTCGCTGCGCTTCGCCTATGTTTACGACGACGGCCCCACCAAGATTGTGCGGGAACTTTCCGTCATCACACTCGATCCCGTCGCTGGGACAATCGCTTTCACCTCTGACCGTGATCACAGCAGCGACACTTACAAAGTGTCCGGTCTGGGCGAGTTCGCCGCGAAAGGTCGGGGCTCGCTCGCTCTAGCCGGTACTGGTGAGGAGAACGATAAGAAAGTGGAGGTGAAGATCACGATTACGCTACGCCGAAACCTTTATACCTACCAAAAAGAGACCCGTCTGCCGGGGCAGGACTTCCAGTTTCGCGATGGCTACACTTTCACCCGTAAAGAGGAGCCAAAGTAGCGAAAAGGCGGCGCCGTCAAAACCGTCCCGCAGGCTTTCTGAGCGAGTCATCCACGGTTCAATTTTGCGATTGCCGAAAATTGCACAACCTTTGCTATGATGTCTTGTCGTTAACGGACACCATTGCCTAGCCAAAAACAGCTGAAATGGTCGCAGCTTCGCGTCGGACTCACCGTCCTGTTCGCGCTCATCACCCTCAGCGTTCTCATTTTTGTCATGAGCGGCACCGGGGGATGGTTCACCCGCAAGATCACGATCCGATCGTTTTTCGATAATGCCGGTGGCTTGCGCGAAGGCGCGCCCGTGCGCCTCGCGGGCGTAGATATCGGCAACGTGACGCGGGTCCAGGTCGTTCAGGGTCAGCCCGCGACTCCCGTGGAAGTCACGATGAAGGTCAACACCAAATTCTCGTTCAACCTGAGGAAAGACTCCGTTACCGTTTTGAGCACGGCCGGAATTCTCGGCGAGACCTACGTGGATATCGATAGCGCGGCGGCCAAGGGACCGGAAGCCACCGATGGCGACACGCTACCGGCTCGCGGCCAGCCCGATATTCAGGATGTGGTTCGCGCCAGCCAGGGCACTCTGCAAAACATGGACGCTCTGCTCAAGCGCCTCGACCGCATCCTCGCTTTCGTCGAGAGCGGGCAGGGATCAATCGGCAAGGTCATTTACAGTCCCGCTCTGTACGACCAACTCAACGCCACCGTCGCTGAATTCAAGGGACTGGTTGACGATGTGCAAAGTGGCAAAGGTTCGCTGGGCCCGTTGTTCACAAGTGACGAGGCGTACAAGAAGGTAATGACCGCCATCGACAAGATCAATGTGATGGTGGACGATTTGCAGGCCGGCAAGGGCACTGCGGGCAAGCTGCTGAAGGACCCTGTGCTCTTCGATAACGCCAACAAGGCGATCGCGAACGTTCGCCAGTTAACCGACGATATCAACGCCGGCAAGGGCACGCTCGGCAAGTTGTCGCACGATCAGGAGTTCGCCGACAAACTACAGGTCACGATCAACAACCTCGCCGCTCTCTCGGAGAGCCTGCAAAAGGGCGAGGGCACGGCCGGAATGTTGTTTAAGGATCCGAAACTCTATAACAACAGCAACGAAATGCTGGTCGAAACTCGCGAACTGGTCAAATCGGTCCGCGAAAATCCCAAGAAATATCTGACGTTCCACGTCAAAGTATTCTAGGGGCGCGCGGACAATAGCGGCGCCTTGAACATTTCCCGGGTGACCGTCCGCGACGGGAAGCGTCTAACAGTTTGTCTCAGCTTGTTTATCGGCCGTTTGTCGACGGCTTGACATCTCGATCCGAGGAACCAATGCGCCATTTTCTGAAAGTGTTATCCGTAGCCTCGTTGCTGGTCTGCGCCGTTTTCGCTCCAGGTCAATCCGCCGCCCCCGGCAAGTCAGAATCTTCCAAGCCCGACGTGCGTTTCTCCGTCGACATGCTCGATAAGGACATCGATCCCTGCAACGATTTCTACGCCTACGCCTGCAGCAAGTGGGCGGCGAAGAATCCCGTTCCTGCCGACCGCTCCGGCTGGGGACGATTCGACGAATTGCAGCAACGCGGGGAATACATCGTGCGCGACATTCTGGAAAAGGCGGCGGCGGGCGGGTCAAGCCGCAGCGTCAGCGAGCAAAAAATTGGCGACTACTACTCCAGTTGCATGGATGAAAGCGCGATCGAAAAGGCGGGTACCCAGCCCTTGCAGGCTGACTTTGATAGCATCGTGAAGCTCAAATCGAAAGCAGACCTGCCGAAGGAGATCGTTCGCCTGCATCGTGAGGGCAACGACGTTCTCTTCGGTTTCGACTCCGGTTCGGACTTCAAGAACGCGAGCCAGATTATCGCCGAGGTCGATCAGGGCGGACTCGGGCTTCCCGACCGCGACTACTATTTCAAAGACGACCCGAAATCTGTCGATCTGCGCAAGAAATATGTCGAGCACGTCGCGAAGATGTTTGTCCTGCTCGGCGACAACGAAGCCAAGGCGGCAGCCGAGGCCAAAGTTGTCATGGATATTGAAACGGGCTTGGCCAAGGGCGCGCTCGACCAGACCAGCCGCCGCGATCCACAAAAGATTTATCACAAGCTGACCGACAAAGAACTCGCCGCGCTGAGCCCCGCTTTCAACTGGACGGTGTACTTCGCCGGAGTCGGCGCTCCACAATTCGATTCGCTCAACGTAGTCGAACCGGACTTCATCAAGAACATGCAGCAAGTGATCGACGCGCACTCGCTCGACGAGTGGAAGACCTACTTGCGCTGGCACACGGTACACGCCAGCGTGCCCGTATTGCCGACGGCCTTCGTCAACGAGAACTTCGACTTTTTCAGCAAAACGATGCGCGGCACCAAGGAACTGCGTCCGCGATGGAAGCGTTGCGTGGGCTACACCGACAACGACCTCGGCGATCTCGTCGGACAAATCTACGTCCAGCAGACTTTTGGCGCTGAAGGCAAAGAGCGCACGCTGGCTATGGTTGGCGCTCTTGAAAAAGCGCTCGGCGAAGATATCAAGAGCGTTCCCTGGATGGGCGCCGACACGAAAGCGCAGGCTTTAGTGAAATTGCAGGCGATTACCAACCGGATCGGCTACGCCGACAAGTGGCGCGATTATTCGGCGCTGCAAATCGTGCGCGGCGACGCCTTGGGCAATTCGCAGCGCGCGAATCAAAACGACATGCAACGCCGTCTGAACAAGATTGGCAAGCCCCTCGACAAGCGCGACTGGCCCTATCCTCCGATGACGGTGAACGCGAGCTACAATCCGCTCGAAAACAACATCACCTTCCCCGCCGGAATCTTGCAGCCACCGTTCTATGACAATCAGGCCGACGATGCCATGAACTTCGGTGGCATCGGAGCGGTCATCGGTCACGAACTGACCCACGGCTTCGACGATCAGGGCAGCCAGTTCGACGCCGACGGGAATCTCCGCGACTGGTGGACGGCGAACGACAAAAAACAATTCGAAGAGCGCACCGGATGCATTAAAGACCAGTATGCGAACTTCGTCGCCGTCGACGACGTGAAGCTGAATGGCAAGCTGACGCTCGGCGAGAATACGGCTGACAACGGCGGCCTGCGCATCGCTTACATGGCCATGCTGAACACGTTCGCGGGCAAGGAGCCGGCTCCCATCGACGGCCTCACAGCCGAGCAGCGCTTCTTTTTGGGATGGGCCAACGTCTGGTGCCAGAATCGCACCGACGCCTTCGCCAGAATGCTGGCCACCATCGATCCCCACTCCCCCGGCAAGAATCGCGTGAATGGGACCGTCTCCAACATGCCGGAATTCAAGCAGGCCTATCACTGCGCCGCAACCGCGCCGATGGTGAATCAGAACGCGTGTCGGGTGTGGTAGGGAGCGGTCGCTGGTCGTTGGTCGTTAGGCCACGGCCGGGCGAAACCGGTTGATAAGAGCGTTCAAGCCGCGCCCAATTGTGTCGCTACTGCGATTCAACTCGTCGCACGTTTCCGGGGTCAGATAGTGCAGGCGCTGGGCTATTAAGAGTTGCGTCTGCAACTCTAATAGAGACCCTCTTGCGTGAAACAGGAAGCGCACGAATTCGGCATCCGATCGATGTCCTTCCCTTCGGCGATATTGCTCGCTATCGAAACCGCGGCGCGCCGCATCTGCGAAGTCAAACCATAAGTTTCGTGTTTAGGAAACACAGTCGTCGCTTGGTAAATCTCGACCGCTAGATCGATTGATTCCTGCCAGATACGCAGGTCTTTGAATGACGAAGCTGTAGTCATCGTGGCCCTCGGGTTCAAAAATAACGCGGGCCAAGGCGAGAGGCTATGACAGGCGAACATGTCAAATCTGATGTTTTCGTTGATATCGCGCCAGGATTGGAAGTCATACCTGAACAGCGAACGACTAACGACCAGAGACTAACGACGGCTTTAGCCCGCCGCCACGTCCGCCTGCTCATGCGCATGATAGCTGGACCGCACCAGCGGACCCGATTCAACGTGCTTGAACCCAAACTTCAGGGCCTGCTCTTTGAGCGAGACGAATTCGTCCGGGCTGTAGTAGCGCGTCATCGGGAGATGATCTTTGGACGGACGCAGATATTGGCCAATCGTGAGAATATCGACCCCGCGCTCGCCGAGGTCGCGGAAAACCTCGATGAGTTCGGCCGTCTCTTCGCCAATGCCCACCATCACGCCACTCTTGGTAACCGTTGAAGGGTCCCACTGCTTGGCATTCGACAACAGATCGAGTGTGCGCTTATAACGAGCACCCGAGCGCACCGCGCGATACAACCGCGGGACTGTCTCGGTATTGTGATTCAGTACGTTCGGCTTGGCATCCAGCACGATTCGCAGCGGCTTTTCCAGCCCCTGAAAATCGGGAATGAGCACTTCCACGCGGCATTCCGGCATAGCTTCGCGAATCTGGCGGATGGTCTCGGCAAAAATCTGAGCTCCGCCCACGTTGTCATCGTCGCGGTTGACGCTGGTCACCACCGCATGGCGCAACCCCAGTGTGGCGACCGCCTCGGCCACGCGCCGTGGTTCATCCCAATCGATCGCCTCGGGACGCCCTTTCGGCACGGCGCAGAATCCGCAACGGCGGGTACAAATATCGCCCAGCAACATGAAAGTCGCGGTGTGATGGTGCCAACATTCGCCAATATTGGGGCATTGCGCCGACTCGCACACTGTATGCAGCCCCAGCCCACGGGCCAGTTTTTTCAAATTGTGGAAGTTATCGCCCACAGGGGCCTTGGCCTTGAGCCAAGCCGGCTTGGGAGTGAGTACCTTGGGTCCGAGATCAATCTGGATGAGTTGAGAAGAGGCAGACATGACTAGCTTAGATTTTAACAGCCCGCGGGGCGAACCCTGCGATCGGCCTCTCCCGCGGGGTGGGTTGGCGCTGTTTGCTGGACGCTACGCCGATTCCGCCCGTCCCACCTTGCAGGTCGACTCCCTCACCACCAATTCCGGCTCAACGACAATCTCCCGCGGATGGTCGGCCGAACTATCCGAGTGACTGCGCGCAATTCGCCGCAGAACGGTCTCCGCGGCGATCGTACCCATCTTTCGCAGCGGCTGTCGAACCGTGGTGAGCGCGGGATTTTGGAAGGCTGCACTGTGAATGTCATCGAAGCCCACCACCGACACGTCTTCGGGTACCTGCAGCCCTTTTTCGCGCAGCGCGCGGATCGCACCAATCGCCGCAATATCGTTAAATGCGAAGAGCGCGGTAAAGGGCTCGGCCTTCGGCAGCATTCGCCGCACCACCTGATATCCCAGGTCCGAGGTCGTAACTCCGCTATCGAGCTGGGTGGTCAGCTTCTCCGAAATCGTCAGGCCCAGGCGGCAGGCCGCCCGCACAATGGCTTCCCAGCGGACGTCTGTGTCGGAACTGAACTCTTGCCCTTTAATGAACGCGATGCGGCGATGCCCCAGCTTGTAGAGATGATCGAGCGCCAGATCGGCGGCCAGATTGTGATCGAGCACGATGTTGGTCACTCCTCGAACCCTGCCGTGTCCCGACACCGCAACTACCGGAATCGCCAGGTCGTGGTGCCATGGCGTGTCGATGGCAATCAGTCCCTCGACCGATCGCGCCAGCAGCAGGTTCGGACATTCGTCGATCAAATCAGCTCGATGATGATGGCTGGCAACAAAGTAAAAATAGCCCTCCCGCAGCAGAAGCTCTTCAATGCCGCTCATGACCAGCGTTTCGTAGCCTTCACTCACCTCGGGGACGATCACGCCAATCGTGAAGGTGCGCTGCGTGCGCAACGACCGCGCCAGGAAGTTCGGGCGATAGTTGAACTTCTCAGCCGCCGCGAAAATCTGGTCCTGTGTAGTTTTCGGAATCGATTCCGCCACCTCGGACCGGTTCATCACCAGCGACACGGTTGCCGGAGAAAAGCCGAGGTAATCGGCCAGAAATTTCAAGCTGATTTTTTGCCCAGGCTTCGGACCGGCCGGAAGAGGCGCCTTCTTAAGCCTCTTCGTCTTTTTCTGGGCACTCATTCGTCAGTTCCATCCGGCTGCCGGGCGATTCGGTAGAAGATGAAGTCTCACATAAGCGGAGAGCCAGCACAACTGTCGCAGGTTGGGTCGTCAGCGGTCGAGTCCGGCGTCGTTTCTCGCGTTTTGCCAGGTGTACGTCCGGTGCCCCATCGCCCGAGGTCTGGTACCCGGCCATTCTTGACATGCCTTCGACCCCATGCTATACCCTCTTCTTCGACTAAAGCGATTTAGTTAATCCATTCGTTATAATAGTGACCGGAATTCATGAGGACCAGGACGTCCATGAAAATCAAAATTAGTGTGCGCTTCGTTTTGTCGGTCGTGTTGTCAGTCGCGTTTTCCGGAGCGCAAGGGCTGGGACAGAAGGCAAATTCCGCGGACGGGCATGAAGCTAAAATCGTCGTCGATGCCACCGCTCCCGCCCGGCCGTTCCCTCATTTCTGGGAACAAATGTTTGGTTCGGGACGCGCCGTCCTCGCCTTGCGCGATAGCTATCGCCAGGATCTTCGCCAAGTGAAGCAGATTACCGGCTTCGGATACGTGCGATTCCACGCCATTTTTCACGACGAGGTCGGCGTGTACGACGAGGACGCGGCGGGCCATCCCGTGTACAACTTCTCCTACGTCGATCAGATTTATGACGGGCTACTGGCCACCGGCGTGCGTCCTTTTGTCGAGCTGAGCTTCATGCCGAAGAAACTCGCTGCGCGCGACGTGCTTCAGTCTTTCTGGTATAAGCCCAATGTTTCGCCACCAAAAGATTGGGAGAAGTGGGATGATCTGATCTCCCAATTTACCAAGCATCTGGTCGATCGCTACGGGATCGATGAAGTCTCGCAGTGGTATTTCGAAGTGTGGAACGAACCGAATCTCGATTTCTGGGCCGGCGATCCGCGGCAAGCGACCTATTGGGATCTCTACGATCACACCGCCCATGCCGTGAAGCGCACCAACCAGCGGTTACGCATCGGCGGTCCCGCGACCGCGCAAGCCGCCTGGGCCGATGCCTTCATCCGGCACTGTTCTGAGAACAAAATTCCTGTCGATTTCGTCTCTTCCCACGTCTACGGCAACGACAAAGCGCAAGACATCTTCGCGACCGATGAGATGATTCCGCGCGACCAGATGGTTTGCCGCGCGGTGAAAAAAGTCCACGATCAGATTCAGTCCTCCGCCATGCCGAACCTTCCGCTGATCTGGACCGAGTACAACGCAAGTTATTTCAACGAGCCTGCCATTACCGATTCCGTGTATATGGGCCCGTGGATGGCCGACACTCTTCGTCAGTGCGACGGCCTGACTCAAATGATGTCCTACTGGACTTTCTCCGACGTATTCGAAGAGCAGGGCGTTGTGAAACAGCCCTTCTATGGCGGCTTTGGCTTGATTGCCGCCGGGGATATTCCGAAGCCGGCCTTCAACGCGTTCAAGTTGCTCCACGAGTTAGGCGACGAGCGCATCGCGGTTGACTCCTCGTCCGTTCTGGCGACGCGCCGCAAAGACGGCACGCTGGTGATCGCGGCTTGGAATTTAATTGACCCCGATCATGCGCCAGGGGGTTCAACGACCCCCAATTGGAGCGCCGCCGGCAGGACCATTCATCTGCGTTTCGAACATCTCCGGAAAATGCATACGGTTCGCATTTCGCGTTTGGACCGCGAGCATGGCGACATTCATCCGTCCTACGAAAAGATGGGTCAGCCTCCTTATCCGACCCAGGAACAGCTTCATACACTGCGCAATGCTGCACAATTGCCGCCGCCCGAAACTCGCGAGTTAAACGCTGGCGAACTGACCCTGCACATTCCCCCCGATGGTTTGGTGGTCATGGAAGTGAAGTAAGCCCAGATAAAGGTAACGTTAACCTGCGAAACGCCGGTAACACGTTTTAGTTGCGCCATAAAGCTATAATCGCGGGAGTTTTGCATCTGAAGCGGAATGCGGTGCATGAAACGTCTGGTCCAAAATAAGCCGCTAACTCGCCGGGAATTTCTTGCCCGGCTCGGCGGGGCGATGTTAATCGCGCCCGCGCTCGACGTCGCCTTCCTCACATCGTGTGGCGGATCGCAGCCCGGCAGTTCACAATCGCCTCCACCCTCCGACGATCAGTTTCTGGACGAAATCGAACGCGCAATTTTTCTCTTCTTTTGGGAGCAGGCCAGTCCCACCACGGGTCTGGTCAAAGACCGCGCCTACGCGGCGGGAAATGACACCCGCACGCTTTCGAGTATTTCCGCCACCGGTTTTGGGCTTACTGCCCTCTGCATCGCCGACCAGCGCGGCTACCTGCCCACCGCCAACATTCTCGCCCGTGTCCAGACGACATTAAGTTTTCTTCTGAATCAAATGCCCAATCAAGACGGATTCTTTTATCACTTCGTGAATATGAACACCGGGCAGCGCGTGAATAAATCGGAGCTTTCTTCCATCGATACCGCGCTCCTGCTCTGTGGCGTGCTCACTTGCCGCCAGTATTTTCAGGATCCTCAAGTCACCAATCTGGCAACGCAAATCTATCAGCGCATCAACTGGCCTTGGATGTTAAACGGGGGCACCACATTTTCGATGGGCTGGACTCCTGAAAACGGATTCTTAAACGCCCGCTGGGATACCTATTGCGAGCTGATGATGCTCTATCTGCTCTCCATTGGCGCCACGGTCAACCCGATCCCAGCCAGTTCATGGCAGGCGATTTCGCGGCCGACTCTCACCTACGAAAACTTGACTTATATCACCAACCTGAGCGCGCCGCTGTTCATCCACCAGTATTCCCACGCCTGGATCGATTTTCGAAACAAGCAAGACGCGTATGCAAACTACTTCGATAACTCGGTGATCGCGACCCAGGCCCACAAGCTTTTCTGTTCCACCTCGCTGGCCAGCCAGTTTTCGGATTACTCCGACAATCTGTGGGGAATCACTGCGTCCGATTCGGCCAATGGCTATGTGGTCTGGGGTGGTCCTCCTCCGATTGGCCCGATCGACGGGTCTATCGTTCCCTGTGCCGCAGGTGGGTCGATTCCTTTTCTCTCAGCCGATTGCATCTCGGTGCTGCGCAACATACAGAGCTGGTTCCCGAGATCGTGGCAGCGTTACGGCTTTATCGACGCGTTCAATCCGATTTCTGGCTGGTACGATACCGACGTGATTGGGATCGACGTCGGCATCATGATGTTGATGGCTGAAAATCAGCGATCCAATTTTGTTTGGAACACCTTCATGAAAAATCCTGAGATCCCCGCCGCCATGACCGCAGTCGGTTTCCACTGAAGGTAAGTTTTCCAGGATTCGCCGCCGACCCTGAGACCTATTGTATTTTTCCGTCCGCGCCCATCAATCGAAACTCGCCCAGGTTCAACTCACGCACTCCCGCTTCGATTTTCGCGCGATCGCCGACCACAATCCAGATCAGGTTATCGGGACGCACTACTTCCTTGGCGGCATCGTTCACGTCACCCGTCTTGAGTGCGCGGACTTTTCCCGCGTAGGTCTCGTAGTAGTCGTCCGGCAGGCCGAATTGCACCAGATCGGTGATCGACTGGCTCAACGATTCCAGCGTCTCGCGCGATCCCGGCAGCTTCAGCGTTTCATTTGCCTGAATTTTCGCAAGTTCCTCGACAGTCACAGGATGGTCGCCCACAATTCCGCGGAACTCCTTATTCATCTCCACCAGCGATTCCTTGGTTTTGTCGGTTTGCACCGGCGCGACCGCATAGAACGGCCTCTGTGAGCGCGCGTCGCGCACCACGGTTCGCGCTCCATACGACCAGTGCTTGTCTTCCCGCAAATTCATATTCAGCCGCGCGCCAAACATGCCGCCCAGGCTGTTGTTCATCGCTTCAATCGCGATCTCCTGCGGATTCGCCCGCGGCGGCGCAACCACTCCCGCGATGATCACCGACTGCAACGCGCCGGGCTTATCGATCAAATAGACTTCCGACTTCGAAGCGACCGCCACGGTCTTCATGTCTTTCGTGGGAACCGTGCCACTCTTCCATCCGGCAAAAAGCTTCTCCAGCTTCGGAGTCACTTCCGCCAGCGTCGTGTCGCCCACCACAATTAACGTTGAGTTATTGGGACGCAACCATGTGTCATGGAACTTCACGAGATCTTCTCGCGTAAGCTTGGCCACGCTCTCTTTGGTTCCCGAGCCGGTCAGAGGATTCCCATAAGGATGGCCCGGTCCGTACAAGAGCCCAGGCAAGATCCGCAAAGCCATCGTCGCCGGCGTATTTTCTTCGCGATCTATCCCCGCTAGAACCAGTTTCTGTTCTCGCTTCACTTCGTTTTCGGGATAAGACGGATGCAGCACAACATCCGCAAAAAGATCGAGCGAGGGGTCAAGCTTTGTCTTGAGCGCTGAAAGCGACACAAACGACAGGTCAAGATTCGAAGATCCCTTCAGGGTCGCTCCGAGCATCTCCAGTTCATCGCTGATTTGCAGTGCGTCGCGCGTGCGTGTGCCATCTGTTAATACCTGCATGGCGAGATTGGCCGTGCCTGGCGTCGAAGTGGAGTCTGACGCGTACCCCGCATCGGCCGCGAGCGAAAAGTTCACGAGTGGGACTTCATGTCGCTCCGCCAGAATGATCTTCAGCCCGTTTGACAGCTTCGCCCGTTGTAGCTTCGGCAATTTCAGTTCGGGAGGAGTGCCCGTGTCCGGCGCTTTGCTGCGATCGACTGCGGCCGCAGTTTTGTACTCAGGGAAGGGGTCGACCTGCAGAATGTACACACCATCCGAAAGCCACTTCTGTGCCGCTGCCCTTAGATCCTCGGCCGTCGCCAGTTGCACGCGCTTGAGAGAAATTTTGTAAGCATCCGGACTTCCCCGGTACACCTGGCTCTCGGCCAGCCGGTCCGATTTTCCTCCGAACCCGCCAATGCGCTCAGCGCCGCGAACCAAGTCTGCTTCGTATTGCGCCTTCACGCGTTGCAACTCGGCTGGTGTCGGTCCTTGTTTTATGAAGCGAGCCAGCTCTTCATCCAGCTCCTTTTCTACTTGCGGAGTGCTCTGCCCTTGGCGCACCGTTGCGCGGACGTAAAACTGCCCGCCAATTTCGCGCGAGTCGGTATAGGCCAAAGCATCCGTGGCCACCTGGTCCTCGTACACAAGCCGCTTATAGAATCGCGAAGATTTTCCCGAACTCAAACAATCGCTAACCAGGTCGAGATAATCCGCTTCCGCGCTGCCGTATTCTGGAATGTTCCACACTTTGTAGATTCGCGCCTGCGGCACGCGGTCTTGCACCACTTGCCGGTGCGTACCCGTCATTTTCGCAATCCACACCAGTTGATGCGCCACCGGAGGTCCCGACGGAATATCGCCAAAGTATTTCGTCACTTTTTCGCGCGCCGTCTTGGCATCGATATCGCCAGCCAGCACCAGCACAACATTCGATGGACCGTAGTAAGTCTTGAACCAGTCTTGAACGTCTTTCATCGAAGCTGCATCGAGGTCAGCCATGTCCCCGATCGTCGTCCACGAATAGGGATGTCCCGCCGGATACGTATTCTGCGCGAGCAGTTGTCGGGTCACGCCATAGGGTTGATTTTCCCCCTGCCGTTTTTCGTTCTGCACCACTCCGCGCTGCAAATCGAGCGTCTTCTGATCGAGCGCGCCCAGCAGGTGCCCCATGCGATCCGATTCCATCCATAAGGTGAAATCGAGCGCGGGTGTCGGAACATTCTGGAAATAGTTGGTACGGTCGGGATTGGTCGTGCCATTCAGATCCGTCGCTCCGATTTTCTCCATGGAATCGAGGTAGCGTCCTGAAGAGTGTTCACTTCCGCCAAACATCAGGTGCTCGAAGAGGTGTGCGAATCCAGTCTTCCCCAGCTTTTCGTTCTTCGATCCCACGTGATACCAGATGTTGACCGCGACAATCGGAGCCTTGTGATCTTCATGCACGATCACTGTCAGCCCGTTGTCGAGCACAAAACGCTCGTATGGGATGTCGATCTCTTTTGTAGCCGTCTCCGCCGAGCCGAGCGCCGCGAGTACAAACACGAGAAATAAAATCGCAATCTCCGTCCGCATCCGTAAAACCTCCAAGTAATTCTAAGGAACTGCTCTCTGACCCAAAACTTGATTGAAATTTCCTTTAAATACACCGATCTCGTCCAATCTCTTTGACGGGAAAATCGAAATTAAGTCTACATCGTACTAGAACGGTTCAGTACAGGCTGGTTGCGGCCCGGTTCACTGAGAACTGACAAGTCCGAACTGACAACTGACAACTGACAACTGGTTTCCAGTGTTATCCTAAGCGAGATCACGCCGCAGGGGCTTTCACCTTTTCATGTCCAATCCAGAAACGTCTAATCCAGAAACTTCCGATCTGAAGCCTGAGACCACAGCGTCTGAACCCAACGGATCGACTCCCGCCGCGCCCCAAGCTCTTTCTAAGAGCGAGCCGTCCGAGTCGTTGCCAGCCGAATCGTTCAAAGACATCTTCTCCGCCTACGAGCAATCGCATTCCCGCAAGTCTGAGCCCGGTACTCCGCGGCGCGAAGGAACGGTCATCACTGTTACCGCTGACTCGGCCGTACTCGACATTGGATTCAAGACCGAAGGCGTTCTCCCGCTCACCGCATTCCCCGCCGACAAGCCGCCGAAGCCCGGAGACAAGATTCAAGTTACCGTGAAGGGCCGCGATCCAGAGGGCTACTACGAACTCACGCGCGGCAAGGTCGAGCGCCCCACCGATTGGGCTTCGTTGGAAAAGGCCTTTGCCGAGAAATCAACCATCATCGGGACCGTCACCGGACTCGTCAAAGGCGGCGTCAGCGTAGATGTTGGTGTACGGGCCTTCATGCCCGCCTCGCGCAGCGGAACTCACGATGCCGCCGAACTGGCAAAGCTGGTCGAGCAGGAAATTCGCTGCCGCATCATCAAGCTCGATGTCGCCGATGAAGATGTGGTCGTCGACCGCCGCGCCATTGCCGAAGACGAAGAACGCGCCGGCAAAGAGCGCCGCTATTCCGAACTCAAAGAAGGCGACATTGTGCAGGGTGAAGTCCGAAGCCTTACTGACTACGGAGCCTTCGTTGATATCGGCGGCGCGGACGCCTTGCTGCATGTCGGCGAAATCTCGTGGCATCGCGTGAACAAGCCGTCCGACGTGCTTTCCGCCGGCCAACAGATTGAAGCCAAGATCATCAAAATTGATTCCGAGAAGCGCCGCATCGCGATCAGCATGAAGCAACTGCAACCGCATCCCTGGGATGCCGTCGCGGAGAAGTTCAAGCCCGGAGAACGCGTGCGCGGCACCGTCACTCGGCTGATGGATTTCGGCGCCTTCGTCGAACTCGAGCCGGGTATCGAAGGTTTGATCCACATCTCGGAAATGTCGTGGGCCAAACGTGTCCGAACGCCCGCCGACGTGGTCAAGACAGGCGAAACCGTGGAAGCCGTAATTCTTGGAGTCAACCCTGCGGAGCGCCGTTTGTCTCTGGGCCTGAAACAAGCGCTGGGCGATCCCTGGGCGGCGGTGCCGCAGAAATTCGCGCCCGGCACCGTCATTGAAGGTCCGGTCACGAGCATTACGAAGTTCGGAGCCTTCGTGCAGTTAACCGAAGGCGTCGAAGGCATGATTCACGTCAGCGAAATCAGCGCCGAAAAACGCATCAATCATCCGCAGGATGTACTTCGCGTGGGTCAGATCGTAAAGGCGCAGGTGCTGGCGCTCGACGCGGAAAAGCGCCTCATTCGCCTGAGCATGAAGCAACTCGTGCCGACTGGGCTCGATGAATATCTTGCCGACCACAAAGACGGCGATACTGTGACCGGTCGCATCACGGAAATCGCGGATGGGACCGCTCGCGTAGAACTTGGCGAAGGCGTGTTCGCGACCTGCCGCATTCCCGCAGAAGGTACGAAGAAGGCGAAAGAAGAGAAGGGCCCGGAGCCGGCGTCGTCCAAGCCCGATTTATCGTCGCTCGGTTCGATGCTCCAGGCACGCTGGAAGAGCGGTCCGCCTGCCAGCGAAGCAGCCCCTGATTCGCTGCGTGCCGGCCAGGTCCGCGAATTCCGCATCGCGAAACTCGACGCGGAGAAAAAGAAAATCGACTTGGAACTCAGTTAGTCGAGCGACTTAAAGTTACTACCGGCTTACCAGAGAGTTAGCCATCATCAGCGCAAAAAGCGCAGGTAGATAGATGATCGTAGCTCGCAACAGCTTTCGTGCCGGAGCTTTCGAAGCCGCTGCCGTAGCCGGTAATTGCGGATAAGCCATTCCCATCGAAACCCGGAATAAGGCCGCGCCCATCAAGACAGCACCGACGAGATAGAAGCGCCCCGCCATTCCCAACGCCACCGGCATCACGCTCACCGGGATCAGCACTGCGGAATAGGCCAAAATCCGCCATACAGTCGACTTTCCATCAGAATCGACCACTGGCAACATGCGGATATCGCCTTGCGCATAATCTTCGCGATAGAGCCAGGCGATCGAAAGAAAATGCGGAAACTGCCACACGAACATGATGGCAAAGAGGATCAGCGTTTCGATTTCGAGTTTTCCGCGTACCGCCGTCCATCCCAATACCACCGGCATCGCTCCCGGAAACGCGCCGACAAAAGTGCACGCCGGAGAAACTTTTTTCAGCGGCGTGTAAGCCACGAGATACACCAGCGCGGTCAAGAACACTAATAGCCCAGTTAGTAAGTTCGCGTAAATGGCCAGATAAGCCGATCCACCGAGAGTAAGCGCCAGTCCAACCGTTGCCGCATGCAGTCGTGTCATTCGTCCCGAGGGCAGGGGACGCATAGCGGTGCGCCGCATCCGTGCGTCAACCTTCGATTCCATCACCTCGTTCAGCGCGGCTGTTCCACTCGAAACAAGGGCAATCCCCAGCAGTGCGTGAAACAAGCCTAGCGACCACGATGGCACTCCCATCCGGTGTGCGCCAAAAAAATATCCGCACCACGCCGTGAGAACGATCAATGTCGTAATGCGAGCCTTGGTCAGTTCGGCGTAGTCGCGCAACCGAGAAGCAAAGTTTTGTAGCATGGACCCCACACTTAACCGGTGGCCCCTCCCGCCCTCATCCGGCGGTTCAGTTAAAACCGGCAGTTACTAATTGGCAGCAAAGCCAAAAGACAGCATTCCTATCGTGCGACTCGTTCAATGTCAAGCCAAAATTTGGAGCCGCATACTTCCCCCACCAACTGCTCAGCCCAAATCTGACAATTTTCACTATCATCTCACAGCCACACGAAGCCTAACGGCCCCCTGCTGGCGCTGGCACCGTAAAGGTTTCTGGCGGGTCAAAATAACACTGATGCCACAATGCCGCGTCGTTCAGCGTCCCAGCCTTCCACTGTCGAACCGTCGGAACCGTAGCAGCAATCATCCCGCCGTCCACCGAATCGAAAATCAGCACGACCCCCGCGAGTTCGTGAGTCTTAGAAGCGAGTTCGCCGTAATTCTTGTCGAAAAGAGACTTGGCATATTCCAGCTTCGCTTCTGCACCGCTGTCTTTTTCGCTTTCCTGGATTTTCTGCACCGAGATGATCTTCACATTTTTGCCGCGCAGCGGTTCCCAGTCCCCTGGAAACGGTGCCGTCTCTTCCCGTGTCACCTGAAACAGATCCGCCGCAACCGGCTTGGCATTGGGATTGTTCGTCGGAACATCCGATATGCCCTCCGGCATCTCCAAACTTGTTCGCCAGATCCAGCCTCGCGACAGTCCTGAAATCTTCACGTGCACCCAATCCGTGCTGTAATCGAGCATCTCGAATTCATCTTGCGCGCTGGCCAGGAACAAAGTCTTGGCCGTCAAGCTTGGGCTCGCCACCACCGGAGTTCCGCTCTTCTTGACAGCCACCAAATTCTTGGGGTGCACCTGGTTGCGCAAAACTTCTTCCAGACTGTTGGCTTCCGCTTGCAGTCCGCTCGCAGCCTGGTCCACAGGACTCTTCGGTGCATTTCGGGTCTCCGCCAGTTGCTTCCCCGATAATTTTTGCTCTGCAGATGAAAACGGTCGTCCGCTGTCGGGCGATTTTGGCATCGGCGCAGAAATCGACGGCTCAGATTTTTCGCTGCTCACATTTGCTTGTTCCGTTGTCGTCCGCCTGCCAGTCGGCGCCGCACTCTGCTCCGAACCCCCTGCCCGGTTCCCGCGGCCAGCGCTATTTGTCAGCTGGTCCGTCAGTTGGTCCAACAGATCGGTCTCCAGCCGGCCATTCGAAGTCAGCAATTGGTACCCCGATCGTGACGGACTCGCATCCGTATACCACGCAGTCACCTTGGTGCTGACCCGCACCACCGATCCCCCGTTAGGCAAAGACCTGACCTGCACCCCGGACTGATAAAAGGCCCGTTGGTAGTGATTCAGCGGATGTTCGCCGGCCACAGCGAAGCCTTCGAGCGCCGGAAGATGTCCACTCATCGCCGGTTGTAACTGCTTTAACGCGTTCTCGACGACTGCCTTCGACTGACGGTAGGTGCGCTCGTATCCTCCCGATGCGCCGGCTGGCTCCCCAGCCACCTGCGCCACCATCGTCGAAGCCGCGACGAGCGCCAGTCCAGCAGCCACGCCGATGCCGGCGACCGCGTTCCCCATCCATCGCTTGCGATCACTCAAGGCATGGGCTCCAGCTGGTCGCGAAGAAGCCATCCGTGGTCGCCGTCGCGGGTCTCGACGCCATACCAGTACGTGGTCGTGATCAGTATCAAAATCTCGGTTCCCGGATCCAAAGACTTCATCGTGTTCGCCGTATGAAATGGAGCGGTTTTCAACGGCGCTCCGGGCTCTTTCACACGGCGTCCGACTTGCCGGCGCAGATCGGTCACGTATTGTTCCAGCGTTTCTCCAGAATGTTCGAACGACGACGGCTCGTTTGCGAATGCCCGCGTCGTTCCACCAGCGGAAGCCGTTTCGCCGCCTCGGTTCGCATTACTGTCAGTAGCGACATCCGAAGCGGTGGCCGCCGGCGTGCCCAGTACTTCCTGATTGTTGGGCTGACTATTGGATTCCGGATTGCCCGACGCCTCCTCGCTCGGCGGGGCCGGTTCGGACATCTCGGGGTCTCGGCTCGAGCTGAATAGTTCCTTGGCCCGGCGCTGTTTTTTCGCTTCCAGAGCCTCTTCCGTCTCTTTTTTCATCAGTTCGACGGAAGCCAGACGCTCCTGAATGTCTTTGTATTCGGCGCTCTCTACCGAACCGTTCGATTTGTGGAAGACATGCCGAAAATCCTCCACAAACACCGCGTCAATCCGCAGCACGGTGTTCTTGTCGCCTTGGGGTTGCACGACATATCGCACCGCCAGCGTCCCCACGTCGGAGCTGTCCTGGAAATTCAGCGGATCCAGCGCCTGCTTTCGAACCTTGTAAAAAACCTTTCCACCCTCCGTCCACGGCTTAAATACGGGAGTGGATGTCGCCGCGACTGCCGCGGCGACGTATTCGTCTTTGTTGTATTCCTTGGTTCCCCGGATGATGGTGTTTTGCGCCACATCGTCGACAACTTCAGCAACTTCCGGTTCGGGAAGCGGGATATTGACGATCAGTCCCTCGCCGTACTGCAAAACTTTTTTGTCGCGTCCGTGTGCGGGAATCGCGGCGGTGAGCAACACCAGGATAGCCGCAAAACCGCCATAACGCGAAAGGTAGGCCGTCAGATGGAGTGGAAATCGATGAAGCTCGGTACGCGTTTTAAAGTTTTCAGTGCGTTGAATCCTGACCCACATCCCAACGAACTCCACTCTTCCTGTTGCAAGAGTCTCATACGCTCCGCGGTTGCTGTCAACCGGCGCCGTCGAGCGCCCAGCGCCCATCCCAGAGTCACACTTCCAGCCGTCAAGTAAATAATTTGTAAAAAAATCGTGTAAACCCTATTGCACTTCGTCAACTGCGGTAGTAGTATCCGTCGGCGAGTGAGTGGTAGGACCACTTCACCTGAAAAGTTTTCCGTTCTGTGGGGGCGCGGCTGCCTGGCGAAGATCGAGCGGATCGCCGGGGCCGGGTTTGCGAGTGTTCGTTTTTTGTATTTCCAAAATATATGAGCTTGTCTGAGGAGTGCAGCATGCGTATGTGGGCGCAATCTCATCTCTGTCAGAAAGCGCAGCGGGTACATGTCGTCCTCGCCGCTGCTTTCGCCTTGATTGTTCTGATTCTGAGTACCAGCCAGTCTGCGAATGCGCTACCCGCTTTCGCTCGCAAGTACGGCCTCCGCTGTTCCGCCTGTCATGAAAGTTGGCCGATGCTCAATTTCTTCGGCCAAAAATTCAAAGACAACGGCTACCAGCTTATGAACGATCGCGATGCGCCGATCTGGCAAAACCCCGCATATTGGCCCGTCACCTTCCGCATCACCCCGATCTGGCACCGTGTCAGCACAAACAAAGTTCAGGCAGACTCGGTTCCGGGCAATGGAGACGGCGCTACCGAGCAGAAGATCACTTCTTCGGGCTTTGATCTCAGTGGCCTCGACTTCCACACCGGTGGAACCTTGGAGAAGAACTTCTCCTTCTACGTTCTCCCGTCTTCCGATGCCACCGCCTCCTTCCACTTCGAAACCGTGATGGCGCGCATCGACAACATCAAAGGCAGCCCCTGGTTGAACGTGAAGCTGGGTAAGTTCGAACTGGACAATCTGCTTTCCGAGAAACGCATCCTGACCCTCACCGGGAACGGTGGCATTTATCAGCTTTATCACTTTATCCCTGCGGGCGACGGCAACGTCTTCGGCCAGATGGGTGACAACCAGCTTGGTCTGGAAGTCATGGGACACTCGGCTAACGACCGTACTCGTTACTCCGTGGCTCTACTTAGTTCGAATGACGGACAGGTAGGCTTGCCTTACGGAGCCGAATCTTATTCCACGTTTATTACAGGTAGTCAGGCATTCGATACCGGCAAACTCGGCGTCGATCGCGTTGGCTTTTACGCCATGGCGGGTGAAGCTCCCATTAGTTGGCAGACCAATGGCGGTGCCGCCATTGCCGGATCGGGTGGCAACAACAAGGGCTACAGCCGCGAAGGTTTCGTCGGGCAGTTCTACTTTGGCAACCACGCCGATGTCACCGTGGTCACGCAACATGGCGAAGACAACGTCTGGTTCGGTCAGGGCTATGGAGACTATATCGACGGCATCGCTCCGAACAACTACATTCCGGGCGTTTCCGTATTGCCGTCCGGAGCCCGTAACCCAACTTGGAACGGTGTTCTCGTCGAGCCCCATTACGTCGTAAGTCCACAGATGATTCTGCTGGCGCGCTACGAAACCATCCGTATGTCGCAGCAGTCCACACCAGGAGCTCCATCAAACTTGGGCAACATTTCGACCTATACCGCCGGCTTCCGTTACAACCCGTTCATGACGAGCCGCGCGGGATGGGCCTATCACGCCGAATACAACTGGTGGCATCAGGATGGAACTTCTCCTGTCTCCGCTACCAACCTGACCAGCAGCGAAGTGTTGTTGGGTATCGACTTTGACTTCTAACCATCAGACATCCGCCGGCGATCGCAAGTCGCCAGCGTTGACTTACGGTGCAAGGTGCTGACTATGAAAAGTTCGAAACTCATGCGTTGTATCGGCGCGATTTTTTCCACGGCAGTTCTAGGGGCGGCTTGCGCCGCCTGTCTCCTTGCCTCGGCCTTTGCCCAGGATGTGCCGGACGTTGGTCCCAAACCTCCCGTCGTCGTAAAGCCCATGGAAAGCCACATCGGCAATCTCACTGGCCACGCCGCCGAAGGGAAGTCGGACTACCGCCGTTATTGTGCTGGCTGTCATGGCGACTACGGCGATGCCAACGGCGAGAACGCACCCTGGCTTGAACCAAAGCCCCGCGACTTCACCATGGCTACTTTCAAATGCCGTTCCACTCTCACTGGAACGCTGCCGACCGATGAAGATCTCTTCAACACTCTCAAGCGCGGCATCGTCAACTCGAATATGCCGCCCTGGAATACCTTCTCCAATCAGCAGCGCGCCGACCTCGTCGCCTACATCAAGATCTTTTCGCCGCGCTGGGATAAAGAGAAAGCCGGAACGCCCATCAAGGTTCCTGAGGAGACGCCAATAACCATTGAAAGCATCGCCCACGGCAAGGAACTTTTCACGAAGCTCGAATGCTGGAAGTGTCACGGTCCCCACGGCGAAGGCGACGGTCCTTCAGCCTCAACTCTCACCGACAGCAAAGACAATCCGATTCGTCCCTATAATTTTGCCCTTGGAAAAGATGACTCCCGCTTCAAATGCGGCGTTACCAATCAGGATGTCTACAAGATCTTCATGACTGGTGTTGACGGCACACCGATGCCTTCTTTCGCCGACGTCATTCAGCCGAACGATGCCTGGGATCTCGTTCACTTCCTGCGCACGCTCCAGGTTCATCGCCATAGCAAAGAGAACGATGTTCTAATGGCTGCGCACGGAGTTATTCCTCCGTACGTGGATAAGAACCCACCAGCCGCCGCCCCTGCCCCCGCCGACAAGGCGCCCGGAGGCGGTCAGTAATTCAATGCTTGCAGAATACCCCGAGGAGGGAGTTACTAGAATGCGTACTAAGCAAATGCAATTTGTTTTTCTGACCTTACTCGTGAGTTCGTCTCTGATGTTCGCGGGAACGGTCACAGGAAAAGTGACTTATACGGGCACGCCCGTGAAGCCGAAGACGATCGACATGTCAAAGGAACCGACTTGCGCGAAGCAGCACGCCACTCCCGTAACGACTGAGTCGGTTGTAACCGGGCCCAACAACGCTCTGGAGAACGTCGTGGTGTACATTTCATCGGGCGCCCCCGATGACGGTCAGGTTCCAGCGCAGGCTGTCACCTTCGACCAAAAAGGATGCCAGTACATTCCACACGTTCTCGTCATGCACACCGACCAGGAACTCAAAATCGTCAACAACGATCAGACCTCCCACAACATTCACCCGCTGGCCAAGATAAACCAGGAGTGGAACAAGTCGCAGCCCCCTGGAACTCCTCCCATCGTTACCAAGTACGACAAGCCGGAATTTATCTCGGTGAAATGCAACATCCATCCCTGGATGCACGGTGAGTTTGCGGTTCTCAAGACGAATCACTACGACATCAGCAAGGGTGGAGGCGACTTCAAACTGCCCAATCTGCCTCCCGGTAAATACACCATTACTGCCTGGCAGGAGGATTACGGCACGCAGACCGCCGACGTCTCCATCACTGGTAATGAAAGCAAGGAAGTCAACTTTACTTTCAAAGCAAAAGCTTACTAAGGTATTGAACTGCGGCGGAGTCCCGAATTCTCCGCCGCCGTTTTTTCGGGCCCTGAAAGCCAGTAACGCAAGAACCAAAGGACCAACCAACATGGCGAAGCTTTTTGCTGTCACCATTATCGTAATCGCGATTCTTTCGGCTATCCCGATTCTGCGCCACACTTGGGATGCGCCCGAAGACATCTCGACCCATGGCCGCCTGATCGACGAACAGATGACGGAGACCATGGCCGAGGCGGGAATCTCCTTCCTCGCCGCGCAATTTATTTTGGCGATCTTCATCTGGAAATTCTCCAACCGCCCCGCTGACGCGAAGATTACGAAATTCCCCGGCGGCGCGAAGGGCTTGGTGATCGCTGCCATCCTTGTAGTAGGCATCGAAGTCATGGCCCTCGGCGTCTTTGGCGTCAAAGCCTGGGCCGACGTTTATCTTGTCGCTCCGGCCGCCGATGCCATGCCCATTCAGGTCCAAGCCGGTCAATTCGCCTTTTACTTCCGCTATCCCGGCCCGGATGGAAAATTCGGCGGGATTCATCCCGAAATGGTGAATGAAGGAACCCAGAACATCTTTGGTCTTGATCCCGAACACGATGTTGCCGCCAGAGACGATATTGTGGCTGCCGAGATGGCGATCCCCGTCAACAAAGAAGTCCACCTTCTCATGCATTCGAAAGACGTGGGCCATTCTTTCTACGTCCGGGAACTGCGGGTTCAGCAGGATTTTGTTCCGGGGCTCGACGTCTCTCTGCACTTCACTGCCACCAAAATCGGCAAGTACGAGATTGTCTGTACCCAGCTCTGTGGTCTGGGGCACTACAACATGAAGGCGTATCTCGAAGTGATGTCGCAATCGGATTTCGACGCGTGGTTGAAGCAGCAGGCAGGGCAATAGTTCGAGAGAAGGTTCAACAGAAAGTTCGAGACAAAGATCGACAAGAGTTCAGAAATTAGTTCTTCCATTCGCGTCTCGACGCGGCTGGAAACATTCGACCCATCTCTGAGGTGAGGGATCTATGCACGATATGTCAGTGCACGCGGTACATCATGCTCCCCCGACGACGTTTATTCGGAAGCACGTATTTAGCCTCGACCATAAAGTAATCGGCAAACAGTACTACGCCCTCGCCCTGGTCGCCGCTTTTATCGGGATGTTCCTTTCCTGGCTGATGCGCATTCACCTCGCCTGGAACAACGCGGCCATCCCCGGCCTTCAACTTCTCTCCTCAACTGGCGCTCCCGGCGGAATCATGACGCCGGAATACTACCTGCAGTTGCTGACCATGCACGGGACCATCATGGTCTTCTTTGTGCTCACCACCGCTCCCTTCGCGGCCTTCGGCAATTATTTCCTGCCTATCCAAGTGGGTGCCGAAGATATGCCGTTCCCCCATTTCAACATGATGTCGTTCTGGGTCACCTTTATGGCGTTCCTGGTCCTGATGTCATCTTTCTTTGTCGGTGACGGACCAACCCTCGGCGGTTGGACCCAATACGCCCCGCTCAACGCCATCGGTTCCGTCGGCGGCCCGGGCCAGGGTGCCGGTGTAGTGCTGTGGGCGATTTCCATCGGACTATTTTGCGTCGGTCAACTATTAGGCGCGTTGAACTTCATCACCACGACCCTCGACCTCCGTGTCAAAGGCATGAGCCTCATGCGTCTGCCGCTTAGCGCCTGGGCCTGGTTCATCACCTCGTGCATGGGACTGACCGCTTTCGCCGTTCTAATGCCCGCTTGCATCCTCGTGATCCTCGATCACGTCGCGGGTACCAGCTTCTTCGTTGCTTCTGGCCTGGTAATCAATGACCAGATGCTGCCGCATTCCGGCGGTTCAACCCTGCTCTGGCAACACCTTTTCTGGTTCTTCGGACACCCCGAGGTTTACATCGCCATCGTCCCAGGTCTCGGCATCGTCTCGCACATTTTGCTGGCCAACATGCGGCGGCCGATGCTCAGTCACAGAACTCTGATTTATTCCATGGGAGCACTCGCCATCCTGAGCTACATGGTCTATGGGCACCACATGTTTGTCAGCGGCATGAATCCTTTTTCCTCGCTGGCATTCTCGTTCCCCACTCTGGTCATTACCATCCCGTCGACCATCGTGGTGCTGATCTGGACCTTCAGTCTTTACGGTTCCAAACTGCGCATTAACTCCGCATCTTTGTTCTCTCTCGGTTTCATTTCGATGTTCGTCAGTGGCGGCGTCAGCGGATTCTTTCTGGCTCAGCCCTCTATCGACATCATGCTCCACGCCACCTACTTTGTGGTCGGCCACTTCCACCTCGTAATGGGCGTCGCCGCCATGTTCGGCATCTTTGCGGGAACCTACTTCTGGTTCCCCAAGATGACCGGGCGAATGATGAACGAGACCCTGGGCAAAATTCATTTCTGGATGAGCTTCGTCGGAGCCTACTGCATCTTCATGCCCTTCCATTATCTGGGTATGGCCGGAAACGTCCGTCGCTACTCCAGTTTCGTCGATGACTTCCTGCAGCCGCTGATTCCGGTTCACCGCTTCATCACTATTGCGGCTCTCTTTACGGGTCTCGCGCAAGTGATTTTCCTCATTAACTTGATTCACAGCCGCTTCTGGGGTGCGGCCGCTCCCGACAATCCCTGGGAAGCGACCTCGCTCGAATGGAGTACGCCCACTCCGCCTCCCTTCGACAATTTCGGTGGGAAGCACCCCATCGTTTACCACGATCCTTATCAGTACGGGGTGAAGAGTTCGGTCGGCGATTACGTGATGCAGACCTCGCCCGAACAAGTGGTGACGGAGCACGACGAAAAGTAATTTTTCGGATTATTTTGAGCGCCCTCGTTCGACACGGGTTCCCAGAAACAGCCCAGCGCATGCGCTGGCGGAAGTAGAAAAGGAAATCGGCAGTTATGGCAACAACAATACCGGAACCGCCCCAAATCGATCGGCTGACAGACCGCGGACACACCGGGAATGGCAACGGCAACTGGAACAACCTCGTTCCGGCGGATGGCAACCTGCGCGAGGTGATGGATTATTCCCCACCGCCTTCGTCGACGGCCATCTGGGTCGTGCTTTTTGCCGTCACCATGATGTTTGCGGCATTTACGAGCGCCCTCATTGTCCGCAAAGGATCGTCGCAGGACTGGCAATCCTTTACTTTGCCGTCGATCCTGTACTTCAACACGTTTTTGCTCCTCGTCAGCAGCGTGACTCTTGAAGTTGCGCGACGCCGCGTGGCCGCGTTTATGGGCGCCCTCAGAACCCATGCGGCACAGAATTCCACCGCGAGTCCAGCACGCTGGCTGTACATAACCTTATTTCTGGGATTGCTCTTCGTCGCCGGCCAGTATGTCGCATGGAAACAGCTAGCCGCCCAGGGACTATATCTCGCGACTAACCCCAGCAGCTCATTCTTCTATCTGCTGACCGCGGTTCACGCGGTTCACGTGCTGGGCGGTTTGGGCGGTCTTATTTACTGCATACGCAAATTACATAAGTCCACCCTTCGGAGAAACGCCCTGGTTGCCACCGCGCGCTACTGGCACTTTATGGGCGGACTCTGGGTTTACTTGCTTGTGCTGCTTTGGATGAAACTTTAACCGACACAGGAGGCGCCGTGAGCCAAGCCGATTTGACCATGGGAGGACACTCGACAAGCGTGGTGACCGAACCACCTTTTTCGATTCCTACCAAGAAACTCGCGATGTGGCTGTTCATCATCGCTGATACCATGACTTTTGCCGCCTGCCTGGTCGCCTATGGCTTCTTGCGTAACGGAACCTCCGACTGGCCGCGACCCTTCCATAGCATTACCAACGTCGCCCTCATGACGTTCATTCTCCTGACCAGCAGTTTGACCATGCTCATCGGACTTCGTGCCGCCAAGGAAGGTGACAAGGCCAGCGCTTTCCGCTGGACGATGATTACCGCTGTCCTGGGCATCGCTTTCGCTTTCCTGCATATTCGCGAATGGTTCGGCCTGATCGACGAAGGCATGACCATGTTCAAGAATCCCTGGGGAACGGGATTGTTTGGCGCGTCATTTTTCAGCATCACCGGCTTGCATCTCACCCACGTCGTCAGCGGAATCATCGCGCTGCTGGTCGTTGGCGTCCGCTATCGCTCCGGCCGCTATAACTCCGATGATATCGAGATCCTCGGCCTCTACTGGCACTTCGTGGATCTCGTTTGGATGTTTGTCGTTCCGTTAGTCTACCTTTTGAATTTGAGCCACTAGACCGAAAACTCGGGGAGCCGAATGCCATGACAACAGCCACCGATCACAAGAGCAGCGGAATCGGAAAAGACCTCATTATCTATTTTTGCCTGCTCGCTCTCGCGGGCGTGCAATTCGTCATCGCTTACCAGAATATCGACATCGCACAAAAATTCACGCGTATGCTGGCCGTCGCTTGCATCGAGGCTAGCCTCGCTGTTCTCTTCTTCATGCACCTTTGGACAGAAAAACGCGCCTTCCTCGTTTTTGTTGTGGTCTTTACCATTTCCGTCCTGCTCGGCATGCAGTATGGTTGGACGGATAGCACCCGCATGCTGGTCGGCGCCCCATTCTCGAATGTGAAGTAAGAAGTGCCAAGTAAGAGGTTGAGAGTTGAGAAGAAGATTGACGAATAAGTCGAAAAGCAAGTTTCTGCAAGCTCTGTCGAGAAACAAGTTTGGGTTCCGCAAGCCGGTCTTCTTTGTCGGGATCGCGCTTGTGGGATTGGCCCTCCTCGGCCCTCCCCCAGCCTTCTCCCAAAGCTGCGCTCTCTGCTACACCCAGGCCGCCTCCGCCGGCGTTCGCATGATTCAGGCTCTGCGCAGCGGAATTCTCATTCTCATCGTTCCACCCACGTTCATGTCGATCTGCATGGTCTTTATTATCGGTCGCAAACGCAATCAGTTCCGACAGGAAGACGACGATCAGGACGCCCCTGACTCCGGCCGCAACTGGTGAAACCACCGATTCATCTTCTTCTCAGTGGCAGTTGTTCGGCGCATTGTTGCCCGCAAATCGCGCCTTTATCCAACTGATCTGGTCCGCGGCCGACGCGGCCATCACCCCGCTCGCATCGAGATTCGGATACTGCAGGAAATCGACTCGGTCTCCTGCCTTGCACATGCGGCTGACAGTCGTCGCTGTCGACTCCGCCGGGATAACTCCATCTGCTCCCCCGGCAATCACCAGGATCGGCCCGCGCGCCGCTCTCTGACCCGCCATGTTGCCGCTAAAGAACTCCTTCACGAAGCGGTCATTCTCCCAGCCTGGTCTTAGTGTCGTGCCCCGCAAATCCAATGCCACGTCACCTCCGCAACTTTGCGTGAAGCGCTGGTACGCGAGCATGCCCTCGCTCGTCAGCATGTTACTGAGAGAAAACTCCGGGTAAAGCGCCTGCAAAGTCGACGCTAAGACGAGCATGCGATCGGTTGAGTCCCTCGCGAAACGTTTGTAGTCGTCCGCCGCATCCGATAGCCCTGAAACAGCCACGCTTCCCAAGTAGTTCGGATCGCGTACATCGCTCTCCGCCACAGCGGCGACAGCGCGGGCCCCTTGATACGTTCCCAAGGCGATCCACTTTGTCCCAATTTCTGGCACGGCCGCGCGCGCCGCCGGAATCGAGTACATCAAGTCCAACGCATTCGACTGCATGTCTTCGACAGACTTCCCCAAATCTGATCCTAATCCTGAATAATCCGTCGCCACGAGCGCGTATCCGAGGTTGGCGTACATCGCGAGAATGGGTCCGGCGCCAAGATTCTTCATCAACGAGGGCGCGCATTGCCGCGCTGCGCCCCTGAATTCGTGCGCCCACGCAATTACCGGCCAGCCGCCCGCCGGCGCTTTTCCATCCGGAATCAGAACCACGCCCGAAACCGCAACGTCTTCTCCCCTCGCTGTTCGCGAGTGGTAGAGAATTCGCAATGCCGACAATTCGAAGGGAAGGCTGTATTGCCGATTCGGTTCCGAGCGTATCAATTCCCCAGCCTTTCCGGGCGGTAAAGGTCGTGGGGCATCGTAAAACTTAGTCAGTGGAAGAGTGGCGGGCGTTCGAAATCTCTGAGCCGGCCGTACCGCCTGGGTTTGTGCGATCGCCCAACAATTCGCCAGTCCATACGCAAGCAGACCAATCACGACCACTCGGAACGATGTTCCCGACTTGCGACTCGAGAATCGAAACAAGACCAGCTTCTTCATGATCCTTAGCTCTACTTATCCCTTAAAAAACCCAAGTCGCAAATTCTTGCACATTGGTTGGGATAAGATGGCACCTGGAATTGTGACCCAGCGAATAACTCTGTATGCAACTAAGACCGAGAGTCAAGTCGACCACAGACCCATCCTCGGCTCTTAATAACCGTGCACTTTGTGCTTCTTAGGCCTTCGTTCGACGTTCGGAAGCCCACTTACCCGAAATCCCTGCCCAGAGCCGAATTCCAACCAAATCGGGAATTTTACTCTTCTTACCGAACTTTACCATCCATAAGTGTTTGCTGATCGACCGGCAGATGCTAAAATCGCTTATGGCAAAAACGCTGATTGAAACTGTCGTCAAACAACTGCAGCAGGAACGTTCGCGGCTCGAAGACGAACTCCACCGCGTCACCGCTGCTCTAACTACCTTCGGAAAAGTTTATATGCAAGGCGGTTCCAAGACCGTTGCCAGCGCTGCTCCGAAGAAACGGTTCATCTCCGCCGCCGGACGCAAGCGAATTGCAGCCGCGCAGCGCGCACGATGGGCGAAAGTAAGGGCTGGCAAGAAGTAAGGGTGCGTTTGCCGATTTTTCCACGCGGCAGAAAATCAGGTCGGCCTTAAATCAGTGCTCGGGCAAACGATTCTCGTTTGCCGCCTCCCCCAGTACTGTTCCCACAAATTTGGCAAATTCCAGAACATCCGCCTCCGTCGTGTCGAAAGAGCACATCCATCTCACCACCGACTCCTCTTCGCTCCACACGTAAAAAAAGTACCGTTCTTGTATCTTGCCGATAGTATTTCTTGGAATCTGGACGAACACCCCGTTCGCTTCGACGGGATACACAATCTTGAGCCCCGGAATTTTCTTGACTTCGGCTTCCAGCAGCCGCGCCATCCGATTGGCGTGCTCTGCATTCCGCCGCCAGAGTTCATTCGTTAGCAGCGCCGCCATCTGTGCCGACATAAAACGCATCTTCGATGCCAGCTGCATTCCCTGTTTCCGCACGAACAGAAAATCCTCCGCCAGCTCCGGACGAAAGAAAACGACAGCCTCCACCCCCATCAACCCGTTCTTCGTTCCTCCGAATGAAAGTACATCCACACCCAAATCCCGAGTCGCCTGCCGCAATGTAAGCCGCTGGGCCGCTACCGCGTTCGAAATTCGCGCCCCATCCATGTGCAGGAACATCTCTCGTTCGTGTGCAAACCGCGCCAGCGCCTCGATCTCCTCCGTTTCGTATACCGTTCCCATCTCCGTCGCCTGCGTAATCGAAATCACCCGCGGCTGCACATGATGCTGGTCGCCGATTCCGTGATACGCATGCTCCACGGCTTCCACCGTGAGCTTCCCAGACGGAGCCGGTAAAGGCACCAGCTTGCACCCCGTCATCCTTTCCGGAGCCCCGCATTCGTCCGTATAAATATGCGACAGTTCGGGACACAGTACGGCGTGATACGGTCGCGCCAGGGCCTGCAGGCTCAAAACATTCGCCGCTGTCCCATTGAATACCAGGAACACGGCCACATCATCCCCAAACTGCTCCCGAAATTTTGCGACTGCCGCCTCCGTGTGTACGTCGTCCCCATATCCCACGGCGTGCCCCTCGTTCGCCCGGCGCATCGCCTCCAGCACCTCCGGATGCACCACGGCATTGTTATCGCTGGCAAAACTGCGGCTCGGCTTCATGACAAAACAATCTAGCAGAAGTGAAAATTCTTCGGAGCCTTCCCGCATCCCACGGAATCTATATCTTTGATCTATGATTAGCAGAAATTAGCTCAAAGCCAGTTCGCTGCTGCGAGAGTGTGTGCAGAAAAAGCGTCCATAGCCTGCCGCGATTGGCAGGGAACCCGGTACCAGGGTTGAGAAGTCCGTTCCAGATCCAAGTCTTTTTGAGGAAACCGTCGTGATTTTGACGAACTTCGCATTACGGCCAAATCGAATACCTATGTATCCAAACTTCGCTCGAAAGTCCTGTCTCATCCCCGCTGCCGCACTCCTGGCGGCTCTTCTGCTGACCACCGCCTGCGGCAAAGGCAACGAGGCCAAGGCCGCCGCCCCTCAGGCGATGCCGGTGAAAGTTCATACCGCCACCGCCGAAAAAGTGAACAACACCACGGATTACGTCGCCACCTTGAAGTCCCGCGATTCCGCCGTCGTCATGCCGCAGGTCGAGGGCATCATTACCCAGATCTTCGTCCACTCGGGTGAGCCGGTTGCTGCCGGAGCGCCCATGGTGCAGATTGATCCCTCCAAGCAGGAGGCCACACTTAGGAGCCAGGACAACGCTCGCGCCGCCCAGGTCGCACAGGTTACCTGGGCCAAGCAAAATTACGCGCGCGTCAGCGGCCTCGCCGCCGCCGGCGTCGTCAGTAAGCAGGATCTCGACCAGGCACGCAGCACCCTCGACGCCGCCCAGGCGCAGCTCACCTCGCTTGAGGCCCAGGTCAACGAGCAGCAAGTTGAATTGCATTACTATCGCGTGGTCGCACCTCGCGCCGGCATCGTCGGAGATATCCCCGTCCGCGTCGGCGATCGCGTCGTGACCACCACCCAACTCACCACCGTCGATCGTCCCGGCAGCCTCGAAGCTTACATTTACGTTCCCATCGAGAAATCGGGCGACCTGAAGATGAATCTTCCCGTCCAGATCGTCGACGGCGAAGGGAAACTCCTGGCGCAAAGCCGCATCACTTTCATCTCGCCGCAGGTGGACAACTCAACCCAGACCATTCTCGCCAAGGCTACCATCACCAATTCCAATGACGCCCTGCGCACCGCTCAGTTCATTCGAGCCCGCGTCGTCTGGGGCAGCGAGGAGAAACCCGTCGTCCCCGTCGTCGCGGTCTCCCGGGTTGGCGGTCTGTACTTCGCCTTCGTCGCCGAGCCCGATTCAAAAGGCGGATACGTCGTCCGCCAGAAGCCGGTTCAGATCGGCGAGATCGTGGGCAACGACTACGTCGTCCTCGATGGCATCAAGCCGGGCGATAAAGTCGTCATCTCTGGCACACAGTTTTTGATCGATGGCATACCAGTAATCCCGCAAGAAACGGCAGCGAGTTAAGTCCGGAAATAAATCTCACATCCCATGGCAGGGAAGAACGTCGGCACACAGCTCTACACTGAGAACTGGGAAACCGAGAACTGAGAACTGTTTTCTATGGTCGATTTTTTTATCAGTCGTCCCGTCTTTTCCACCGTCTGCGCCCTGCTCATCATTCTTGCGGGCGCGGTTTGCATTCCCATACTGCCCATCTCGCAATTTCCTAACCTCGCTCCTCCCCAGGTCGGCGTCACTGCCGTCTACACCGGAGCCAGTTCGCAGACCGTCGAAGCGGCCGTAACCACGCCGCTTGAGCAGCAGATCAATGGCGCTGAGGGGATGAAGTACATCACCTCCTCCAGCACCAACGATGGCGTCAGTACGGTTACCGCGACGTTCGACATCACCCGCGATCCCGATCTCGCCACGGTTGATATCGAGAACCGCGTCAACACCGCTTCCGGACGTCTCCCCGCCGCCGTCAAGCAGATTGGCATCACCGTCGCCAAGACCTCGCAGAACTTCGTCTTTGGCGGAGCCGTATTCTCGCCCGACGGCCGCTTCACTCCGCTCTTCATCAGCAATTATCTCGATGTCTATGTCCGCGACAGTCTCAAACGCGTCCCCGGAGTCGCCGACGTCCTTATCTTTGGAGAGCGCAAGTACTCCATGCGCCTGTGGCTTGACCCCGTTCGCCTCGCGGGCCGTTCCCTTACCGCCGACGACGTCGTCAATGCGCTCGCCGAGCAGAACGTCGAAGTGGCCGCCGGCAGCGTGGGCTCGCAGCCCGCAATGCCCGGGCAGAATTTTCAGATCAGCGTCCGCGTCGTGGGCCGCCTCTCCGAAGCCCAGCAGTTCGACAACATCATTCTCAAGAGCAATCCCGACGGCACTCTGGTTCGCCTTAGAGACGTAGGACACGCCGAACTTGGCGCCGAGGACTACAGCACCGACCTCGATTACAACGGCCGCGAGGCGGTCGGCATCGCCGTCACCCAGCTTTCTACCGCCAACGCCCTCGATGTCCACCAGAAGTGCGTCGCCGAACTCGATCGTCTCTCCAAGCGCTTCCCGCCCGGCATGAAGTACGAAATCGCTTTTGATACCACCGACGCTGTAAGCGAATCCATACGCGACGTCGTTTTCACGGTGGGTTCCGCGATCCTGCTGGTCATTCTCGTGATCTTCGTTTTTCTCGGCGATTGGCGAACCACGATCATTCACTTCATCGCCACTCCCGTTTCGCTTATCGGAACGTTTACTTTCATCAAGCTGCTTGGTTTTTCCATCAACACACTGACGCTCTTCGGCATTACCCTCGCCACCGGCCTGGTCGTCGACGACGTGATCGTGGTGATCGAAAATATCGAGCGCCACTTACAAGAGGGCGAGCCCAGTGCGGCCAAAGCGGCCTCCGACGCCATGCGGGAAGTCACCGGCGCGGTGATCGCCACCTCGCTCGTACTGGTAGCCGTGTTCGTGCCGGTCGCCTTCTTCCCCGGCACCACAGGCATCCTCTTCCGGCAATTCGCTTTAACCATCGCCTTTTCCATTTCGATTTCTGCCTTCAACGCTCTCACCCTCGCGCCTGCTCTGGCGGCAATTCTGCTTGGCCGCCTGCACGGAGAAAAAAACTGGTTCGCCAAGTTCGTCGATCGTGTGCTCCTATCCGTCAATAACGGATATGTTCGCGCCCTGCGTTTCGTCCTGCGCTTCGAAGTCGTCGCTCTCATCCTCTTCGTCCTCGGCCTCGGCCTCACTTTCCTGGTCTTCCGCCGTGTGCCCCAGGGCTTCGTGCCGACCGAGGATCAGGGTTATCTCATCGTCGCCATTCAGGCCCCATCCGGAGCTTCGCTCGACTACACCCGCAATATCGGACGGCAGGTTTCGGCCATCACAAAAAACATGCCTGAAATTCGTGGCACGTTCTCGGTCGCCGGCTTCAGCTTTGGCGGCGCCACGCCGAACGCCGGACTCGTCTTCCTCCCTCTTCAACCTTACGGGAAGCGCGGCGGTGAAGAGCATGCCGCCCCTGCCATCTTGAACCGTCTCCGCGGACCTCTCTTCGGAATCTCAGGCGCCATCGTCATTCCCTTCGAGCCCCCTGCCGTCCAGGGTCTCGGCCAGTTCGGCGGCTTCCAATACGAACTGCTCGATCAGGGTAACCACACCTTGCAGGACATCGACAAGACGACTCACGACCTCATTCGTGCCGCCATGACTCGTCCCGAAAAAGACCTCACTGGACTCTTCACCACCTACACCGCGAGCGACCCCCAATACGTCGTCACCATCGACCGCGAAAAGGCCAAGAGCCTCCACGTCCCCCTCGGCCAGATCACCGACACCCTCAGCGTCTACATGGGTTCGTCCTACGTCAACGATTTTGATTTCAACAACCGTTCCTATCGCGTCTACGTTCAGGCCGACAAGCAATACCGCTCCCATCCGCAGGATATCGGCCAGTACTACGTGCGTTCCGACTCCGGCTCGATGATCCCGCTCCAGAATCTCGTCACCGTCGCCCAGACTCCGGCGCCACAGGTCATCAATCACTACAACCTGTTCCGCTCCTCTGAAATCAATGGCTCCGCCGCGCCCGGCTTCAGCTCAGGACAAGCCATCAACGCCATGCAGCAACTCTCTGCCAAAACGTTGCCGCAGGGCTACAGCTATGAATGGTCGGGCATTTCGCTCGAGGAGCTTGCCGCCGGCTCGACCACCGTCATTCTCTTCGGTCTCGGAACCCTCGTGGTCTATCTCACGCTTGCGGCACTCTACGAAAGCTTTGTGCTCCCCTTCATCATCCTGCTCGCCGTTCCCATGGCCCTGCTCGGCGCGCTCGGCGCGCAATGGATCCGCGGGTTGCAAAACGACGTCTACTGTCAGGTCGGCCTCGTCATGCTCGTGGGCCTCGCCTCCAAGAACGCCATCCTGATCGTCGAATTCGCCGAGCAACTCCGCCAGCGCGGCATGACGATTCTTGAATCGGCGGTTGAAGCAACCCGCATCCGTTTGCGTCCCATCCTGATGACCTCGTTGGCCTTCATCATGGGCGTCGTTCCTCTGGTCGTCGCCACCGGCGCCGGAGAAAACGGACGCCACTCCGTCGGCACCACGGTCTTCGGCGGCATGATCATGAGTACGATCCTGAACCTGTTCTTCATCCCGGTTCTCTACCTGTTGATCGAAGGCTTTCGAGAGCGCCGCCGCAAACCGAAAGCAGTCTAATTACAGGGAGCGACGGGCCACCCCGCCCGTCCACTCCACTCACTGCCCGCGATTCTGAACCACGTAGGGCGGACGCATTCGTCCGCCCCCGCCCAGCCCAATCGCCCGAAACCGGACCACAAAAAAAAGCAACTAACAGTGCCGTTAGAGCGTCCTATCAACCGAATTCAGGGCGATGTCAGGCCGTTACTTCACGATGTGCGAAAAATTTCCGTGAGGTCCAGCAACATGAAAAAAAAGTCGTTCGCAGTACAAGCTCTTACGCTACTCTTCGCTTCAATGATTTTCTCGATGGTGGCCTCTGCCAGTCCCACCACCCAGGACAACCAAGCCGCTGGCGCGCTCAACCAGAAAGCCTACGACCGTATTGTCAAGGAAGTCCGTCATGAACTCGTGATGCTTCCGTATTACGGCGTCTTCGACAACCTCTCCTATAAAGTCGATCCCGACGGAACCGTAACTCTTCAAGGCCAGGTCGCCCGGCCCACTCTCAAGTCCGACGCTGAAAACGTGGTCAAGAAAATTGAAGGCGTCGAGAAAGTCGTCAACAACATCGAAATTCTGCCCACCTCCTTCAACGACGACCGCATCCGTCGCGCCGTTTACCGCGCCATCTATGGCAACAGCGTGCTGTCCCCATACCAGATGCGAGCCGTGCCTCCCATTCACATTATTGTCAAGAACGGACACGTCACCCTCGAGGGCGCCGTTGCCCGCTCCATGGACAAGCAAATCGCCGGCGTGCAAGCCAACACTGTTTCCGGCGTATTTTCCGTAGACAACAACCTGGTGGTCGACGAACCCGACGATAAGGATAAGGATAAGAAAGACGACAAGAAGAAGTAGAAGCTCGTGCGGGATGGGCCAGTGTGCGGGACGGGCTAGTGTGGGGACGGGCGTCCCGCCCGTCCAAGCCGAGCGAATGCTCGGCAGCTACGTTGACACCGATTCGACATATTGGGATGGCTGGGCCGCCAGTCCATCCTAAGTTCGTCCAGCCATTCAATCTGCGAATCCGCCCCGCAATCTACAATGACCTGTGCCTCCTCTAGTCCCCACGATCCCGCCGAATGAGATCGCCCGCGCCGCCGCCCTTCTCCGCGCCGGACGCCTCGTCGCCTTCCCCACCGAAACCGTCTACGGACTCGGCGCCAACGCCCTCGACCCCGAAGCTGTCTCCCGCATCTACGCCGTAAAACGCCGCCCCGCCACCAGCCCCCTAATCGTCCACGTAGCATCAGTCGACATGGCCAAGTCCCTGGTCGCCGACTGGACAGAAGCCGCCGCCCTCCTAACCAAAAATTTCTGGCCCGGCCCCCTGACGCTAGTCCTACCCGTAGCCCATGTTGAGAAGCATGTTGAGAAGAAAGACAGTGTGGATACCGGAGTTCGCGAGGAACCGGAAGTTCGTGTGGGGACGGGCGCCCCGCCCGTCCAAGCCGAGCCAAGCTCGGCAGCGCTCTCCTCGCGAACGATTCCGCCGATAGTCACCGCCGGACTCTCCACGGTAGGCCTCCGCATGCCCGCGCATCCCGTAGCTCTAGCCCTGATCGAAGCCGCCGCCCTCCCCTTAGCCGCTCCCAGCGCCAACCGCTTCACCGAACTTTCTCCCACCACCGCCGACCACGTCCGCCAAAGCCTAGGATCCGAAGTCGACCTCATCCTCGACGGAGGCCCCTGCACCGTCGGCATCGAGTCCACTGTCCTCTCCTTAGCCGGACCCAATCCCGTCCTTCTCCGTCCCGGAGGAATCTCGCGCCAGCAACTCGAAGCCATCATCGGTCCCATCGCCACCCTCAAAGACGCTCCCGCCGGAGCGCACCCCGCCCCCGGCATGCACGCCCGCCACTACAGTCCTCGCACCGTTTTGCATTTAACTCAAAAAGGACAAGTGCCCGAACAGGGCCAAGGGATCTACCTCCAACTGCATCATGCGCCGAACCGCACCAACATCGCCGTCGTTCAAATGCCGAAATCCGCCGCCGAATACGCCGCCAAGCTCTACGACGTTCTCCACAACGCCGACGGCAATAATTATTCTTGGATTGCTGTAGACTCCCCGCCCACGACCCCCGAATGGGAAGCCGTCCACGACCGCCTACGCCGCGCCGCTTCGAAGCAATAGGGAAGGAATAGGAAATCGAGGTCAACTAATTTTGGGCCATCGGGGGTTAATCGCACCTGCAGGATTCTAAAGCTCATCTACAAAGGCGAGATCGCGTCGCATTACGTATCGTTCATAGCACTTAACGCACATCCAACGTTCTCCCGGATCGGAATATCCGAACGCTCCACCGTCGATATGAGCCCGGCACAGTTCGCAGTGCTCGTGACCCCAGCCCGAAGGAACTACCCGAGTTCCGGAGCGGATAGGCAAAGTTTGGTCTGTCGCTGGATAGTGTCTACTCTGACCGCCGCCGGCTCCTGCTGGTTCCAGTTTTGTCCAGACCCTTATCTCGCGACCTCCGACGATGGATACGTCCTTGGATTCGTAGTCTTCAGCAACCGCGTCAATTCCTTGAAATTGCCGTTTTTCCCAACCCCAGCCTGGGTCAAGAACCATCCCCACATGAAACCCCTGCCAGTAAGGGCTCAGATAAGCAAGCGTGTGTCCGACAATGTCTGGTTCGTCTACTGCCTCAAAGGTTAGAACAGCAGCATTTGTTTCCTTGTTAAGCGACTGCACGCTCGCGCAAAGGTATCCGCGTTTTCCGAACAGGAGCCAAAACCACTGTGGGCCTGCGCTGTCGATCTCGATGGTGTGGTCGAGACGGCCCTCAAGCTCGTAATGGATATATCCTTCATACGCCCTCGGGCCGCGACGCAGGGCGATCACTTCAAACTGCGGAAAATCTTCGAGAGTCTTCGGCTTTCGGACTTCCATTCCCGTTAGTGCTGTTCGAACCTCTACCCTCTGCACTCCCCCGGCACCCTAACCCGAATTGTATTCGGAATCGCTCTCAACTTCCCCAGCAGAGCCGCGTCGCATTGCTGATTGATGTCGTAGATCGCGTAGCCGATCGGACCCCGTGTATCCAGCACTTGCCGTTCAATATTGATTCCGCGATCCGCCAGAATGTCATTGATCGCTCGCAAAATTCCTGGCACGTTGTGGTGGATGTGCATCAACCGGTGCGGCCCGCCCTCCGCATGCGGATCGGCGTTCGGGTCATAGTCCAGGTGACACTGCGGCAAATTCACGCTCAGCAGCGAATTTCCGCTGGCAAAATAATCGATCATCTTGGCCGAAACAAATTGCCCAATATTCTGCTGCGCCTCCTCCGTACTCCCGCCAATATGCGGAGTCAAAATCACATTCCCCAATCCCCGCAACGGACTCACAAACTCCCCGCCCGTCTCCGGTTCCGCCGGAAACACATCAATCGCCGCTCCTCCCAGCTTGCCGCTCTTCAAATGTTGCGCAAGCGCCTCATGATCGATCACAAATCCGCGGCTCAAATTGATCAGGCACGCCCCATGCTTCATCGCCAGAATTTCTTCTTCGCCAAACAGACCCTGATTCGATGCCTTCCCATCGACATGCAGCGTGATCACGTCCGAAATTTCCAGCAACTCACGGAAGCTCACCGCCCGGGCATTCCCCCGCGCCAGCACGTGCGCCACATCGTGAAACACAACGCGCATTCCGAGCGCCTCGGCCAGATCCGAAACCTGCGACCCAATCTTCCCGTAGCCCACAATCCCCAGTGTCAGCCCGCGTACCTCGTGCGATCCCGCCGCCGACTTGTTCCACTCGCCCTTGTGCAGCCGCGTGCTCGCCTCAAACGTCCGCCGCATCAGCAGGATGATCTCCCCCATCGCCAGCTCAGCCACCGACCGCGAGTTCGAATGCGGATCGTTAAACACCGCAATCCCGCGATCGCTCGAAGCCGTGCGATCGATCTTGTCGACGCCAATGCAAAATGCCCCCACCGAAACCAGCTCCGGAGCCGCATCCAGCACCGCCGCCGTAATCCGCGTCTTCGACCGCACCCCCAGAATCGAAGTCCCGCGCACCTTCTCAATCAGCTCAGCCTCTTCCATCGCCCCCTTGTGCGACTCGACAGAAAACCCCGCCTCCTCAAACTGAGAAGCCGCGACCCCGCTAATATTCTCCAGCAATAAAACCTTCAAAGACCCTCCCCGGAACTCCACCGCAAACGATGAACGAGAATTATAAAGGCCGGGCTCTCCTCGCGTGATTTTGGGTGGCGCAGCGCTTCAGCGCTGCGGTAACAGCATCGATCTAGATTGGGCTTTAGCCGCTGAGGTTAGACTTCCCGTCCTGGCAGCGGCAGCGTGCCAGAGCTCACTCCCTTGATGCGACCATTATCCAGAACGTCAGCATGCACACCGCGGAAGCGGGCGCTCTGCTGCATTCAGCTAGGGTGTTGCATGTGATTTTGGGTGGCGCAGCGCTTCAGCGCTGCGGTATGCTCTCTATTCTTTCCTCCAAAATGTTACAAATATAAGGGGTCGCCGGGACAACCACCCTCGCCCCGCCTGAATCTTTCCTCCACGCCCCGTCATCCTTTAACCTTTGGAGGATAAGAAATGGCACAGACTTTGGAGGAAGTAAAAATGGCGCACGAACTGCCTGCTCTGCCGTACGACTACACGGCACTCGAACCCACCATCGATGAAAAGACGATGCACCTGCATCACGACATGCATCA
>Ga0302320_10000438_pt1 | contig 99037 bp, 61 predicted proteins | sample Bog_T0_3_FD_202130 | JGI IMG/M metagenome (GOLD analysis project Ga0302320, IMG submission 202130) | Peat permafrost microbial communities from Stordalen Mire near Abisko, Sweden - Bog_T0_3 | ecosystem: Environmental > Terrestrial > Soil > Wetlands > Peat | place: Sweden: Abisko, Stordalen Mire... | reverse complement strand
ACGCGGTCTCCGGCGGGCGAAACGGCAACGAAACAGGTCATGTCTGCGTGTATTTCGAGCGCGGCGAGCCATGCCGATCAAAACCGGAGGTAGGCCACTTGTAACTCGGCATTGTTCAGAGGTTCCTAAGGCGATGCGGATCAGGTCTCGATGATCTCGATGTTCGCGGCAGACTCCTTGCCGGCCAGATGCCGGATTCCACGGTCGAGAGTCGCCAGCTTGCCGTGGTTGTGGATGGCGAGACCCAGCAGGTAGGCATCTGTGGTTTGCCGGTGGCCTTGCATTCGAGCAAAAATGGATTTGGTGCTGTGGAGATAGGCGGGAGTATCTGGCCAGAAGATGTGGCCTGGCTGTTCGGTGAGTCGATCAAGTGCGTCGCGTGCTTCCTGCATCGCGAACGGGTCTAGACCGGTTATTCCCTGGAGCAATAGCCGGATCATTCCGGATTGCGTAATTGGGCAGGTGGCAAAGGGCTTGCTTGACGGCTGCGCAAACCAGCGAGACACCGGCTTGTAGTGCTGATGGTGCGGGTCGTGGAGAATCAGTAGAATATTTACGTCGAGCAGGAAGGTCATTTCCGTTGCCCTGCGCCGTTTCTTTTAGGGGCGGGCTGTCTCCTTTGCTGCATTGACCGCTCCACGTATTCGCGGTCCATTTCGTCTTCCGCCTTCTTTATATCTTCGAGAGTGAAGTGGAGTCCCTCTCTGGCGGGCACATCGAGGACCAGAAGGCCGATTTCGCTCACCTTGAGCCGGGAGGGTTTGGGCTCGCTACGCTGGATGATTCGATCAATGGCGGCGCTGGTGGAGGTCCCGCTGGCGCTCCTGAAGCGTTCGACGATCTCCTGCGACTCAGGCGAAAGCGTTATGGTGGTTCTGCGCGGGGCCGGCCTTTTTTCGATGAGCTTCTCCCGTGCCTTGGCGGGGGAGCCATTCGGTAGACGTTTTGTGGGTGCTACGGCAGTGCCCATGATTGTACTATGATGCGCTTGTTCTGCTGAATATGCAATAGAATCGATTTTGATGCAGAGTGTTTAAAACCGCATCAAAGATTGGGGTCGTGGTGCAATACAGGCGATTGGGAAATGGACCGCTGGAAGTTTCAGAGTTGAGTTTTGGCACTTGGCTAACGGTGGCTGGTGGTATTGGCCGTGAACAGGCGATCCGGTGCATCCATGCAGCCGTGGATCACGGGATTACGCTCTTCGATACCGCAAACCAATATGGAGCTGGCGAGGCAGAGCGAGTGCTGGGCGAGGCGCTCAATGCCTATCCGCGAGACAGGTTTATGGTGGCCACCAAGCTCTACTTTCCGGTGGGCGATGAGCCGGATCACGGGCTGTCGGCGGCACAGATTGAGAAGCAGTTGGACCGGTCGCTTGAGCGGCTGGGCGTGGAGACAATCGATCTTTACCAGTGCCACCGCTTTGACAAGGAGACGCCCCTTGCGGAGACCATGGCCGCGCTGGACAGAGCGGTGAAAACAGGCAAGGTACGGGCCATCGGGTTCAGTGAGTGGACCGGAGAACAGATCGATGCGGCTGCGACGGTTACGGGCGAACGCGGGCTGACGGCGTTTTCGGCCAGCCAGCCGCAGTACTCGATGCTCTGGCGCAAGCCGGAGGCAAAGGTGTTTCCTGCCTGCGCTCGTCACGGGATCGGGAACCTGGCTTTTTCACCATTAGCTCATGGGGTGCTGACGGGAAAGTATGCGCCGGGGCAGCCGCCGCCACCGGGGAGCCGTGCAGCCAGCGAAGAGATGAATGTGTTCATGGAGACGGCTGGGCGGCATTTCCGGTCGGATTTCTTGCTAAAGGCTGTGGCGCAACTCAAGCCGATTGCCGCGGATCTAGGGTTGACGATGGCGCAGATGGGGCTGGCCTGGGTGCTGCGCAGGCCGGAGGTGGCTTCGGCGATCATCGGAGCCTCACGGCCAGAGCAGGTGGCGGACAACGTGCGTGCTGTTGGGGTAAAGTTGCCGGTCGAGGCGCTGGAGCGAATCGACCGGGCTGTAGGCGAGGTTGTTGTCTGGGAGTAAGAAGTCGGACCGCGCAATGCTCCTTATGCCTTGCGCGAAGCTCTGTATACGATTACATTGCTTTGGGGTGATCTTTCATGCGCTTCTCGACTGCTGTTCGATTTTCCTCCCTCTCTTGTCTCGCCGCCACCATTCTCATCACCTTTACTTCCCTTCCCCAGGCCCTGGCTGCTGACGCTCCGCAGATTGTGCAAAAGGATGGCCGTTACGCCTTGCTGGTCGATGGCCGCCCCTATCTGATTCTCGGCGGGCAGATTCACAACTCCAGCGCTTGGCCTAGCGAGCTGCCTCAGGTGTGGGAGTCGATGGCCGCCCTCCACGCCAACACAGTGGCCGCGCCGGTCTACTGGGAGCAACTTGAGCCGCAGCAAGGCCACTTCGACTTCACGAATGTGGACCAGATCGTCGAGGGCGCCCGCACCCACAGCCTGCATGTCATCCTGCTGTGGTTTGGTACCTGGAAGAACGGCAATATGCACTACGTGCCTGCCTGGGTGAAGAGCGATCCCAAGCGCTTTCCGCGCACCATTCGGCCCGATGGCGAGCCGATCGATGTGCTGTCGCCTAACTCGCGCAATAATCTGGAGGCCGACAAGACTGCGTTCGCAGCCCTGATGCGCCACCTGAAGCAGATAGACAGTGAACAGCATACGGTTTTGCTCATCCAGGTTGAAAACGAGTCCGGTAACATCGGCAGCGTGCGCGATAACTCCGCCGAGGCCAACCGGGAGTTTGCCGGCGCGGTTCCAGACGATCTGCTGGCCGCGACCCATAAACAGCCCGGCACCTGGAGCCAGGTCTTCGGCTCCGAGGCCGATGAGACCTTCCAGGTCTATCACCAGGCCAAATACATCAACGAGATTGCCGCCGCGGGCAAGGCGGAGTTCGCCATTCCGTTCTATATCAATGTGTGGATCGACTACCCTGCGGCGGAGCTGCCTCAGAGACAACTGGATACGCCCGGCCTTGCTTACCCCAGCGGCGGCGCGGTGCAAAAATTTGTAGGCTTATGGCGCGCTCTTGCGCCTTCCATCGACATGATCGGCCCTGACATTTACACCGACAACTCGCCTTTCTATCGGGAGACAATGCGCGCCTATCATCGTCCTGACAATCCGTTGTGGATTCCGGAGACTGGACGCGGCGACAACTTTGGCAAGTTCTTCTTTTATGCGCTTGGCGATGGAGCCCTCGGCTTCTCGCCCTTCGGCGTAGACAAGAGCGGATGGAATATTCTGGGCGATCAGCCATGGAAAGCGCATGCGAACAACTTTGCCCTCGTTGCGCCGATGAGCCGCGAGATTGCTCAACTGGAGTTCGACGGCAAGCTCAAAACCGCAGTCGAGGAGCCGGGGCAGACCGTACAGGAACTGGACTTCGGCAAATGGCAGGCAACTGTCGCCTACGGATTTCCCCAGCCCGATGGGCGCAAAGCTCCTGGCACAAAAGACGCGCACGGAGTGGCTCTGGTGGCACAATTGGGGCCGGATGAGTTTCTTGTCACCGGCGAGGACGCCAGCGTCAGCTTCCATCTGCCAGGCAAACTTTCATGGATACGCAGTGAGATTATTTCCGCAGAACAGGGCACATACGAAAATGGCGTCTGGAAGCCGTTGAAGCTGTGGAATGGTGACGAGAACGACCGCGGCCTGTGTTTTCACGAGAAGCCGGAGGTAGTGCGGGTGCGCCTGGGGCAGTTCTAGGCGGCCTCGCGAAGGCCTGGATTCTGGTACACTGGTTGGAGCGCAATCAAGGGGAAAACGCGCCAGGCAGCGCCCCAACGATTCGCTCTGCAACCCATGTCGGGGAGTGGCTCAGCCTGGTAGAGCACCTGGTTCGGGACCAGGGGGTCGGAGGTTCAAATCCTCTCTCCCCGACCAATTTTTTAATCACTTACAGCCTCTATTTCCGTTAAAAGGTAGACCCTCTGGTTTTGGCCCAGGTGCTCAAGTGTTGAAACCCGCATAAACATTTGGTTTTCGCATCGCGATGCGATGCAATGGCTGCTACAAATTCATCTACAGTCGGAAGAGATACTGCTCGTTGCGTTGTGGAACCTTATGGTTGTTGAAGGTCTTGTGGAGTACAGCTTTTCCGGCCCCTTCACCACGCCAGTCTCTCACATCCGTACTGGTGCAGATTTCGCAGGGCACTCCATTTTAGCCGGCAACGGCAGTTAAGTTTGGCCCACGCGTGTGGTACTGGCTAGCCTCCTACGAGGCTGGTATCCCGCCCGAAGTCGGCAAGGGGGCTGACTACGATGGGCGCCATGAGAAAGAGGGACCCACAGCCAAGGCCACGGAACTGCTTGCAGGCGTGTAACCGATCGCGCCTGTCAGGAAGGCCGCGATGCGTTGCTTGCCGATGACCTGTTCCCTGCCAAGAAGGAAGTTGAAAGAGGCGTCCGGAACTACGGTGTAGGTCTTGGTTTCCTGAACGACGGGACATGTTGCAGTCTGCGACTGTGCGACGGAATAGCTGTGGTAGGGCGTCACTGGGACCAGAAACCCGCCGGACAGCTCGAAACGAGGGTCGGGCTGGAACTGGTTCGTCCTCCTAGTGCCGAAGTTATCAACTCGCCGGAACAAGGCGGGTCCATTTCATTGGGTCAAGCAAGCCCGGGTTAGATGCATCGGCTTATCAGTGCGCACTGCCGGATCTGAATTCGATCTGAGTCGAGTGCAGTGCGCTGCCCGATACCGCCTGCACCGTAACCACCCAGGACTGTGCGGATTGTGTGCCGGAGAGGCTGCTACAGCCGGACAGAATAGTTAACGAGGCAAGAAGACCGGTTGCCAACCATGCGCGCCGACGGCCACGGCTTCGCAACAACCAGAGGCCGGGTATAAGCAGCAGACCGAGTGCCGGCACTCCGGATTGGGGTACGAGGATAAGCGTGACCGCTCCCGTTCCGGTCAATGTTGTGGGCGAGAAGGCGCAACGGTAGCCGGGAGGCAACCCGGTCGCGCAACTGAGAGAGACCTTACCGGACCAGCCGCTTACCGAGCCGATGAGCAGCGTGACGGTACTGCTCGATCCGCTGGAGGGAATTGAGACCATGGTTTGCGCGGTTTGCAGCGTGAAGTCCTGACCCGGCAGATAGGATGTTGTTTCCAGTTGCGGAGAGGCGCTGGGCGCGGCCACACTCGATCCACTGTAGCTGGCGACGAAGCTGTGAATCGCCCCGCCTTCGATGCGCAGCGGAACGAGGAGCACTCCGCCGGTGACAAAAGGAACCGTGGCCGCAATCTGTCCGTCCACCAACAGAGTCACCGTGCCCTGCGAGAGAGACGAGCCTGAGACCTGAACGGTGGCCAAAAGCGAGGATGCGCTGCCCGGCGTGACGGCCGCGATGAGCGTGCTCGTGGGCGCAAGGCCGGCAGCTGCCACCTGCGCGGTGACTGCAACCGGCACGCTGCTGCTGGCGGCCCAAGGGCCGTTGAGCGCGTATTGCGCAGAAAAGGAATGGCTGCCTGTGTTGAGCGATGCCGTGCTGAAGCTGCTCTCGCCGCTCGCATCCAGAGTATAGGTTCCCAGGACGGCCTTGCCGTCATAAAAGGTGACGCTGCCGATGGGCGTTCCGCTGCCACTCGTCACCTGCGCATTGAGCGTCAGAACTGCGCCGGCCGTGACTGTGGAGGACGAGGCGTTGAGGGTAGTGATGGTCGGTATCGAGGTGACCGTCAGCGTCTTCGCAGCGGAGGAGCTCGGCTGGAAGGCGTTCGTGCTCTGCCCGAAATAGGATGGCACAAATCCCATATACTGCGCGCTGAGGCTGTGGCTGCCGGGTGCAAGCAGATTGGTTGCGAAGACGGCACCGCCGGAGGCGATCTCCGCCTGGCCCACCACCGTGCTGCCATCGAAAAAGGCTATGATGCCGTGCGGAACCGCCACCGGTGCGGTGACGGTGGCCGTCATGGTCAGAAAACTGCCGGCCTGAATGCTCGTCGTCGAATTGCCCCCACTGGTGAGCGCAAGTGTGGTTGTCGTCGGGTATTGGGGATTCTGAACGAGCAACGTTGTCATCAGATCGCTGCTGGCGTAGGTGCTGTCGCCCGAATAGGCGGCGTTGATTTGCAGAATCCCTGACGACAACTGCTGCGTGGTCGCGCCGGCGACCTGAAGCGTCGCGCTGCCCCCAATCAGCAGTGCCGATCCCAATGGCAGATTCGCCGTGCTGAAGTTCACCGTGCCCGTAGGCGTGGGCGCGCCGGCCACGGCGGATTGCACTACGGCGGTGAGCGTAAAGGCCTGATTGTAGTTCACAGTCGACGGGCTCACGGTCAGAGCGCCATTGCTGAGCGCGTCTCCGTTGCCACTGGCTGGAGCCTGATCAAAGAGAACCGTGAAGCCGAGCAGCTCCGGGTTAGGGCTTTCCAGTCCATTTGAACGTGTCACGAGCAGATCGGTGAGGCCGTCGCCGTTGAAATCCGCAGCCACGATGCCGATGCTCGAACCGGAGCTCAAGAACTCCTCGTTGGAAAACTGGCGTCCGCCCAGGTTGCGCACCACCGCCAGCACCGTGCCGTCGTCCAGCGCGAAGCCGGGAAGAGCACTGGCGGCCAGATGCATCGGTATCACCGAGCCGTAGCCGTGCGAGAGGGGAATCACCTGCGTGGCGGAAAAGCCGCCCTCCCCGTCGCCGTAATCAATGACGAGAACCGTCACTGCCGGCTGATTGCTATCCGTCGTGCTCTCCTTGGCCAGGAAGGCCAAGTCCGCCTTGCCGTCGCCATCGAGATCGGAGATGAAGGCGAGGCCCGTTGAAGTGCTCTGTCCGCCAATCCCCTGCGGCGACCACGTGGCACCGCCGAGCGAAATCTGCGGCCCGGCCTTGAAGCTGCCGTCGCCATTGCCCAGCCAGATTTCCAGTTTGTTGACATTCGGATCGAAGACCGCTGCGTCGGGGATGCCGTCGCCGTTCAGGTCGCCAATCGCCAGCAGCGCCGGTGTCGTAATGCCGGAGCCTGGAGGATAGGTTCCCATGCTGGTGGTGACCTGTGTGAAGCCGCGTTGCGCTGTGCCCAGCAGCGCGATGAGTTCGTAGTAGTAGCTATACGAGCCCGCACCGAATTGTAGGCCGGAGATACTAAGCAAATCGCTCTTGCCATCCTTGTTCAGATCCGCCACAAGGCCATTGTTGGATGTCGTCTCTTGCACAGTGGTGAAGGTGCCATCTCCCTTGCCGAAAAGCACCTGTCCGCTGAGCAGGATGTCCTGATGGCCATCGCCGTCGAAGTCGCCTACTGTGTTGCCGATGTAATTAAAGCTTGTCGAAATCGCGCCGCTGAACTGAACCGGCGCCTGAAAGACGCCGCTCTTCGAGCCGAAGTAGGTGCGCAGAATGCCGTCCGCGCCGGGCGAGGCGACATCGGCGATTCCGTCGCCATTGAAGTCGCCGGCAAAGAGAAAACTGGTGCCGGCGGGGGTAGCAGTAATGGAGCTGTCGGGAAAGAGGCCGCTCTTGTTTCCATAGAAGAATTGAATCCCGCCGCTGACACCGATGGCCACATCCTGCGCGCCGTCGGAGTTGAAGTCGGCGATGGCCACTTGCGCGCCAAAGACGCCGGAGGTGCGCTTCTGCACCGCGCCATACTTCAGGCTGGCCGTGGCCACGGCTGTGTCGAAGCCCTCACTGCTGTTTGTCAGCAGCGCCGGAATTCCGCTGCCGGTGATGTCGGCCGTGTATAAGACAGTTTGACTGTATTGGCTCTCGAAGCCGCTGGCGATCGTCTGCGGCGCGTTGAAGCTGCCGTCCGGGTTGCCGGTCATTGCCAGCACATTGCCCAGGCCGTCGGCGCCGAGCACATCGAGGTAGCCGTCGCCGTTGATGTCGGCCACACAGCGGGGTATGAAGGTGACGTTGCTACCCGGGTAAGTTTGCTCATAGTTGAAGTTGCCCGTGCCATCGCCCAGATAAACCGCCGCGCCATTGTTCAGTCCGAGGGTGCCGTACACGTTCAAGACCAGCAGATCAGTCTTGCCGTCGTGATTCAGATCGGCGGCATAGAGGGAGAAGGGCTGCCCCTTGTCCTGAATGATCGCGCCGGCGGTAAATCCTCCCTTGCCGTCGCCCAGATAGATGCGAATCTGGCCGTCGTAGTAATCCGGCGCGGCGATGTCCAGGTTGCCGTCGCCGTTGAAGTCGCCCACAGCCAGGATGAAACCTTCATAAAAGCCTAAGCCATCGGCATTGTTGGGCGGCGGAAGGATTGTGAGTACCGGTGTACGAAAGGTGCCGTCGCCGTTGCCGGGAAGATAGAGAAAACCCCAGCCGGCCGCGTAATTTCCCGGGACCAGAATGCCGGGATGGCCGGTATGCCCGAAGTCCGCGGTGAAGATGCGGCAAACTGCCGTCGAGAACGTGCAGGTTCCCTCGGGCATTGGCGTATCGCTTCCTTTGGTAAAGCCGCCTTTGCCGTCGCCCATTAATAGATGAAGAACGGGAGTATTCCCGGTTGTTACATAGGCCAGGTCCGCGTAGCCGTCGCCGTTCCAGTCTGCGGTTGCCAAGCCGTTCGGATCTTCGGCGGTGGTCAACATCGGCGGATTGGGAAACTGCTGCGCCGCCGTGCTTAAAGCCAGAATCGGCGCCATCGCGGCAATTGCAACCAAGCGGATGACCGAAGCAAATGAACGTAGCATGAAAAAAGTCCTGGCGGTGAGGCGCATACGGTGCAAACTCCTGGCGCGACTCATGTTTGACCGGGCTGGCCCTGAAAGGGATCGGTGACTTCATGAATGCCGATCGGTTGTTGCTTTTCGCAGACTAGTGACATAATAGTACGGAATCTTCAGCAGTGGAAAGAATCGATGAAAGCCAGGGCATTGCCGCGGCGGATTATCGTTGTCTCCTCCTTTCTCGCGCTGTTGTCCGCGCTTGCCGGCTGTGGCGGAGGCGCTTCCTCCGGCGGCAGTGGTGGCGGAGGCGGTGGCGGCGGCGGCAATCCCCCCAGCTTCACAGTGAGCCTCTCCGTCAGTTCGCTCACGCTGACCGCTAGCGGCAGCCAGAGCGTGACCGTGAGCCTGATCCCGGCCAACGGATTCAGTTCTACGGCCTCCTGCAGCATCGAGGGGGCTCCGGCAGGCGTCAACATTAACCCAACAAATTTCAGTCTAAGCAGCACCGCACCGCAGACGGTGCAGTTCAGCATGAGCAATGTCGCCGTCCCAGGCACATCGGCGCTTACCGTCTCCTGCGCCAGCTCGAGCATTTCGGGGCAGGCGCAGTTTTCGCTCGTTGTGCAGGCCACGCCGGGGCTATTGGTCACGGCTACGCCCGCCAGCCTCTCACTCACCTTGGGCCAAACCGGCTTCCTCACGCTCGCCGTCACCGGCACAGGCGGATTGAGCGGAACGGCGAGCGGTGCCGTCACTGGACTGCCCACCGGCGTCACCTGTCCGCAACAAACCTTCACATTGCCGTTAAACACCGATCAGATCCTCGACTTGGTGGTCGATCCCACGACTGCTCCGGCGGGCACGTATCCTATCACCGTGACCGTTACGAGCAGCACCTATACCGCCAGCACCACCATCACGCTCACCATCTCCACCGCGCCTGATTTTTCCGTCTCGTCGGGCATCTATACGGGAACCGGCATCTACCAGAACTCGAGTGAACCCCTTTCCATCACCACGACCGCATACAACGGCTTCAACCAGCCCATTACCGTTTCTTTCTCCGGCCTGCCCGCCGGCGTCACCTTCTCGCCCACAACGCTCACCATCCAGCCGGGCCAATCCGGGTCAGTCACGATGAGCGCCTCGTTCTCAGCGGCGGTCAATATAAACGGAACAACTATCACCGTGGCAGCGACCGGCGGCGGCATCACGCATCAAGCAACCTTCAATTTCGAGGTGTTGGCGCCGACAATCGGTTTGGGAGTACAGCCCAACCCGCTCAGCGTTTCGGCCGGCTCAACCAACACCTTTGAAGTCGAAGTGAGCGGTTTGGGCAACGGCCCTGAAGCTGCCACCATAACAGTGGGAGCGACGCCTGCCGGAGTGACCGTTTCGCCCAGCCAGGTCACCGTGCAGCCAGGTCAGTTGAATAACCTCGATTTCTATGTCACCGCCACCAGCACGGCCGCTTCGGGATCCGTCCCGCTCACTCTCACGTACGGGCCGTACTCGTCCAAGGTCAGCCTCGCCATCAATATCACCGCGGCGCAGACAGACAAAAACGTCCCGCTGACCACCGCCAATCAGGTGGTTCACGCCGACGGGCTTACGCCTTACACCTCCTTCCCCGCGCCGAACTATCTGATCTATCACGCGGCCACCAACCGATTCTTCTCGACCGATGCCTATCTCAATCGCCTGAATGTGGTCGATGCGGCAACCCGCACCATGAAGACCACCCTCGACATTCCCGGCGCCTTCGGCCTCGATCAGGCACCCGATGGAAGTGTCGTCTACGTCGGTACCATGCTAGGCGATCTGTATGAAGTCGATCCCGTCAACCTCACAGTGCTCAAGCGCATCCCCTCGGCCTCGATCAGCGCATACGGATTCCAAGCCAACGCCGTCTATGCGCTGGCCAACGGTCAGTTGCTGCTGGTCAAGTACTTCCTGGTGCCGGGCTTCTCCTGGGTAGACGGCAACGGGCCTATGGCGCTGTGGGATCCGACAACCAACAATATTCACTTCTTCCTGGGCTCCGGCTCGAACAACGGCGAAGAACCGACTCTCTCTACCTGTCTTCAGGGTTTCGAAAACATTCAGCTCACTAACAACCGCGCCCGCGTCCTGTTCCAACCCGTGTTGACCTCGGAGGGCAGTTCGCAACTTTGTTCACTTGACCCGATCGCCGACACCTGGACCTGGTCCGGCACGATCAGCGGAGGAACCAACAGTTCGCTGACCACTTTGGCCATCAGCGCCGACGGCAACACCTTGGCGGCCTACGACGGCTATGCCATCTACAACATCGACCCGGCCACGCTGACGGTGAAGAACTCTTTTACGGTTGCCACCTCGCAAACCAATTTTAACTATCCGGCGATGATGTTGAGCAACGACGGCAGCCAGGTCTTTCTGCCCGACTTTGGCGGCGCCGATATCCTCGATGTCTTCAATCTGGCCAGCGGAAAGCAGACCGGCTGGATTCCGCAGGCCAATGTGCTCTCGCCCGACTCCTACACCCTAACCGGTCCCATGTATCAGGCCATAAGCTCGAACGGTTTGGCTGCCGGCATCATGGAGGGCGAAGGCATCGGCCTGTTGGACACCACTGCTGTCCACGCCATGCCCGTTGGCTCGCACTTTGGCCTGACACAGCTGGACCTCGCGACCGGCCCAGCCGCCGGTGGCACCGCAACCGCTTGGTTGCAAGACGACGCCGGCGTAACCGCTGCTCCGCTTGGCAGCATCTACTTTGGCGCCAATGCCGCTACCTCGGTAAACGACAGCGGCTTTGACGGCACGCTCGACGCCCTCACTCCGGCCGGTCAGCCCGGGCCGGTCGATGTGCGCACCTTCGCTACCGATGGCGGGTCACAGTTGATCCCCTGGGGCTTCACCTACGGCCCGTGGGTGCTTGAGACCACCACCAGCTACGCCACCGCGGATGGTGGCGGCCCGGCAAGCCTCTTCGGCCTTGGCTTCGGCCCGCTCTTCGGCTCTGCGGGAGGCTCCTATGAACAACCGCCCAGCAATCTGAAGGTGGAGATCGGCAACAATTCCGCCACGGTGAACGCCTATTTGCCCAATCCTTATGGCAGCAACTATTTCTCCACACCTCCGCTGCCGGTCAACAACCTTGTCTACACCGTCCCGCCCGGCACGGCTGGCGCCACCTCGCCGGTCTCCGTAACCACCTCCAGCGGCACGGTTGCCGCCTCCACGGTGCTGACCTATCTGCCAGCTACACAGCAATTTCCTGCCGCCGGCGTGCTGGCCGACGGCATCTACGACGCCAAACGCGATCTCTACTACTTCACCGACGCGAACCAGATCCGCGTCTTTTCGCTGACAAACGGTGCATGGCAAGCACCGATCGCGATACCCGCTCCTGCCGGGGCCTATGGCGCGCAGCGCCTCGTTGGTCTGGCACTCTCGCCGGATGGCTCAAAACTCGCCATCGCCGACCCTGGTGCGATCGCCATCTACCTGGTTAACCCTGATCAGCCGGCCTCAGCCCAGAGTTTCGCCTTAGCCGCCAAACTCGGCGGCTACCCCAACTCCGTGGAGCCGCTCGACCCCGTTGTCACCAACGATGGCATGGTCTACTACACCACCGTCAACGAGGAAGGCTTTGGCGGCACCGGCCTTTACCTGCTCAATACCAACACCGGCGCGCTCACCGTGCCGCCCAACGCCCCAGGGACGGTCAACTACAGCGACATCTATAGCCGCCTGGCCCTCTCGAATGACGGGTCGAGGGTCTACTTCAATGTCGAGAGTCTCGTAGGCTACTTTGATATTTCGACCCAGACCACAAACTATGCGCCCTCGAACGGCGAGGACATCGGGCAGGGAACCGAGGAGTTCGTTCTCGCGCCTACTCAGGAGACCATCTTTGCCTCGGGCGTGGTCATGGACAGCAATCTGAACAGCCTGGGATTGCAGGCACTCGATCTGGCCGAGTCTATCGATGCCAGCTATGTCTTCGGCTCGGCCATCTCGGCCGATGGAAGCTTGATCTTCCAACCCGGCGACGGCTTCATCGATGTCGTCGACGGCCGGACAGGCTCCTTCCGCAACCGCATCTCTCTGCCCTTCACCCTCTCGCCGAACTTTCGCGCGCTGATCTCCAATCAACAAGACAGCCGGTTGGTAGCCATTACGGGCGCAACCGGCAACGGCATCGCCGTAATCGATCTGAACTCCCTGCCTGAGCCGCAACCGCTCAGCTATGCCCTCTGGAGAGGCCAAAGGCCGATGCGCGAACTGGCCCTTGCGTCTTCGCGCGCTCTCTCAATGACCGGCAAGCCGGAACTGCGGGCCTCGCGCGTCGCACCGAGGATTCGGCACCTGCCGAGCAAGCTGCGGCCTCAAAGCTTAACGCCGCAAGGCATACCCCTGGCTCGGTAGCCGACCGGGGCGGCTCAGAGCAACTCCGCCATATGCATATGCATGAAACAGTCCGCGTTTTATGTGCGCTCTTTGCCTTCACGATGCTTCAATCCTCGATGATTAGCTGGCAAGATTGGCTGGGCCATCGACAGATCAAGCAAAGCGGCGGGGGTGCAAACAATGGGTTCCTCGATTAAGCCAGAATCCACACGCAGGGTTGCATGTCCGATGGGAGCACTGCCGAAGGCACCGCAATCTTATTTGTTGTCCTGGACCATCTCCGGGAATGGCAAATTCGGTCGACCATGGCAAATGGAGTTCTTGGCGAATTTGTGCGTCAGGACCAATGAGAGACAAACTAGCATCTTTGCGCGCGCTAAATTTCTAAGGTTCTGAGCCGCTGTAGTCGAATCTGTAGCGGTCGAAGCACTCAAGAACCTCTCAGAATCACAGCTTTCAATATCATGGCTGCAACGCATTAAATCGAAAGTAGTTAAATTCGCGCGATTTCAACAGGCTTCAATAAGCGGTGAAAACTGGTTCGGGACCAGAGGGTCGGAGGTTCAAATCCTCTCTCCCCGACCAATATTGTCAATCACTTGCTAACAAGCGTTCCCGACCCCCTGGGATTAGCCCAGGTGCTCTAGTGCCGGAAGGTGCGTCAGCATTGAGGCTCTCGACAAATCTTTGATGCATTCGCAGCTACAGAATCGTCTACATTGCCATCGCGACGGTCTGTGCCACACTCCCGAGTTTTTTGGTCGGAGGCTAACAGTCGGCAAATCTGATCGTCGACCACTCGGGTTTGCATCAGGTGTCTGGGGTACGGAATTGTGAGCCGTAACAGGCCGCGATGAGAGCCGGTTCAGCGGAACAAGAAATGGAAGCCGCTACGGCGGCAGAAATAAATCGTCAGACATTGTTTTTCCCCTGCCATCAGCCTTACACAATGTGATAGTATTCGCCCACGTAACCGAGGTCGGCTTCCCTCCCCCGGGAAGGATTACAATCCCATGAACTTTCAAAATCTGTTGATTTCCTGCTATGCACTTCTGCAGTTCTATGTGCTGTCGCTGCGCAAGACCCTCTCACTGCAAGCCATGGCCTTCCTGTTTTTGCTAGGAGCGCTCGGGTGCCTGCCGGTTGCGATCGTTCTTGAAAACCTGCTTTCGCACTTCTTTCAGGATTCAACGCTGCTCCCCTACATTTCGCCCTTCGTCGAGGAATCCATCAAGATACTTCCCGTGATCTATCTACTGTTCTGGACGCGCGCGGGAGCCTCGATGGGATTGCTTGACGGAATGCTGTGCGCGGCGGCCATTGGCTCTGGCTTCGGATTTGCCGAGGATGCAATCTACACCATCGAACATGCGGCGCTATCAGCGGATATGGGCGCCTATGACACCGTCGGTTCCGCACTCTCCACGCTTCTCCCCGGTGGTTGGATGGGCGCGCCGGCTACCTGGTTTGCTGGACACATGGCGGTCTCGGCGCTGGCCGGCCTGGGCGTGGGCGCTGCACGGCGTCTCTTCGCCTCGCGCGTGCCGCAAGTAGCGATTGCCACTTTATTTGTCGCCTGGGTCTTCATCCTGCATGCCGGCTTCGATAATCCGCCCGCCGACCCGTCCATATTCGGGTTCCTCTTTTACACGTTGAACCGGGGCGGCCAGCACACACGCTTCATACTCCTGGTTTTGATGCTCGGCATGCTGGCGTTGGAGGAGTTCTACATACGCCGCACACTGAAACCACGGCTCATTCCCAATGGTCCTGCATTGATTCAGCCGAAGAGCCTGCTGGGGGATCTTGCCCAGATGATGGAGGTCGCCAGCCAGGGTTGGCGGCGATTCCTGCAGGTAAGGCTGATCGCCCGGCACAAGGCTGAGGTCATCAACCTCCAGTGGCAGGGTCAGCGCCTGCGCTCCCGGCCGCAATACGCCGAACGCATCGCGCTTCTCGAACAACTGCTGCTCCTCGAGGCCAATCCGAAGCTTCAACAGTCAACCCGCATCTCCCCTGGGCCCGCCGCCTCTGCGAACTCAAGTTTGATCCGTTGGGATCTCGCGATTCGCCTCGCCGCATTGCTTCCCCTGGCCTTCGGCCTTTGGCTGGTCTTCCTTTCTCCTTATAAGACACACTCCACGGTGCAGATCGCGGTGGCCACGCGGAAGTATTTTTGGGTTGCAATATTGGGCCAGATTTTGCTGGCCGTGCAAGTGATCCGCTATATCCGCCGGCCTCGTTCAACGCCGGCGCAGATGGAACATTCGGCATTCATCGTGGATCGCAGCTACAACCTGCTGATGTGGGCCAGCGGCTTTACCAGTATCTGTGTCTGGAACAGGATCTACGATCTGCGCCAACTTCCGTATCCCTTCCGGCCCGCCGATGCGGCCTCCGTCTGGGCGCAGCGCAATGGCTGCCTCAGCAATCCGCCTCCCGGCCCCGAAGAATCCACGGTCACCATCCTTCACCTCTCCGGAGAGTCGACTGACATTGGCAAGATGGTTGGATATGTCGATGAACCGCCCCCGGTCACCGAAACGACGACGACCGAGCCCGATCCAGATGCGCCCGCAGCTCCGGACCCAGCAGCACAGGGCGATGGAACCGGCAACGGGACGGGGGACACGGACGATGGGCTGCCGCCGCCAACGCCCAAGAAGCCGGGGGCTCCAGGTTCCGGGGTGGTGATTCCGTGATCGGCCGGCGCGCCTTCGCCACTCTCGCCGGAGTTGTTTTCCTGGCTCATCTGACCGCGCAGCCGCCGCCCACGCCGCCGGACCTGAATGGCGCGTGGATGTGGGGCCTGCAAAGCCTCGATATTACGCAGAAGGGGAACAACATTACCCTGACACTCAAGTCGGGGCAGAAGTTCACCGGCACCTTCGCGGACGGCAAGATTGAGTTGAGCAGTCCGCTGACCATGGACAGCGTGAAGAAAGGAATTGTCAACAGCAAATACCCTCCCCAAGTCCAGATCATGATGGTGAATGGCTGGGTCGATTTCGCCACCGGCCAAACACGCAAGGCCATCGATAACATCTCTGGGACGGTGAGCGACGATGGGGACACGATCAAGGGCGATTTCGAGGAAGACAGCCTCGACGATGTAGCTATCACGCATGGAAAATACACTATCGTGAAGTCTTCGCGGGTCAAACACACGATTCGCATCGACCGGATCGCCATCCACGCTTATTGGCAGCGTCCCGACGATACGCCGGATCGTTACTACCGGGCTGACGGTAAAGGTGTATTGCCGGTGAAGTACATGGAGTCGCGGCCGGTAAACCTGATGATTGTGGCGCACACGAACAATACGGATGGCTTTGCCGAAACAATCGACCTGAACAAAGCCATCACCGAGATCAAAATCAAGCAGACCTTCGGAGACCAGCAGACTGAATCGCGAGCCTACCACGAAGGCGACTTCACGACGACCGAACAGCCCGGCGGCTGGGTGCTCGCCGCCTTCGATGCCGACGAACTGCTGCGCGGCGTCAACACCAAGATCAACCGCAATCTTCTGCAAGCCTCAGTGAAGTTCAAGCTGAACGGCCATGATATGCAGGCAGATACAAAGACGCCGCTGCTGATCCTGCGCCAAAAGCTGATTGTGTTTATCTCCGGCGTTATGGGCAGCGAAATCACGGCCGGCTCCGGCCTGGCTTATCCGCGATTGTCCACCGGAACCCTCAAAGGACTACCGGTGATTGGATGGCAGCCGTTCGAAGACCTTGCATCCAATGCGGATGGCTCGCCGGTGACAAGCGCCACGTTTTTGAAACTGTTTGAAACCTATAGCCTCGGACCTTTTTCACGGACGGTCTACTCGCCCCCGACTTGGAGGGGGATCATCGACCATCCGGAGACTGTGCCGGAACTGGGACCGCATCCGGCACTCCTGATCGATGGCAAGGAAGCGCATTATTACCTCTACCGGCCTTGGTCCTATGATTGGCGACAGAAGTTAGAGGGCGACGTGAATGGACTTCTGGGGTCCGCAAGCGGCTCGAATCCGTCGGTCGCCGACCAGGATCCGCCCGATCATGGCTATCCATCCCCGCCTTCGATCCAGCAGATGCTCGCCGATGAAAAAGCCGCTCACCCCTTTTTGGACGACAAGGTCGCGCTGGTCGGCCACAGTACAGGAGGGCTGATTGAGCGCGGATTGCTGACAAGCAGCGGCGATGCGGGCCAAACCCTAGTCGATCACGCTTTCTTCGTAGATGTTCCTTTTTGGGGAGCGCCCAAAGCATACTATGTCTTTCTCAGCGGAGACATGCTGCCGGATCTAATCAGCCCTGAGCAAATGCGATGGATGGCGCCCAACACGCCGATCGTGTACTATCTTGCGCCGACAGAGGAATACACCGATTTCGTGGCCATCACCGATATCGACAAGTGGAATACAGACAAGCAGAACCGCGTCTCGAAGGATAAGTTCAGGCGTTATGTGGGCCAGCATGTCAGCGAGTTCATGAATCCACTAAGCGATCAGGTGAAGAGTGCGCTGAGAAAGACGCAGGTGAAAGCCATTGCGGAAGCGGTCCTCGATCTCGATACGCTCAAGAAGGCTGTGGACCTGGATCCCTTGGCGATCGCCAAGGCAACCACACACCTGGATGCGCTCAAGGCGGCTTGGGATCTCATGATGGGCAATCTGGGCCTGCAATGGAACGATGGGCTCGAAACAGCCGCCAATCAGTTTCAACAATCCATCCAGGGCGAGCCTGCGATCGGGTTCGAGAATTCCGTTGTATTTTGGTCCAGCGGGCATCCTACTCCCGGGCCCGTCTATGTGGACAAGGATGGAAACCCGGCCACGCTCAGCACAGATGGAGACGGCACCGTGCCGTTGCTCAGCCAGCAAGCCGATTTTCCCAAGGGCTCGCTGCTGCAATTACAGACGAGTCCCGTACATGACGACGCAGCGAATGCTACCTTCGTCTGGCAAACGGTTCTGCAAAAGCTTGCCGATGTGCCGCAGGGCGACGACAAGAAATTTACCGGCACCAAGCCAATTGACCGGATTCAGACCCAGGAGTCGATCCCGCCCGGCGAACCATCGCGCAAAGACAAATGCGCCGAGGCGCAGAAGCGCCTGCAGAATGCGCTCCAGCAACTCGCCGCCGCACAGCAGGAACTGGATATGGCGAAGAGTGACGATGGGGTGAAAAGCGCCACCGCCAAGGTACAACAGCTTCAGGCCGCAGTCGCGCAAGCGCGCAGCGACTACACATCTCTAGTGGAAGAGCTCGGCGAAAACGCAATGAACTCCATCGTCACGGGCCAAGGCTTTGACTACACGCCCCTGTTGCCTCCCTCTCAGGCTAGCCATATCGCGCAGGGATTTGACGGCGTTTATTGGGATATGGACAAGGATCAGGCCATCGTTATTGCCGAATCCAAAGGCGGCTATAACGGACAGGGACTGGATGGTATTCTGGGCGAAGGTTACGGATACCGCCAGGGAACCATTGGCTGGGTCAAAGGAGCGGCCCGAAAGATCGTGCAGCGGCAGATTCCCGCCAACGCCACAAACGATCAGAAAAATGCCATGCAGAAGGAAAAAGAAGTCGCGCAGAAGATCTTGGATGCGCTTGCCAGCGGCAAACATCCGGTGCGTGTTCAAGTCTTTCATACCCCGCATACGGGCTGTGTCGCTGGCCCGACCAGCATCTATCAGACGGACCAAACCCCGTCGCAGCAATGAATCGTCGCCAACTCAACACGTTTACCGCCGAACACATGCGCGAGTTACTCGGCGGCTACCTATCTTCTTTGCAAACCAACGAGGGTCTGCTCGCCCAAACTTTCGAAGCGGCGAAGAGGGCTGATCTCCTCGAGGCCATTCGCACCGACGCATGCGACGCCGGCCTGCTGGGATACGGGCTTGGCATACCGCCGGCGGAGATACGGGCTTTCTTTGAGCGCTCCGCAAATGCCGTGCTGGAACTCTTCCATGAAGGAGTTGAATCGCCATGGAAGACTCCCGCCGCGCTTATCCAGGCAGTTGAGTTATCGCTCATCGCGCAAGGCAAGATCAAGGCCGCTGAGCTCGCCGCCTTCGGGCATTATGGTCCCGGTGCTTATCGTTCCGGTGGATTCTTCGCCGACGAACTCATCGTGGTTCACGTTAATGCCTACTGTGCCTGCGTCAGGGGCGAGACAAAGCTCTCCATCCAACTGGCTCAGGATGGACTCACGCGGGCTGGTGGCCGAAGAGATCCATTCATTAGCAATCTAAATGACCAGCTGACGGCCCTGTTGGCAGTTCAGACAGGGGACGGGCAACGGTTTTCCCAGGCGCTGTCTGCCATATTGGATGACCACAAAAAACAAGCAACGAAGGGGCGCTTGCGCGAAGACACGCATGGCTTGCTGTCAATCAGTGCATTGGCTCTCGCACAATTGGCATTGACCATCGGAATCACCTTCGATATTTCGTCGCCTTATTTGCCGCTTGAACTCTTGCGGCCGGTTCAGAACTGAGGGCGACCGCCGACATCGCTTGCGTTCGCGCTGCACTTTCGCAAATTGCTTCAGCGAACTTGATCCAAAACCGACAAACCAAACCGCTTTATAGTGAAGACTTCTATGCCATCGTGTTGTGCATTGACAATATTCCATCCGTATCTTCGGCGGAAAACAAATCTTTGATTGACCCCACAAAATGAGACACTAGTGTAGTCGAAATTGTAGCGGTCAAAGCACCCAGGAACAGTTCATAACCACAACTTTCAAAGCAATGGCTGCAGCGTATTCAATCGAAAGCAGTTGTTATCAAGCAATTTCTACAGGCTTCAATAAACGGCAAAAGCTGGTTCGGGACCAGGGGCTCTAGTGCCGGAAGGCGCGTCAATATAGGGTTTTCGTGTCGAGTCTTGAATGCAAGACCATCTACGAAAACATCTACAGTTGGAAGAGATGATCCAGCCTCACATCCAGATAGAGAAAGTGGATACGCTATTCATCTGTTTGATTTAACAGCGGATCGACATTTTGCTAAGGACAGCTCTGACTGTGTGCTTGTGCGGTTTGTTGTCATTACTGCCTTCAGCGTCATTTTGTGCGGCATAATCAGACTGAGTCTGCGTCAACGAAAATGCGCCCCCACTTGCTCACATCGGTAAACGTCAGGCGACAAACAGGATCCATCTCGGAGATCGCCGTTCGATCGGCTTAAAAGATTGGCAGTCACTTGCCACGCCAGAAGCGTCGACAGTAGATAGAATCGAGAGGTGAGCCTCCCGTCCAGAAATGCCGAACGAGCCTCGGTCCGGCTTCATCTCTACGACTCTCCGGCACGAGCGACGCGGCTACGAGATGCCCTCTAACTTCGCAATGAGGACCTTTACTCTCCGGCGGCTCACCTCCAGACGCACGCCGGTCTTGAGCAGGGCCTCGCCGTATCCGCCGACCAGCATGTTCACTTCGGTGACATAGTCGAGATTCACGATCGCGGTCCGGGAAATTCGGCAGAACACGGTCGGATTGAGGCGGCGTTCTAGCTCGTTCAGCGCCGGCTCCATGACATAGCTCTGACCGGTGGAATAGAGTTTCGTCAGACCGCCATCGAGGCCCCAATAGATCACATCTTTCTGAGGAATCACAACGAAGCGGGAGCCGCGTCTTCCCAGAAATCGCTGAGGGGCCATTCGCCTGGCCCGCGTGATCCGATCCACATTCGCGTCCGCTTCGGCAGAACTCAACTTGCGGGCGCGATCCAACGCCGCGGCCAGGCGAGTGCGATTCACCGGCTTCAGCAGGTAGTCGACCGCGCACAGCTCGAATGCATCCACCGCGTACTGGTCGAAGGCGGTACAGAAGATAATCTTCGGGCGCGGCGACGACAAGGAACTCGCCACTTCGATGCCGCTGCAGCCGGCCATCTGGATATCGAGCAGCACCAGGTCGGGGCGCAATTCGCCGATCCACTCGATGGCCTGTTCACCATCTTCCGCCTCTCCCACGACCTCGATGTCGTCGAATGCACTGAGCAGCAATCGCATGCGGACGCGGGCCGGTTGTTCATCATCCACCACCAGGACTCGCATCAATCGCTCCCTGCCGAGCCTGCGACCGCCGGAATCTCAAAAGAGACGACAGTGGTTCCAGCGCCATCGTCGCGCCGGAAATGCATTACCGCCGCAGCGCCGAAGTGCGCGCTCAAGCGCTCTTGGATATTCTTGAGGCCAGATCCGGTCCCGGAGGAAGACTCTGTCAACGAATTGACGCCAGTGGCGCTGTTGAACCCCGGACCGTTGTCCGACACGCTAACCACCAATCTGTTCGATGCCCCGCCGTCGCCGGTGAGGCCAGCCGAGATCGCGATCACGGCCAGGCCGCGCGCCACACTGATGCCGTGTTTGATTGCATTCTCGGCGAGCGTTTGAATCACCATAGCGGGGATTCGGATGTTCTCGGTGCCGGCCTCCATGCCGATCTCTACGCGCAACCGTTCCCCAAATCGGGTCTGCTCAACTGCCAGATACGCGCGGACAAACTCGATCTCGTCGGCCAGGCGCACCCATTCGCGATCAGCCTGCCGCACAGTATAGCGGAAGACATCAGCGAGCTGCTCCACGGTTTGCTCGGCTCGATCGGGCTTCTGCGGAATTAGCGCGGCAATCGCGTTGAGTGCGTTGAAAAGAAAGTGCGGGTTGATCTGCGCGCGCAGTGCCTTTAATTCCGATTTGGCCGCGCTCAGCACCAATTGCTGCTCGCGCTGGTCCCGGCTGATCCTTTCGTCGCGCCGACGCTGGCTTTCGAGCATAGAGCCGAAAGTCCCCGCCAAGACTCCCAGCAGCTTCGCGTCTTCACTAAGGAAAGGAATTCCATCCGGCCGCGGCAGAATGCGGGCCACGCCCCAGTCCGCCCCATCCACTCGCACTGTTTCCACGAGCGCGGCGATTTCAAGCGCGGCTGCGGGAGCAGCGCCGGAATCGATACAAGCCTTCGATTGGAAGATCCAGGACAAGCTCGACTCGGAACGATCGAGAAGGTCCTCTTCGTTCACGGCGTCCCGGAGGCTCTCCGCGAAACTCTGCTCCGCGCCCGCGGCTGAGAATCGCCGACCCAGCCAGGAGCAATCGATCCAGGTGTTCAGATTCGAATAGAGCCAGGGGACCGCCAGAACGAAAGGAACCAGGACGATGGCCGTCATCCAGTACTGCGCGAAAACCAGCTTGTGGAGCGAAAGATGTTGAGAGACCAGCGCGAGGTGGCAGGTGAGAATCACAGACGCGATGAGGAACAGAAGTCCGCGCTTGACGAATACGTCGAAGAACGTCAAGCGCTCGCCGTAGTAGACGGTCACCAGGACGAACGCCAACGGCAAAAAGAATCCCACGAGGGAATCCAGCCACTGCGGCCACCACACGAGTTGGAATGCCAGAGAAAGAAACCACGCGCAGGCGATGGCAAGGTACCACCGGCGGTGACGTCGCCGGAACGCGCTGTCGCCCGGACGCCGCGACAGCCAGATGACAACGAAGCTGAAGATCCCACCACCTGCGAGTATCAGATCGGATACGGGAAGCAGTTGCTCGACAAGCTTCGGCCAGGGCAAGGTTACTCCGAGAATCCACAAGCCTCTAATCACCGCTATCGGAATCGCCAGCGCCCAGGCCAATTGAACGATTGTCCGCCACAGCCAGTGCTCCGGCAGGCGGTTGCGTTCGGTGACATAGAAGAGTTGCAGGAGCAGAGGCCCAATCAGTGGGCGCGTGATCACATGGGCCACGTTGACGGGGGACAGAAGCTGCGGCGCCGCACCGTCCGAGAATGTGAACGAGAGATAGATCCACATCTCGTTGAAGTAGTGGAGGGCGAATGCTAGAGTCAGCGCACGCCACGTCCAGCCTCCCCACACCGGCTTTCCCAGACGATATTGCCGGAACTGAAGATACAGCAAGTGGCAGAATGCGTAGCCCGCGAACGTATGCAGGATCAGCAGCATAAGAAAGAATATCTGACCGAGGATCTGGTTTCGACTCATGCGCACGCCTTCAGCGTGAGCCATTGCGATGGGAGGTCCACGTTTGGCTCTGAAATCCCTTACGCTGTCCGACAATGATAGCCCACCATGGATCGTTTCCCGGCGTTCTCCCTTCAATGAAGGAGAACGCCGGCGGACCATCCAACGGCGTCCGCCCTTTGTCTGGGCAGGACGTCCGACCCGACAAACGCTTCGCTGCGAGTCAGAAAGCCTCTGAAGCTTGCCCTTCGGGCGATGCGGAGATCGAATCCTGCGTTAAAGTCTATGGCAAACCCCGTCTCCGCGTCGGTTGACGATATGTTGCCGAACAACCCTGTTGTGTTAAGAGTTGCGGTGGAGTGCGCAAGGCCGAAAAGCGCATTGGCGAAGGGAGTGATGCGGGTGTGATTACGCCATTTGAGCTCTGGCCCGGCAAGGAAATAAAGCAGCTCCGGATTGATCTTTATGATTTGCGTTTCTTGCGCGCAAGACGGCTGCGGACAAGTTTGTGGTGTGAACTGTGTGGGGATGGTGTTAGAGCTGAGGTGTGCCGAGAAGTCACCCACGATGCTGAAGTGTCGGCTCACATTGCCGATTACTTCGCTCTCGAACCCCCGACCCTTCTCGTCGTAGTCCAGACCCGATACGGGTTTGAATGCGGTGAAAAGGAATTCGTGATTGTTGGTTTCAATGGCAGAATAGCCTGCAAAATACTCGACTTTCGGGTACGTCTTAACGTCCGCATCCTGCCCCTGCACCGGTGTCCAGGGAGCGCAGCAAGCCACCAATAGCAATGTGCGAGACCAGTATTGCATTCTGAACCTCCAGGAGCAATGGTAGGGTCAGAAGCACGGATCTCCGACAGATACTGGGGGAGTGGCCGGCTAGCGCTAATGGACGGCGCAATTCAGCACGGCAGTGGAGAGCATGTCGCCACGACTTGCGAACCGCGGAGCGCGCAATGTGAGGAAATCACCTGCTGTAGATGATTTTGTAGCTGTGAAAGCATCCAAAAGCTACAAAGATCAACAGCGTTTGGCACTCAATCTGTAAACCGTTCCATCAGAAGTACTTAAAATGCGCAATTTTCAACAGAATCCAAATAAGTCATTAAATCTGGTTCGGGACCAGGGGGTCGGAGGTTTAAATCCTCTCTCCCCTACCAATACAATCAAAAACTTAGACTGATTTCTGGCCAGGCTAAACAGCCTGGCGTTCCAACTCTTGGCCAATTCCGCAGTCGAGGAGGGCCTTCAGCGAACACGAGCGCCAGAACGTCGTACTGCCGGCGGCTGGGTCGAAGGATCCAATTCTGGGCGATCTGCCTCGGTTTGTCGACTTCGGCTATGTCGCCAATGTTGCTCGCCTGAATGCGGCGACCCTGGCTACTCTTGCCTCATCGCCAGGCGAACCGGTGCATGTGGCAATCGTGACCGCGAAGCTGGACAACGACACGACCCTGAGCTGGGAGCCGGCTGCGGGCAACGAGGCTGCACGGTGCGAGGTAGTTTGGCGAGAGACATCGGCCCCAGACTGGCAGTTTATGCAAGTGATTGAGCCAGGCAATTCACAGCCACCCGGCAAGGCAATCACCGTCACGTTGCCTATATCCAAGGACAACGTGATCTTTGGCGTGCGGGCCGTGGACACGGCTGGACATCGCGGCCTGGCGGTCGTCCCGTAACGAGCCTTCAGAATGCGAGAGCTGTACCGTCGGCGCGCATCTCGCTGGCCGCCGCGTACACGCGGCTGGCTCCACGCATGAGGTTCTCAACGCACTCGTAGCGGCCGAAGCCGCCATCGCTATCACCCATGGGCCAACCCATGGCGATGAGGGCTTTGCGGGTGTCAACAGGAATGCCGGCTTCAAGGCGAAGCAGACCGCGAGGCGTGAGGTTCGGCAAGTCCTCGCCCATGGTTTGCGAGGAGCCTTCGTGGTGCCAGCGCGGGCTGTCGCCGGCAGCCTGCACGTCGAGGCCATAGTCCACGCGGTTGAGGACGATCTGCGTTTGACCCTGTGGCTGCATGTCACCGCCCATGACTCCGAATGCAAGCCAGGGCACACCATCTTTGCAAGCAAAGCCAGGGATGATCGTTTGGAACGGGCGCTTGCCGGGGGCGTAGATGTTGGGGTGGCCGTCCTGCAAGGAGAAAAGTTCGCCGCGATCCTGGAACATGAAGCCGAGTCCGTCGGCGACCAGGCCGGAACCCATGCCACGGAAGTTCGACTGAATCATCGAGACCATCATGCCGTCTTGATCGGCCGTCGTGAAGTAAGTGGTATCTCCATGGCTTGGCGCCTGGCCAGGGTAGACGGGCTCCAGGATGCTGTCGAGGCGGATTAGGCTGGCGCGCCGTTTTGCGTAGTCCTTCGAGTTGAGCCAGTCGATGGGGATCTTTGCGAAGTGCGGATCGGCGTAGAAGCGGGCGCGATCCTCATAGGCGAGTCGCTTGGCTTCGATCTGCACATGGAGCGATTGGGTCGATTGGAAACCAAACTCGCGCATATCGAACTGCTCGATGATGTTCAGCATTTGCAGCGTGGCGAGACCTTGTGTGTTGGCGGCCATGGCATAGACGTCGAACCCTCTGTACCTGGTGACCAGAGGCTCGTCCCATTCGGCATGGTGCTCGCGAAGATCTTCCTGAGAGAGCCAGCCCCCAATGCGCTTGAAGTAGGCATCGATGGTTTTCGAGATTGGGCCGTCGTAAAATGCGTCGCGGCCGCCTTCGGCGATCATGCGATATGTGCGAGCAAGATCGGGATTGGTGCGAACGTCGTATTCATTCGGAGCCTTGCCGCCGGGGCTATAGGTTTGTACGGCGTTGGCTGTCTCCTCCACCCCGGACCCCTGGCGGAGAAATACGGCCATATTCCGCTTGATGTACCAGCCTATAATCTGCGGCACGGGAGAGCCCGCTTCACAATAATGAATGGCGGGTTCAAAGAGCTCGGCCCACTTGAGCTTGCCGTAGCGCTGGTGCATTGTCCACCAGCCATCGAGCGCGCCGGGCGTTGAAACCGTGACAGCGCCGAGTTTAGGGAGAACACCGTTCTTGGCCCGTGACCGGGCGGTGGCAAGAGAGAGCGACTTTGGAGAACGGCCTGAACTGGCCATGCTGACGAGCTTTCCAGCCTTTGGATCCCAAACGAAGGCGAAGCAGTCGCCGCCCAGGCCGGAACTGACAGGCTCGACGAAGCCGAGCATGGCATTGGCCGCGATAGCCGCATCGACGGCCGATCCGCCGCGCTTGAGTATCTCGATGGCGGTCTGCGTTGCGAGCGGATGCGCGGTGCCCGCGGCGCCGGAGCAGCCAAGAGCGGCAGAGCGCGTGGCAAAGCTCGCACCCGAAGGCCGGTCGCCTGCGTGCATGTCAGGGCGCGTGAACCGCTCGTCATTGGGGGCTTGAAACTTTGGAAGAACCGCGTGCTGGCTTTCCCCTGAGGGATCCTGGGCCGGGCCACGGGGCTGCTGCTGCGCGGATACCAGAGACCCGGCGGCGGCCACCGGAAGCGTTGCAAGAAACGAGCGACGGCGCATAGCAGTCTCCTTTGATCGATTGGGCAAGAAGATTCAAGCCCGGAGCCGCTCCATGCTCAGTTTGACTGGCTGGAAACAGCAAAATCGGCTTCTTCCGCCGAAACATTACTTGATTCTGCCTCTTGCAGAGATCGTAGAAAGCTGTCGCGGAAGAACACAATGTGATCGCGCATGGCTTGCTTGGCGAGTTCGTGATCGCCTGCCTTGAATGCTTCGTAGATCTTGTCGTGGCAGTCTCGAGAAGTGGCAGCAGAGAGACGGTATGTTTTCGATCGGCACAGAATGCTCTTCTGGCTTATGTTTTCCAGAATACGGCAAAGCTCCGTATTGGCCGTGGCCGCGGCGATCAGGCTGTGGAAGCGGATATCTTCTTCTACGTAAGCCATCAAGTTGCCCTCGTCCAGATCGCGCTTGATCCGATCAATGCTTTCCGCGAGGTCTGCAAGGAAAGAGGGCGTGATCTCGGCGAGACCGACGGCATGAACTTCAAGGAGCTCGCGGAGACTATAAAGATCGCAAGCCTCCTTGAGGGAGAACTTGCGAACATAGGTCCCGCGCCGAGGCTCGATGGAGACCAGGCCATCGCTCTCGAGGCGATTGAGCGCTTCGCGCACAGGCGATTTACTGATGCCAAGTTGGCCGGCGAGGAGTTCTTCAGTGAGCCTCGATCCTTCGCCGAGTGAACCTTCGAGGATGTACTGCTTGACCTGGAGATAGGCAAGCTCCGTGAGGTTGGGATACTTCGGGATTTTAAGCATAGCGTGGTCAGGCCGAATTTTACACGAACGCATAGGTCTCTCGAAAGGTTGGCAGGTGGCCGAGTTCTGAAATTCAATGAGAACAAATTGTTGGAATGCTATCCCTCTGCGCGCTCACCGGAACAGTATTCCTGTGAGCGCGCGTACCGGGCTGGGTTAGGCCTCAGAAAATAAACTTGGCGCTGATCTGAAGCTGGCGGGAAGAGCCGCCATCGCTTATAGCGAAGCGGGTTGCGGAGATTTGACCGAAGGTCGAGGACTGGACGTTCCCCGACGGTTGACCAAAGTTGGGGTGGTTGAGGATGTCGAAGGCGTCGGCGCGCAGCTGGAAGTTGAGACCCTCGAAGATCTTAGTGTCTTTTTGTCCGGAGAGATCGATATCCGCGAAGCCCGGTCCTGTTATGGCGTTGCGCTGCATGGTGCCCAGGCCGGTGTAAGTGACCGTCAGACCGGAAGCCCCAAACGCCGATGTGGCTGGATTGGGAGGATTGGGATTGGGAGGATTGGTCACGGTAACGGCTTGTGTCGCCTGAATCTCAAAGACGCAGGCTGGGGTGTAGTTCGTTATCCCGCAATCAGTGCCGCCGTAAACCAGACCCGCGTTCGGGAATAACGTGACGTTTGCCACCCCGCCCAACTGTTTTTTCGATCTGGTAATGGGACCAACCTGCGTCGGACGAGGAAGTCCGGTGACGCCGTTGAAGCTGGAACTGCCCGCCACCACATTGACGGGGTTACCGGTCTGGTACTGGATGATTGTCGAGAGCTGATAACCTGAGATCAGGCGGTTGCCGTTGGCGTGTGGCGCGTAGACCGCGGTTCCGGCGTAGTGCTGACGTACGTCGAAGTCCGACAGCCCATAGTTTTCTTTGGGGTTGGTACTATCCGGAAGAGTCAAGCCGCCCTGCGACCCGAGTGAGTTCAGGTCCATCGACTTGGTCCACTCGTAGTTCATGTTGAATTCAAGGCCATGGCCCATGTTCTTGCTGAGAACGGCCCACATGGCGTTGTAGTCCGAGAAGCTGTTGCTGGTTCTCTCGCCGATGTTGGAGGCGATGGCCCCACTTTCATCAATGGGGCTGTTGACCGAGAGAGTCGTGAACGGATGCACCTGCGTTGCGGACGTCGCGCCCACTACCTGGTTTGCGTTGGATTCGACCTCCAAATGGCGTCCGAGCGACCCATAGTAGCCCAGTGAGGAGACAAGACCCCATGGCAGCGCCTGCTGCACGTTCAGGTTGTAGCTCTCGATGTACGCGTTTTTATAATTTGGATTGACCATGTAGATTGCGAGGCCCGCAAGTTTTGCGTCGGCATACAAATGAGCTACCGGAATAGCCGCGCCGTTATAAGTGACCGCGGTACTGAAGGGCGGATTGGATGCCAGTGCTGTCACGACGCCCGAAACCGGTTGGTCCACGAGGTAAGCGTAGCCCCCGCGCACCACGGTCTTGCCCTTGCCGAAAACGTCGTAAGCAAATCCCAATCGCGGTTCGTAGTTGAGGTTCTGGCCATACTCGGCGTTGGCCGGCAGCCCGTTGGTTCCCACCTGGGTGAGGGTGAGGGCGCCTGGGTTGAAGATCGCGAAGCGATTTTCACCCTCAACCGGCGTTCCGTTCCACTCGAAACGCAGACCGTACTCCAGCGTAAGTCTGGGCGTGACTTTGAAGTTGTCCTGTGCGAACCAGCCCAAAGAGTCGGCGGAGACTCGGCTGGATACGATGTTTGGCTGGACGCTGAATACAGTGGCCATATCCTTTTCAAATAGATCCGCCTCGGTACCAGCCAGTGCCGCAGCCGCGCTCACGGTAGAAGTCGTTATGGAACTCGTGTAAGTCAACGTTCCGATGTTCCCGGTGAAGCTGGCAACGAGGTAGCGGCGGAACTCACCGCCAAACTTGAAAGTGTGCTTGCCGTTGAGCCAGGTCGCTGTATCCGATAAGACGCCGGTGGTGTCGAAGCGCCCCTGTGGGAAACCCGAAGGGCCGCCGAATACCAGGCCTATATCGGAGAGCGTGATCTGGGGCAGCCCGACAGGGCCCGAGAGGCCATCGCCGAGGCCGATGCTGGTGGGGTCGGTAAGAGTGGCGGGGTTGAATGAAATGGCGATGCGGTTGAAGCCGAGGCGCACTTCATTCACGAGTGCGGTACTGAAGATATGGGTCTCGCTGAAGGTGCCTATCTGGCGATGTGCGTGGCGGTGGTCTCCCCAGCCAGGAATAGTGTCGCCCTGCAATGCCGGCTCCGTGCGGACGTCGTGCTGGAAGGCATAGAAGGCGTGAGCGGAATCACTGGCACTGAACTGATGAAGGATGTCGCCGGTGTACTGGTCGATCTGTACCGGGCCCGCAGTGAACCCTGTGAAATTGGCCCCATTATTCGGGGCTGGGAGGATCGCCGCTAAAGCGGTAGCCACTGGGCTGCCTACGGCAGCTATCGCTGCAATTTGGCTCGGAGAATAGACAGTGACTCCCTGCGAATTCACAGCTGTAGTGGCGACTTGTGATAGTACCGTGCTGTTCTGCAGGATGCCCTGGTGTTGACGCAGGCCTTCGTAGCTGCCGAAGAAGAAGGTGTGATCTTTCCAGATCGGCCCGCCGCCCGAGACACCGAAGTTGTCGCGCTTCAGCGGAGCCTTGTCGCCTGTACCGGCTGCTAGTGGAACACCAGTAGCGACGTTATAGGGGCGATTGAAGTAGTTACGCGCGTCGAGAGCTTCGTTGCGGAAGTAGTCGAAGACCTCGCCATGGAATTTGTTTGTTCCAGAGCGCGTGGCAACGGACACGATCGAGCCATCGCTGCGGCCGTACTCCGCGCTGAAGGTGGAGTTGTTGATCTTGAACTCGGATGTGGTATTAATCGACGGCTGGAACGTGATCTGGTTCTGGCTTACATCGTTGAGATTGATGCCGTTGATCTGGAAGTTGACCGAATCTTCGCGATTACCGGCGGTGATGAACGAATTCGCTCCCAATCCGCGGCTCGCCGAGGTAAGGCTGCCCGCCGTGTCGGCCACGACGCCTCCGGGTGTGAGAACGGTCAGGTCGAGGAAGTGGCGGCCGTTCAACGGAAGTTCCTGCACCGAAGTTTGATCGATCACTTGCCCAACCGTGATGGTCTGGGTCTCGATCTGCGATGTGGCGCTCTCTACCTGGATTGTCGCTCCGGCAGATGCGACCGGCAGACTGATGTTGGCCGCTACCTTCCTGTCCACATCCAGGGTCACTTTTTTGATTGTGACCTTACTGAAGCCGGGAGCTGTTGCCACAACCTCGTAATCGCCGGGTTGCAGCGATGGGACTACATAAATTCCGGCGGAATCAGTGACAAGTTCGCGATCAAGGCCGGTTTGCAGGGAGTGGACGATGATGTGAGCAGCGGGCACAACTGCGCCGCTCGGGTCGGTGACGGTTCCGGAAAGGGTCGCTGTGGACTGCCCGAAGGCTCCGACAGCACAGATCATCAGAGTTGCGAGGAGAAGAGACTTCACCAGCTTCATTGAGACCTCCAAGTTTTTGAATGGTAAAGGCAGGTTTGACTAGGTGTTGTTTTTTGGGGACTGGTTTGCTCGTCATCGGGAATGTGAACGAGATGTTATCAAGTGTACGGCATATCAGATATCACGCCAACCATTTTTTCTACAGCAGAGCTTAAAGAACAGCGATCTTATTTCGAATCAGGAGGATAGATTATGTGTCCGCTTTGGTCTGTCAAGTTGCAAGACTGGCCCCATGGTGCATTCCCAGAACGGCAGCACAGAACCTGGCGACATGCGACGCTATGAGCAGCCAGGACTCTGATTTGCAAACAAGTGGAGGTTATCGGAAAGATTCAGAAGGGCTTATGCGATTGAAGAACCACGATTAAGATTCGCAGATTATTGTTTCTACAAGATGTCGTCAGTACTGGACTAGGGGTCGGAGCTCAAGTCCTCCCCCAATGGAGGATGAGATCCTTGAACTCCAAGCAGGCGGCGCCTTGGTTGACTACAAAGGCTGCAGTGCTTCATCTGACAGAAGCGACGACCGATCGGTTTCTTGCACTTGCTCGCGCCCAGAGCGACGCTGAAACACGAGCGCCGCTGCGCCACGCAGCCGGGCGATTTCGCCTTCATGCGTTGGGAGAATCTGCGGCAGCGCTTCCCCCAGAGCAAATTTGACTGCCTCTTTCTCAATCGCCGGACCGAAGCGATGCCAGGCTGAAGTTATGTCGCCGGCAATCAGAATCACGCTGGGCGCTAGAGCCGTGATGATTGACTGCAATCCGCGTCCGATGTAAAGAGCCTGTTTTTCCAAGGCTTGCGCAGCGTACTGGTCACCCTCTTCGGCTAAGTTGAGCAATTCGTGAAAGGTAATCGCGCGGGCTTTGGGCTGGAGTTCCGCGTAATATCTAAGACCTGCCCTGCAGGAGGCAAATGTTTCCCAGCACCCCTTCCGCCCGCATGAGCACAGGATCCCTCTCGGATCCAGTGAAACGTGGCCGAATTCGCCCGCCATCCCGCGATGACCCGTGATAAGTTGCCCGTTGGCATAAACTCCGGTACCCACGCCTTCCGACACGGTCACCAGGACGATATCGCGAATCCCTTCGATTCGACTGAAGGTGAGTTCCGCCAATAGGCAAGCGGTGGCGGCGTTTTCCATTTTTACCGGCAGGCCCATTGTCTCTTCAATCACTTTCTTCAGATCGAAATCCGGCCAGTGCAGATTGGGCGCGAAGATCAGACGCTGGGTTTCCGGATCGACTCTTCCAGGAAGACCAATGCCAATCCCCTCAATCGATTTGCGCGGCAGAGCCTGCTTCATCCGTGTCATACAGTCCGTGATCAGCCGGGTGGAGGCAGCGGGATCTGAGGATAGGGGCACTAGAGACCGCGAAAGCAGGCGTCCCTTCAGATCCACAACGGCGACTGTAGCCTGTTTCGGATGAATATCGACCGCGATCACCACCAGGTCGTCATTCAGCTCAATCAGGGTTGGGCGGCGTCCGCGCGGCAAAGAAGCAATTGCGCCCTCGCATGCCCACTTTTCCCGGATGAGTTGCTCAACGATCTGGGAGATGGTGCTTCTTTGGAGTCCGGAAAGGCGCGAAAGGTCGGCTCGTGAGATTGGCTGCTTGGCCCGTATCATCTCCAAGACGATATCGCGATTGATGCGGCGGGCAGTCTCGCTGGAAGCAAGCTGAACATCCGTCAGATCAATAAGCCTCATGCCCCTTGCTCGTTTATGCGATTGCACCGGAACCCCTCCTGATAGGCAAACTCATCCTTGACCAAATCGCGCCCACAGCAGCGCTCACTTCCAAAATGCCCACAGCAATGCAAGACTCATCGCTTTTGGGCATTGAATACCATCCGTTTAAAACTTCCAAGGCACGCCACGTGCAGGAGTTGCCCATGTCCTGAATCACTCTGTGCCGGTAAGATTCGTAGGCCAGTAAACATGATTATATTGATTAAAATGTAGAATCAATACCTATTGCTGGGACAATCTGTTTCGATTTCACTACTCTCTTGAGAAGTCGTCGGATTGGGGGCGAATAGACTGCATTTCGCGGGTTGTTCAGCATTTCACGGTTCCGGTAACGACAGCGCCCTCTCCATCGAGACCTCGTGAGGAGAAATAGCGACCGTGGGAAGCAAGGATGCCCTTGATCGAACGGTTTTACACCATGACCGATCCTGTACTATCGATTCGCCCCATGCATGGGGCACGGTTTCCCACTCTTTCACCAGAAAAGAAGCGAAAAGAATAGGCAGGAAATCTCAGTATTTCCAGGCCGAATCGACAAGAGAGAGTCTACGTGCTCATGACGTATGGGAATCGCTGCGGGCGCGACAGCATGCTGTTCGCGTCGTCATCGTTCTTAAAGCGCTCTCTGACCGGATCCCAAAACAGTTTGCGCCCCGTTTTCATGGCAATATGATGCACAAGGCAGGTTGAGCAGGCGCGATGCCCGATCTCCGCCGACGCGGTTGGAGCTTTCCTGGTCCGGATGCATTCGAGCCAGTTGCCATGCTGGTCATCGCTTTGATACAGGTGGACCTCGTCCGGGCCAATCACGCTGTCAAGAATCTTCGGGTCGCTCGCCATAAGCGGTTGCAGCGTAACCGGCTTTCCTCCCGGATCGCTGGACGTGACTTCAACATCGCGGGTGACAAAGATCCAGCCTTCGGTTCCATAGAACTTGATACCGTTTGGGAAGTCGCCGCTGATGTCCATGGTGACGCCGTTGGCATAGATGGCATGGGTGAGAAACTTACCGTGGACATTCCACAATCCGCTTGAGGGAAACTCGGCTGAGCCCCAGACTTCGACCGGTCCTGTGTATTCGGTGTTCATGCCCCAGTGCGCCGTATCCACATGGTGGGCGCCCCAGCCGGTAATCATGCCTGCACCGAACTGTTCACAGCGCAGCCAGCCGGGGCGTCCAAAACCCTGCTGCGGATGCACGCGCATCTCGGTGTAATAGACCTCTGGAGTGGAACCGAGCCAGGCGTCGTAATCGAGGTTAGCGGGAACCGGCATGGGCGGCGCTTCTGGTCCGCTGGGGTCGCCCGGCAAGCCGATTTCAACATGCTTGATAGCACCGATGCGGCCATTGCGCACCAATTCGCACGCGCGGTGAAACTGCTTCCACGACCGCTGCTGCGACCCGATCTGCAGAATCCTGCCTGACGCCGTGACAGCATTGCTCATGGCGCGCCCCTCGGCAATGGTGAGCGACGCAGGCTTCTGCAGGTACACGTCTTTCCCGGCACGGACCGCATCCACCGCCAGGATTGCGTGCTGGTGGTCTGGAGTGCTGATAACGACCGCATCAATATCCATGTTTGCCAGCAGTTCGCGGTAGTGGTGGTAGCCGGTTACGCCGTCGTAGTCCTTGCCGGTCTTTTTGGCGTAGTAGCCATTGACCAGCGCCTTAGCGTCTGCAAGACGGTTGGAGTCGAGATCGCAGACAGCCATGATGCGCGCCTGGTCAAACTGCCAGATTCCGGGCAGATCGTGACCGCGCGAGATGCGGCCGACTCCGATTGCTCCAATGTTGATGCGGTTGCTCGGAGCTTTCTGTCCGAAGACGCTGGAAGGAACTATGGCCGGAAAGCCAGCCGCCGCGACCGCGCCCAGAGACATTTTCAAGAACGTTCTGCGTGGCAAATCAACACTCGTGTTCGTCTCTGTCATGATGCACCCTTCGGGCCGGTTCCTGCGCGCTCGTTCCTTATCCTATCTACGCAGTGAAGGTGAGAACTTTGGCGTTCTTCTGCGCATTCAGCACCAGTTCAGCAGCCAACAGCGCCTGCTCCTGATCTTGCGCAATATGGGTGCGATTCACAATGTCGGCGACGAATTGCGGACCGAATGGCAGCACGACATTGCCGCAATCGATGTAGCGGGTCTGCTTCCGGTCCACGATAAACAGATGGTTGCCGCCGGGCCGCCCGGCGACATCGATGTATTTGCGCAACTCGATATAGCCCTCGGTGCCCAGAATGAAAAGCCGCCCGTCGCCCCACACGCCGAGACCGTCGGGGGTGAACCAATCCACGCGCACATATCCTGCGCCACCGTTGCCATGAAGCATCATGTCGCCGAAGTCCTGAAATTCGGGATGGCTGGGATGATTCACATTTGCGATTTGCGACGCCGCGACTGTAGCTGTCGTCGATCCGGTGTAATAGACGAACTGATCCGCTTGGTGCGATCCGATGTCGCAGAGGATGCCGCCGTATTGGACCGGATTCCAGAACCAATCGGGACGGCTGGGGGCGCTAACCAGATGGGGCGCAATATTAATGGTCTGCACAACCTTGCCGATGGCACCTTCTTTGACCAGGTAACCCGCCTGCACGGCAGCGCGCACCTCAAGGCGCTCGGAGTACATGATAGCAAACATCCTGCCTGTCTCCGCGGAAACCTTGCGGACCTCGGCCAACTGCTCCAGGGTGGTGATGGCGGGCTTGTCGCTGAGGTAGTCCTTGCCATGCTTCATGGCGCGAATGCCGAGAGGCGCGCGCAGATTGGGAATGGAAGCGCTGGCTACAAGCTGGATGGATGGATCGTTCAGGATTTCGTCTTCGCTCTTCGCCAGCCGGGCATTGGGATAGACCTTCTGGAAGCTGGCAATTGCGTTCGGAAGCGTCGAATAAAACGCCGCCAACTCCCCGCCTCCACGAATCACGGCAGCCGTGATGCCCATGATGTGAGCATGGTCGAGGCCGATGACTCCGAATTTGATGGAGTACTTCGGCTTTGCATCCGCATCGGCTCCCGATGCGACGACCTCATGGACGATAGACCCGGCCCCGCCGTGAAGGCCAAGAGCCGCCTCGGGAAGCGCGGAGAACATGCCTGCTGCTCCAACGGTCTTTAGAAAGTTACGCCGGCCAATCTTCTCGTATTGCATAAGCTTTACTTCTCCTCGCCGGGCTTTTTCCCATGCGCTTGGCACTCAATCAGCAGTTCTTCAGTCCGTCGATATTCTTAAAGTCGACCTGATGAGTTGTGTTATCTGCCAGCGTGATCTCCGCTCCGAGGACGGAACCAGTAGAAGTCACCTCCATGATCCGGATGCCCTTTACCGGATCCAATTCTTCCGGCGTCCATGGAGTGTCATCGGTCTTGTGCAGCATCGCCGTAATCATCAATTCCATCGCCGGATTCATGGCGGTGCGCTTGCGATAGACGAACAACACTGTACTCTCCTCCGCTTCCGCATTGAAGCCGTGGTGAACCTGGCTCTGAATCGTGTCCCAGCTGTTGTAAGTGATCATCGCCACCGATCTGCCCGGGATCGATGCTGTGATCCCTTTCTTCATCTCATTCTCGAAGGTGTGTAACGCGGCCTTCTTCCCATGGAAGTGGGGCAGGCCGAAATGGCCGAGCGTGAGCTCATGCTCGAAGGCCAGCCGGCAGCGGTCGACGCGGATGACGCCTCCAGGAACCGTGATCTCCGCGAGGTCGATGATGTATCCAACTCCGTTGTTCGGCGGTTTCCGCATGATCAATTGGCGGTAGAGCACGCCGTCGCGCACGCCGTTGAAGAGAATGCTTTGCGAGGTGACGTAGGCGGCGCTCTTCGATGCGGCGTTATCGACCGCGCGTCCTGTGAGGTAGAAATTGATGTCCACTCCTCTCAGATCGCGAGGATCCAGGCTCCGGAAACTATACTCCTGCGATGTGCCGCCGTTCGTGTTGTGGTCTTCCCATGGGAAATGGGTGTTGAACACCAGCTTGGAGTAGTTGTGATCATCGTCGTACACCTTGCCGGGGACGATCTCGGAAGTGCCGCTGCTGCCGTGGTTGACCAGAACGATGCCCGGCCGTTCGAGTACGGTCCGTTGTGAGCGCTTTCCTAAGCTGTTCCACATTCCATCGTTCTCTTTCGCGGTCCAGAACGGAGAATCTTCCGGCAGCGCCAGGCTGATGAACGGCAGGAACATGATGAATGGGCTGGCCGAACAACTGTAGTCTTGAATCGCGAATTCCCGGTGGGGGTAGAAGCCGAGGCTGGGAATGTCGTTCTCGTAAAAGTCTTCCCGCCCCGTGAATTGCAGAATCGATCCGGAACAGAGCCGCCTCGCCCAACCGGGGTCGAGCGGCGGTTCCGAGGCAAGCAGAAACGACACAGGAAAGGCGCCCGAAATCCAAAGACGGTAGCAGATGCTTCTGGCCCACATGTTGATATAGCCATCCCGGCCAAAGAAGCTGGTGTAGGTCTTGAACAGTTCCTGGAAACTATTTTCGAGCACGCCAGCGATTTCCGGATAGTGCTCGCGGCCGAAGGCGCGGCTCCAGATGGTGCCGTAAACGACGAAGAGGCTGATGGTGTAGTAGTTGTAGCTCTGCTCCAGATACCAGCCGTTGCCCGCGTGATACGATGTGACCCACTGCAGGTGGCTCTTCAGCAGATCGTTGTCGATGTCATATCCGTTTTTCTTAAGGAACGAAAGCGCGCAGATGTTGAATAGCCGCCAATTGTTCTGCGTCGTGCAGTGATGTGCCCACTTGGAAATTGTGACGGCCATTTCATCGCGCTGCCTTTCGGTCAGGTACGGCCACAAAACATCGGGCATCAGCAACAGCGTCTTCGCCAAGCCGCCGAACTCGCAGGTGAACTGATATGTAGCGTCCGGCAGGTCCTCGGGCATGGGCACGCTGTTCACATGCCCCGGCGTCATCGCATTGTAGAACTGATTGGCGTAGTAATCGCGCAGCTTGATGCCGCCGATACTGACCTCGGGATCAATGTGGATCAGCGGGGCCGCCAGATTGAAGGTCCTCTCCAGCGCTTCAAACTCGTTGGAGCGATGGCGCCATTCCGGTGCATTCGGCTGCGGATACGACTTACCCGGTACCTGCGGAAACACGATTGGCGAGTCAAACGACTTCACATGTCGGAATGCCCGTTGGAGCACATACTTGGCGCATTCGATGTAGTGTTTCCTGGTCATCCCGGTCAGTGGGCTCAGATTCAAATCGGGATTCTTTACTTCAAAAGCATTTCGCATAATAGTCTCGATGGTTAACATCCTTGGTCCCCTCGCATTTTGTTGCAAGGTCATGCGATCTCGCGGTTCAGCGGCCCACTGGTGCGACAGATCAAAGCCAGCCGGTCTCGTCCAGTCCAAGCGCCGTCCCTATAAGAGGAATCCCGGCCCGCATTCATCAGAATATCCACTCAGCCTAACTCCTTGATGACCACATCATGCAACGCTTGAGCCGGAGCCCGGTTCAGTACATCGCAGGACACGCGCAACGCAATTGCGTGACCCGATCCGGTTGTGCCACCGGTTACCACCGCAACCCTACCGCTTAAAACGAATCGATTCAAGCTCATGAATGATGTTCCTTTTCCTGCCAACGTACCCTCTGGTCAACGCCAAAAAGCGCAAAAAACTCGATTTCAACGGCACATTCCCGCTTCAAGACGATACACTAAGAATCACTTTGTTTGCGTCCTAAACAATAATGACATACTCCGTTCACACTGTGCCAGAGCGCCTGCCGGCAACCCTCACAGAGGAAAATGCCTCCCAATACAATCTGACCTCCTTGCGACAGTTCATTGGTTGACGGGCGGGTGAATTGCCGGACTCAGGGAACGAGCGCCCGCATACGATAGGGGGCAGGCCGCCGCGGACATCTCTGAATCGGCAGGCTGAAGTTCGACGTAATCAAGCACGGCAGGGTCGTTTTGATCGGGAGTTCCCTCGACACGCAAAACGTCACCCGGCTTGAGCGCGATGCCGCACAGTGTGTGGCGAGTGGAGTTGTCGCCGTGGGGACGGCGTGAGGGCAGCGTGGCGTCGGCGGCCCAGCTTGCGACGGCACTGCTGTTGACCTGGAACGTGAACTTTGCCACGCCATCCCGCAAATCGAAGTACTGAATGGCAATGTTGAAGCTGCCGGGCTCGCCAGAGTAGGTCCACTCAGCGGAGCAACTCTGCTGCGCGCTTTGGTCGCAGGTGACGGCCTTGCCGGCAGAAGCATTTTCCCATGGGGTGATGTCAATGACCTTGTAGCCCTGGAGGTGCGCGTCTTCCGCTTCAAGCCTGCCTGGGTAGTGGCCGGCGCGGCCCTTGTCGTCGGGGATGCCGCTGAGCTTAAGAAAGTACTGAACAATGGCGTCGCGCCAGACGATGGCGTGGCCGGCCTGATAAGCAAGGCGCGCTTGCACATCCTTGTAAAGCGCTGGATCGATGTGGCCCTGAAGCGAAGCCCACTCGCGCCCGAGTTGCGCAGCCTGCATGGCGCCGTCGTAGTGGCTGTCGTAGATGTATTGGATGACAGTCTGCCCTGTGTGAAGCTTGTGGGTATAGGGCACGTGATGGAAGAAGAGGAGCAGATTGTCAGGGCAGGTAGCGAGCGACTCCCAGATGCGAGCCACTTCTGGCGGGTACTGGCCGGCGAAGCCGCTGCCGGTTGCGACTGTGCGGTCTTTGCCCACTCCCTCATGATCGGCATCGTGCCACTGGCCCCAGCCGTTGCGCTCGCTGGACTCGATATTGGGGCCGTAGTGGCTGCCAGTGATATCGGTGAGTGTCTGCATTCCCAGCGGACCCGTGTAGTTGACATAGGCCGGCCAGGATTGCATCAGCATTTCTCCAACCGTGGCGACCACCTTTGGATCGTTGCCCATGGTTAGGCGCGTCCACTCGGCGGCGATCTGTGCGGGAGTTAGATCGGGATTCCATGCAAGGCGGCCGAAGGCGTAGAGGTTGGCCATCGCCAAAGGCGAACCGAGCCATGCGTCGCGGCCGATGCTTGCCACGGCCACCATGCCGCCAAGGGGCCGGTGGAAGCTCATGCCTGCGATGATTTCTTTGACGGGTGTGGATTTTTCATCGGCATGAAGATCGAAATCAAGAACCCACTTCCACATGGGCGCGAGATACACAAGATGGCGCTGCTGGCCGGTGTACTCCTGTGTGACCTCGACTTCCATGGCCTGATTGGTCTGGCGAAGACCGGCAAAGAGCGGAGAGACCGGCTCCTGCGCCTGGAAGTCGATAGGCCCCTCTTTGGTTTGAATCACCACGTTGGGCTCGAACTTGCCATCGAGTGGGTGGAAGATGTCGTATGCGGCGCGGGCACGGTCGGCCTTGGGATCGTGCCAATCGAGGTGATGGTTATAAACGAAGGCGCGGTAGAGGACCACGCCGCCATGGGGCGCAAGGGCCGCGGCCAGGGTGTTGGCGGCATCGGCTGGGGTGCGGCCATAGCTGGCGGGGCCGGGTTGGCCTTCGGAGTCAGCTTTGACGGTAAAGCCCGCGAAGTCAGGGATGAGCGAGTAAATTTCGTTGACCTTGGCCGTCCACCAGGCCTTGACCGCTGGATCGAGGGGATCATAGGTGGAGAGGCCGCCGATTTCTTTCGGGCTGGCAACATCAACGCTCAGGGACAGCCGCACGCCCCATGGCCGCATCGCGCTGGCCACGTTGGCCAAGCCGCGGAGCATCTCCGGATTCAGGAAGGCCGTGGAGTTATTAACGTTGTTGACATTGATGCTGTTGATGCCAACCGAAGCAAGCAGGCGTGCGTACTCGGCGACGGGCGTGAGGTCCTGACGAACCTGCCCGCCCTCAAAAAAGATGGACCGGCCAGCGTAGCCGCGCTCAACGGAGCCATCGGCGTTATCCCACTCATCGACCCAGCGGATTGACATGGCAGGATGTGAGCGGAGATCGATGTGGGTCAAGTCTTGATCGGTGGCCAGAAGGCGGATCAGCGCAAATGCGCCGTTAAGGACGCCGCGTTCGTCGGAGCCGGCGACGACGAGCGGCGGCGTATTTTCTCCGAGCCTTGTCCAATGGAGCCAGTATCCCTCCGGGCCCAGATCGTTAGGGATTACCAACTGGGGATAGGCTCGATGCACCTCTTCGGCAGTACCAACGATAATTTCACCATAACAAACCACTACGGAATGCTCATCCACGCAAGATTTCAACTCCTTCGAGCTTTCATACCTCTTGCCTGCCATCGCGTTGCCCGCGAAGGCGGAAGGCGCACCTGCCAAGCCGGCAATGCTGTGGTCCAATTCGCTAGCTGCTGATTTCTCGAGGACGCCCTGTCCGAGTGCTTTAACGCGGAAGGGTATGATCGATTGGCTGTGATGATTGGCATAGCGCAGCCATGCCTGGTCTGCTGTTTGCGCATGGAGGGCCAACCCGCCTGCTAAAGCAATGACGGTCACAAGGCGCACGAAAGACTCGATTCTCTTCTCTGGCATTCTCATCCGTATCGTCTGCTTGAAGAACAACGATGTTGTTACTTACCCACTTCGATCACTCACAATCACTTGGTCGTGCTCATCCTTCAATTCGCAAAGAGGGCTAACGGAACAGCATCTCCCAAAGCCTTGTAGCCGACCGGATTCGGGTGCAGGTGATCGCCGCAATCGTAGGCCGGAAGCAGGCGGCTGGGATCGCTTGGATCGCGCACGGCTTTGTCAAAATCGACGAACGCGTCGAAGTGTCCCGGCGCGCGAATCCACGCATTGATCGCCAGCCGGTCCGCCTCGGTAGCTGGTCCGGGATGGTAATAGTCGGAACCGGTAAACGGAGTGATGGTCGCTCCAATCACGCGAATGCCGTGGGCGTGAGCGCGAAGAACGATCTGCTGGTATGCGGACAGAATACGGCTGACCAGCTTGCTGTGCTCGGAGGGACTCGCCTCTGCAATGCGGGTCAGTCCGCCCAGATCGTTGACTCCCTCAAAGAGGATCAACCAGCGAATGCCTGCCGGGGCGAGTACATCGCGGTCTACGCGCGCCAGGGCATTGGGTCCAAGCCCGTCCGTCAGCATGTGATTCCCGCCGATTCCCTGATTGAGCACGCCGATGAAACGCGTAGAAGGCGTGGCCTGAAGGCGCTCCGCGAGAACGTCCGTCCAGCGGTTGTTGCCGTTCGTCGTGGCGCCATGTCCATCGGTAATCGAGTCGCCCAACGCAACGATTGATGCCGCGCTCGGCGGCGCAAGCACGTCGATTCCTGATAGATGAAACCAATGATCCACATGGCCGGCCTCCGGCAGCGTTGCCGCCGAGGCGAGATCGCCGTGCAGATACCATGTTGTCTCTCGTGAGCCGGGATGGCCCGTTTCGACCGTTGGCGGTGCGTCGATGTGAAAGCTGATCGCCACAAGAGAAAGTGGGGCGACTGGGTATTCAATCGGATCGGAGATATACTCGGTGCCTGCCGGTACGATCACGGCGCTCTCTCCTGAGAAGGTCAGCGGCCGGTCGGATTTGGGATCAATATCCGGAGAAGCGGGCAAAAGCGGACGCGCGATGTGCACTGAAGTGATTTGCAGTGGCTCGACGCCGAAGGCATTCGAGATGTGCACACGCAGCGTGGACCCGCCCACGGAGAGCCTAACGATCTGGCGAACGGTTGCATTGCGCAAATCGTCGGGGGCAAGCGCGTTCTGCGGTTCGGGAATCTGCTGCGAGGTCGCCCAGCTTCCTACCCAAACCTGGCCGTTCGATGCCATTTGGGCAGCGGCCGACGTTGCGGAAACACATACGGCAAGGCAAAACAAAAAGGTCGGCGCGATAACTCGTGCTGGTTTCATTTCGTAGGATCCGTAGGTCAATTAAAGTCTGCCAAGCGCTAGCCGAAAGCGGTGCGGCACAAAGAGACACGCTTAGAGAAATGCGCTCAATGCGAGTATATTCTTCGATGGATGAATGAGTTTATTCACTACTCTCATTCTGCGCCTTCATTGCTTGAGAAGTTCTTCCAACTTTCCGGCTCGAAGCCGATAAACAGGTTGGCTACTTTTGGAAACCCGTTGTCCCAATCCCGACAGGCCACGAAATCAAAATTGACAAAGGAATGCCCGCGCCTGGAGTTCCTTGCAAAGAACTCAGGCGCGGGCAGTAACTGAACAAGCGATCTAGAAGTTAAAGCGGCCGCTGAACTGCAGCGAACGCGCACCTTGTGTTGGAGAATACGGGGGGCCAAAGCTGGTGATATACCCGAATGTGCCTCCGTCCACGGTTGTGTTGGGGTTGTTGAGCCATGCATGATTGAACACGTTAAACGCTTCGAAGCGAATCTGGAACTCGCTCTCGCGATAGAGGTGGATGGAGCGGAAGAGGCTCGCATTGAACATCGACACTCCAGGGCCGCGGAATGAGTTGCGGCCCGTGTTGGGCAAGGTGGGTCCAACATTATTCGGGTTCCCGGCAATGGTGTTCGGGAGTTCGGCCGGGTTGGCGAAGGATGCCGGAGCGAACCAGGGTTTGCCTCCGGATACCGTATTACTGGAAGGTACCCTGTTGTGGCCGCTCTGCTGCTGGTAAGAGCTGACCAACTGGGCGTAGGTTGTGCCAAAGCCGGGCGCCATGTTTCCAATAACGTTGCTGCTCGCGCTCACCCCGAACGGGAAGCCACTATAGTGGCTGAATTGGCCGTTCAACTGGAATCCGCCGATGATCTCTGCGACCAGACCCTGGTTTGCGAACTTCTGGCCGTACCCGAAGGGCAGGTGATAAACGCTCCACACCTGCAGGTTGTGCTTCTGGTCGTACCCCGCTGAACCTTTATTCAGGGCAAACATCGACGGGTAATTGAAGTGCGTGCCCTCGGCTCCCGAGCCCGCGCCGTTGTCTTCATAGTCGATGGCATGCGAGTAAGTGTAGACAAGTCCCAGCGAGACATTCTTACCCGCATTATGCGTCAACTGCGACTGAAGCGCGTTGTACGATGAGCTGAAGAGAGGCTCGGACATGGTGATGCCGCCCGTGTTATAGCACACCAGGCCACCAACGCCAGTCGGAGTGCAGTGCATCTGGTTGATAATTGTGTTGGCCTGGAATGAGCAAGCTCCGGTCAGGCCCGTGGACGGATTGTATTGTCCATTGGGCATACAGGTCGTATTTGCGCTGGGCAGCGGCGCCGCATTGAGAGAGATACCAACCTGTTGGCGAACAAAATGCGTTCCCACATAGCCAATGTTCGCTACCCAATCGTGACCGAGATCCCGTTGGATGAAGAGGTTCCAGCTCTCGATGTACCCGCGCCGGAAGTTTTGCGCCACCGTCGTTGTCGATCCGGAGATAGGCAACGATGCAAAGCCAGAGCTGTAGTTGGGAGCAGTCTGCAAGGGAATGCCATAGGTGAGCGTCATAGGCTGACCGGACGTGTAGTTGGTTGTATTCACCGGGTCCACTGCGATGGTGCCTGTACCTGTGCCGTTGTAATTCGGCGTCAGGTCCTCAGGGAACTCATCGCGCAGATAGCGCATGCTGTCCGGGTCGGCGGTAAGGCCGAAACCAGTGCGGACGACAGTCTTTTCCGTCAGGCGGTAATCGAGGCCGAGGCGTGGAGCAAAGAATCCGTATCCCACGTCGATGCCGGAGTTTTTCGGGTTTCCATTCACGCCGCCCACCTCAACGTTGGCGCTCAGAGGCAGTCCGGGAACGAGAACAGTTACGCCGGTGTGATCGCGGTACGCTGGCGGATACATCTCATAGCGCACGCCGTAGTTAATCGTGAACTTGGGAGTGACGGTCCACTGATCCTGGGCATAGCCCGCGAACGCGGACCAGCGGACGGCGTTCGGATCAAAGGTCTGCTGTGACTTCGACGCAGCAGCACCTCCGCCGTTGTTCGGCAGACCCAGCAGGAAATCGGCAATCGTGTTGTAGCCGGTTACGCCGCACGAAGCGGTAGTTGCCGAAGCGGTGATGCCGCAGGTCATACCGCCCTGAAACATGAAGCCGCCGCGCGGAAAACTGACGCCGCCACCGCTGGTGGGTTGGAAGTGGTTCAGATCGAAGTGGAAGTAGGTGAAGCCGTATTTTGTTGCGTGCTTTCCCTTAACCCAGCTCAGGTTCACGTCGCCGGTAAACTGGTTGTCGCGGAAGAGGAAGGGGTTGGAACCATTCGGGTTCCCCAGGCTATTGAAGCCGGAGAACACGAATCCCGGCTGGCCCACGTAGTCGGAGTTCCCTGCTGGTCCATCAGTGCCTGGAATGCCTAACACTCCTGTCCCGTAGTCGCCGAGGGAGAGGTCGAGCGAGGACTGCGCGCCCGTCCTCTGGCGGGTGTAGCCGAAATCGGCGTCCATAACCAACCTGGGGGAGAACACGTGGCTTACGCCCAAACCTACGTTCTGCATTCGGCCTGCCGCTGCTCCCGGCTGGCCACCATCATACGTTCCGCCACCCGCTGCTCCCAGTTGCTGCGGGTCGGTCCCTGTGTACGGCGACATGCCGTACTTTCCGAAGATCTGGGTGCTTTCGTTTGGGATGTAGTTAATCTTGGTGTCCGATGCATTGCGATTGTAGCCAAATGTCCCGGTTCCAAAGATATCGTTGGCCAGGATGCTGGATAGAGATGCCGTCGGCTCACCCGCCGCGCCTACTTTTGCAGCAATGGGCTGCAGATTCGTCATCATGACCGATGCTGCGTGCGCAATTCTCGACGCCGGAATCGTGTTGATGCTCGATCCGGTTTCCCCATACTCATTGGTAAAGCTGGGCCGGCAGGCATAATTGAGATAGCCGTTGGTGTAGAGAAGAGTGGGACACTGCGCAGTGTTGATTGTGCCTATCCACTGGCTCGACGGAACGGTTGGCGCTGGATCGTAAAGGACGGTGTTGCCTGCCGTCAGTCCGGAGGCCACCTCAGAGAAGTTTCCGCCAATCATATTGGTGTCTGGAACGGTCACGTTGCCACTGATCGCCTGACGCCGCGTGGTGCGATCGAAGTTCGTGAAGAAGAAGAGCTTGCTTCTGCCGGTTAGGATTTTGGGGATGTAGACCGGTCCGCCGATATTGAAGCCGTATTCCTGATAAACATTCTTGGGAAGTGCAGCTCCTACAGCGGTCGTATAGGGACGCGCATTGATCGCAGCATCCTGGTAGTACTCCCACAGGCCGCCATGGAGGTCCCTAGTGCCGCTCTTGGTAGTAATTTTGACGGAAGCGCCACCAGCCAAGCCCTGCTCTGCGTTGAAGGCGTTGGTGGTGAAGCTGACGTTTTCAATCGAATCCGCAGGAGGAACGTACGCAATCAAATACGGCAGCCAGCCATAAGAATTCATCGCACCGTCAAGGCGCGTCGAGTTGCCGTTGTATGAGTTGCCATTTACGTTCACGCTCATGGCGCGTGCAGGATTGCCGCCAACTGAGTTCTTCTCCTGCACGTAGGAGGCGCCGGGAACAATCGAGTACAGCGACTGAAAGTTGCGGCCTTCAGACGATGTGATAGGCAGTGACGTGAGCTGCGTCTGACTGATCTCGCTGTTTACTTCAGCCGTTTCTGTCTGAAGTTCTGGAGGCGCATCGCTGACAGTGACCTGCGCCGTCACGGATGCCAGTTGTAGCATGATGTCGACACGCACCTGGCGGTTGACTTCCACCTGGACATTTTTGATCGTGTCCCCGCCAAAGTTTCCCTTGGCCGCAACGGATACAGAATATGTCCCAGGCAATACGTCGAGAACCGAATAATTGCCCGATTCGTTGGCTGTTGTGCCACGCACTGCGCCTGTTTCTTGATTGGTCAACGTAACAGTGACTCCGGGAATGACCGCACCGGTCTTATCCGTGACGGTTCCGGTGAGCGAGCCGTACAGCACCTGGGCTCCTGCCCAGGGGCTTGCCAGAAGCATGATTGCCAGACCCAACAACAGTGCGGCTGGGCGCACCAGGCCTGCCTGCGAATATGTTTCCCTTTGGAAACATTTGCTTGTCCAACTAAACAGGTTCCTTCTTGTCATATTGCCTCCCGAATTCAGACGTTTTGCCATACTCACCATGTCCCCGCCAGGCCGGCGAAATTGCCGCCAACTTTGGATTGCAACGAAACGTACAAAATGCGCCTTGTCATGTGCGGGGATTACGATTTCTAGCAGCCTTTGATTGGCGACTCGAACTATATCGAACAGAAAAGAATAATGTCAAGAAAAAAGCGATTTATTTCAGTAAGCTCTGGAAATCCATACGGAGTTGGAGACTTCAACAGGAGTCGTCTGGGAGGCGTGATTGTCTTATCTTCTATATTTGGTATGACAGTAAGACTATACTGGTGTCGAACTATTTGACGGACACGGCTGGAGTTTCTGTTCATGATTAGCCATACTGCCCCCCCAGAGGCCTTGGTTCCCCTCCGCTGGTTTAGCGGGCGCTCTTACAGGACTCTTCGTTCTCTTTTTCCGCGCTGGCCAAACGGAATTGCGCTGGTGCCGTCCGGAACTCCCCTCGACGGTTCCCCGCTCGTTCAGGCCTACCTGGCACACCGATGCCGAGGTCGACTAGCAGCGCGGTGTCAGCCAGATCGTCGCAGTCGGTAGACCCTTCCTGGTGCGGGGAGGCGAACTGGAAAACTTCTCCGCCGTCTCCCTTCCCTGCCCCTGATGAGCTTTTAGCAAGGCGCCGAACTACTTGCCCCAGGTGATGGTCAGCCACAGGTCGTCCATCGAGTTGTTGTCAAAATAAAGCGTCAATGGCGGATGCGTGGCATCGGTAATCGCGGCCGGAAGCGCGGCTGGGGGAAGACTCCCAGTCAGCAAATTGTTCAACAGCGGGTTCTTGGCCAGCGTGTAGTTATTGCCGCTCAGGTCGGCCTTGCTGTTGATGTTGATGGTGGCTGTGGAACTGGAGGTCGGCATCTCCGCGAAGAATTCGAGTGCTTTGACTGGATTGCTTCCCACGATTCCCTGCGCCCAGAAGGGGTAGAGTTCCGGGACGAGCGTGAGCTGGAGTTCAGCTGTCGGTGTGGCAGCGGCAATGGTGGTGCTTTGGAATTTTGCCCACTGCGAGGGGAAGTCGTGGCGCACCGAGAAGAGGCAGACGGACCCAACGGTCTGCGCCTTTTTGATCAGGCCTTGCAGGTTGCCAACGGCCGCGGCCTTGAGGGTTTCTCCGCCTTCGCGCGCCGTGTAGCGGACATGGATTACGGCATCGGTAATGGTGTCGAAGTCGAACTGTCGGACATCGGCTGGCAGGGACAATTGCCACTGGCTGCCGGCTACGCCCATCGCCTCAAAGGGCAGATAGCGATCATCGTGCAGATTGGTTTCGAAGAGTCCGCTGTCAGACTGAGCCGAGCTGGTGACGATCGATTGCACGGTTCCGTAGTAGTCGTCGAAGCGGCTGTCGTCCGAACCCTGTCGCGCATAGCCTCCCGTAAGATCGGCCGTGGTGCGAATGGAGCTCTTTTGCAGCGTCAGCGTGCAATTGACGCTGGTGTAGGGACCAGCGACGCAGGGTAGCGTAACAGCAACGGACTTGCAGCGCCGGAAGTAGTGGCTTGGACAATCGAGGTTAAAGAGTTCCTCAGGCATGGTGAAGGCGCAGGAGCCAGTCGCGCGCAGTTGAACCAAAGCCAGCGGATCCACTTGCAGCAAGCTGACGTGCTTGGTCATCTCATACTCGCGCAGGTTCAGGTCGTGGTAAGCCATCTCCATGGTCTTCACGTCAAATAGCAGCTTTTCCCCGGCCAGGAGTCCCTCGATACCATCGAGATAGCTGTACTGGATGAAGGTTTGCGAGGGATCGCCGAGTTCATTCTGTAAGGCACGCTCAGCCTTCTTGGCAATCTCGTACGCGAACTGGAAGGAGCTGGCATAGAGCGCCTTCACTTCGCGTTTCATCCAGGTGTAAAAGCTGACGGTCGTCTCCTTGATCGGCACGTTGCCGCCGATCTGGTTGCCACTGAGGAAATCGACGACCTGCTGCGCATTGGCCATCTGTACCTGATGGTTCGTGTATTCCTTTTGGGCAATGGCCTCGCGAATCTGCGCACCACGAATTTGCTTGATGAGGGCGTTGATCTCTGACTTTGCATTGTTTCCCTGGAAGAACCAATCCAGTTCGCGCCGCGAGTAAGAGCCCATCTTGGATGCTTTGCTTGCTTCATAGGAGAATTCATCGGCTATCGCTCTTGCCGCAGCAGCCAGCGCGTCGGTATTGAATGCAAGATTGTGTCCGCCAAAATCGATCGTCGCGCCGCAGCCCATGGGTTGCACATGCGCTTTAAATTGAGGAATCATGGCGAGCACCGCGCCGATGACATTGATGCCGTTTGCAGCCTCCTGCAGGTCATGCGCAAGCCCAAGCTTGGTTAGCTCCGTCACTTCGTTGTTAGTCAGCGTAACTGGCTGGCCGTCGTCCGTCGTGGTGGGATCTTTCGAGATGTCAGGAGTAATCGCATCCATGGTCATGAGCGGTTCGCTGGTGGCCTCGGTTTGCGTGAAGTTGAGACTCTGCAAACCGCCCAGGTCGAGCGGATCCAACTGTGGAATGCTGGCCGTGATTTGCGCGTCCGTCCGGCCCAGCAGCTTCTGGTAATAGGAGTAGCGCTCCGTGGCGCCGGCCAGCGAGAGTTGCAGATTCTGCGTAACCTTCTGCGCATCCTGCCACTGCGCGTACTTCACCATCTCGGCCAAGCCGAGAATGGTGTTTTCATTCTGCGAGCGCAAGAGAGAGAGCGATTCATTGTCCTGCTTCTCAATTGCGGCAAGCAGGTTGGCTCCGAGCGATTTCACTTCCTGGCAAATCTCGGCGGCCTTCGCGACAAGCAGGCTGAAGCGCACCAGTGGCAGCGGCTGGTTGAGCCCGCTGACGATGGAACTGACATCCAGACCGGACGCGGCCGCGCGGACCAGCAAGGCTGGGTCGATGGGTGGATCGAAGAGTGGAAGCTGCTGGAAGACACCCTGTAGATTGAGGCTATTGTGAATCTTGAAAAGCCGGTCGGCAACGGTTGTCCAATAGCTAAGAAGCTGGTCATTGCGCGGGACGCAAAAGTAGAGCGCGCTGCCAATGCTAGGCAGAATCTGCGAGCCATTGGCCGTGGTGCCAGAGCCTGAAGGCGCCACCAGGTCGAAGGGCATATCGACTTCCATATCCACCATGGTGTTGCCAAACGCATCCAGCCCATCCGCGCGCAGTTGGTTGAAGGTGAGCGGCTTGACCGCCCCCTTCACCGGTACAGCCTGCGGCGCGTCGCCCAGAATGTTGGCGGCCAGGATGTAAATCTGCGTCGCTTCGTTGATGGTCTCGATCGTGTACTGCTGAAAGAGCGAGTCACCCCAGGCGATGAGATTGTCAAGATACGCCATAACCGTCTTCAGCATGTAGGCGGTAGGCCGGTACTGCGCGACAGCCCACGGCTGGAAAGGGTTCTGCATCCAATCGTTGATACTGGCCACGGTCTGCTGGTAGAGTTGCGCGTCCTGCTTCTGCGACAGATTGACGAGAATATCCTGGATCATTTCGACATCTGTGTACTGGAACGGCGCTACCTGCCAAAAGCGCTCGGGCGTTGGTCCAGGGCTGTTGTCAGTAGGGTTGAAGATGTAGTGAAACCAGTTCTGCGCGTCCTGGTACTGCTGATTCTGACTTAGGTGAATAGCAATCAACAGGGGCGCATGAAAGAAGATCTCCCAGTTGTAGATGGCATACGGCCCCGATGTCGAGAAGTCGAGATTCTTCACCGGATACGGCTGGAGCACGTTATCTGCGTCCGGGTTATAACTGGTCGGGCTGAAAATGTTCTCCCAGAAAAAGGGCAACGGCAAGCCACTACGCAGAATCACGCTGGTGTTGGCAGGGAGATTGATAGAAGAGCCGTCGTTGGTGAGCACCGCCAGGGTTGCGCCTGCGGGCAGAGTGACGAGAGTGTAATCGGGCACGACGGTGCTGGTGCCCGTGACCTGAATGCCGCTGGCTGCGGAAAAGGGTATCTCGCCAGGAAGCGTAAAGTTGAGCGGACTTAACAAGACGGTCGGCTGACCGCTGAGATTGGTCACTGTTTCCCCGGCAGCTACGCTAATACTCGTTGAATCGGGAAGATTCAGAGGTGTTCCCGCAGTAAGGGCTACTGTTGTGCCATCGCCCGGACGAGTCCCTGTAACATTGGCGGCCAGTGTTGCGCGCGTGCTATTGGGTTGCACCTGAAGCGGCTGCGCGCTAGCCAGTGGGTTGGGTTGCGGCATGTAAAGGGTGTCAGACTGCAACAGTTCAGTCACGCCGCCATCACGAAGACGCTGGATCAGCGAGAGCATGACGCCGGGGACAAAGGCCCGATCGCGGCCAACGTAAGGATGGAAGAACGGATAGAACTGATACGCGACGCTCTCGGTGCTGGTGACGATTGGCCCGGCCGGCTCCCATATCTTTTGCTGGGTGTATGTCTGATAGGGCCTGACAGTCTGGTCTACCGTGTTGTGGAAGCTCTGGTTGCTTGACACCATGGGAATTCTCCTCAGCGTATCGGTTTCACGTCTATGGATCGAGTTTCTGAAATGCGCGACTAGATCAGGGCTTTACTTTCCGGACCGATGAGTTTCGGGTAAATTTGGCAAAGGTCTGCGCATGGCTATCGGTCAATCCGCGCGGGCCAACGATAGTGAGTCCAGACTGCGTCTTGCCGGCCGTCGCCGCTGCCATGGTGCTGGTGACGGCGCTGGAATTTCTGGCCGCAATGGCTGGGCGCGTGGCGTTGTTGATGCCGCCGGATTGCCCGACAAGTGTGCCGTTGTAAACAATGGCAGTAGTGGGCGCGGTAACCCAATCGGTGGTAGCCACCATGGGATACAGCGAATGAACCTGATCGACTGCGAGCTGTGCAGCCGGACCGGCCGTGGGAACCTGCGCACTGATCGGAATTGTGTCGAGGATGTTTCCATTAGCCAGGGATGCGCTGACGCCTGTATTCACCACGGCCCACCATGTCCAATCCGTGATGGTCGTCTCCGTCAGAGAGGGCTGTACGTAAAACGTCATCTCATCGGTGGTGTTGACGTCAGACATATCCTTGTAGAAGAAGGGACTCACAAGGCTCCCGGCTTGCAGGTAATCGGGCTGTGTCGGATCGAGAAAGGGCGATGGAACGACGGGATTCGAGCACGGCAGCACTGCAAAGTTGTTGACCGTCTGCAAAATCTCCTCCGCTGTCATCGACCCTTTGCCGCTAGAGCTGAAGGTGCTCTGGAATGTCGATGTCAGCTTGCCCGATCCCGTATAGAGTGTCGCGTCAATGCCTGTGGTGTCGTAAGGATTCATCGGCGCAAAGTTCAGGAAGTCCTGATTGAGGACCAGGTCGCAGTTCTTGCTGGTCACGCGGAACGAGTAATTGGGAAGAGGAGCAGGGTTGGTATCGGCAATACCCAGGAGCGCTTCAATAAACGCGACCGCCAGATACTCGAGTGCGACCGCAATATACGCAGGATCTAGAATGTTAGCAGCGGGAAAGTCAAGATGGACCTTGAGCGCTCCTTCGCCCACGCTCTCGTCTCCATCCTCGGTTATGCGGATGTAGACCTGGCTTATATCAAATGCATCGGCAACCGCGATGGCGGGGTATTTATTGATATCCGAAGAGATGCGCGTACTCCACTTACCCTGGTAATACTCGCACCAATGGAGCTGCACCTGGACCAGTTTTGTCGGTTTTCCTGCGCTGATGCTGTCAGCGAGGTCGCCAAAGCCAAGCGACGTTACGGCGGGTGAGCTACTCGCGGGAGGTGGCGGCGGAGCCTGCGTCTGAGTGATGTAAGTAGCCCAGAAGACATTGAGCCGTCCCTTCCACACAGCCAGCGCAATGTGGTCGCCATCGATATCGGGAGTGACTGACACCCATCCAGACCAAACACTGCTCGAATAGGTTCTATAGAAGTACTTATGCGGATGCCCGTAGGTGCGCGCCAGCACATGCAGGGTGCTGACTCCCGCGTCAGTCAGATTCTGATCGAGATAGGTTGCCACTACATCCAGGCGCGAGCGCAGTTCAAGCCCGGTCAAGTAATTCAGGAACGCCTGGTTGGCCAGGTCATCGGTCACGTCGCCTTGCAGCAAATCGCTCTCTAAAGTCTGGAAGAGGTCGGTCATGCCAGTGCGCATCTCCGGCACCATCCAGTTCTCTGGATAGAGGAATATCTCGCGGTTCGCCTCCCACACACGATAGCGCTTCATCCACGACCACCAGTCGGCATCGATGGCGGACGGGGAGACATTGACAAGCGTGTTGACCGTATTGCCGTTTTCAAGATTCAACAAGCAGCGCTGCACAAATGTCTGCAACGACGACATGGCCAGGCGCAGGCGCGACGTCTGCACTACCGGCTCCATGCCCGGATCGACAAGAAAGTACTCGAAGAGTTGATTTTCGTTTTCGAGAGTGAGCGCCTTCACCAGATAGGCCACCAGCGCGTCGCGTTTCTTTTGACGGAGCGGATCATAAACCGACTGCGCGATAGGCAGCCATTGACTGCTGGTGTACTGCGCCTTGACCGCATTCTTCAGGTTGGTGGCAATCAGGTTTGGAGCCGGCGCAGAAGCCGGCGGCAACAAGGCTGCAATGCCTGTGCATGCCGTAACCGCTGCGACGGGAATGCCGAGAATCTGGATCAGTTGCAGCGCCTGCCAGATACGGCGAATCCCCTTGTTGTCGCCAAAATCGCCAACGGCCGTAACGTTCTCGACCGCGCCTGCAATCGTATCTTGAATCAATCCGAAGTATGTGGCGATTGCCCGCACATCGGCAACATTGCGCCTGGTCAGTGTGGCCAGGGCCGTCCATGGCGCCAGCGGATTCGCATTACTCGACATGCTGCCCGGCGCCTCAGCGAATGTGGTTCCCACTCCCTGAAAGACATCGATCAGCCCATCAGTCGCTCCCGCGGGATTCTTGCGCAGGTCGGCGTAGTCAATGAGCATGAGCATTTGAGTGAAGAGGCTGATCATGTTCGTGTCACTGGGTTGGGTAGGCAGCGAGCTAAGACGCAAATTGCTGAAGAGCGGCGCCTTCGCGATCATGTAACCCATCTCACGCACGTCAATGCTGGTGGTTTCAAGAATTTGCAGAGCCTTGGCCAGCAATGTGTAAGCGGAAAGAAAGTTGGCGGCGGCGGTCTGCGGGCAAAGAGTGATCTGACTCAATGGCCCCTTGGCCAGATGCTCCCCCTGGATAAGCAGCCTTGCTCCGTTGCTGCCGAGGTTTGCGAAGTTGAGAGTGAACTGATAGAAGACACCACCCTGCAGCGTCACAAACTCGCTGATCTCGTCATTGTCCACCGTCGCGGTGAATGTGGTTGGTGTGGTCTGGTTCGCCAGCAGTGCCGAGGGCGCAGGCGCTACCAATTGGAATGATGCTGTGGCGCCAGCATTGCCCAGTTCAGCGAAGAACCGATAGGGTCCGTCTGTTGGCACTTGCAGATACCCCGTGAATTGGCAGCTTGTGGTGCCAGTTACGCTGTTGGCCGGGTCTGCCGTATCGGGGTTTGCGGCGATCACTTGGATTGTGCTGCCCGATGAAGAATACGTGGCGCTGACGCCTTGCTGCGCGAGTCCGAGAAACGATCCCAGCAGTGCTTTGCCCGGAGTCGATGGATCGGATAGAAATGCCGTGTCTGTCACCAAAGCTTCGGTGAGAGAAGGATCGGAAGAAAGATTCGCAGTGAGAGTCTGAAGCACGAAATTCAGTGAGAGACTCTGTGCCTGGAGTGGTAGAAACACCTGAATCAACTCTGCCTTGGCCTGACTTTGCGATTTGGTTGCATCCAATCCAAGGAACGGCGCAACATAACTATCGAGACTCGTCGCAGCTACCGTCAGCAATCCAGTCGCCAGAGTATTGAAAAGCGCAACCATGCTTGTGCGCACAGATTGCAGCAACCCTGTCGCGGTTGCGTTCAAACCGGGCAGAGCCGCCAACTGGCCACGCAGCGCGTCGGTCAGCACTCCCTGGCAACTAATGGTCTGTGTTTGTGAGCCGGCATCATAGCTAAATTGAAGCGCAGGCACAGGTCCAGTGATGGTCCCAGCCTGTTGCGCAGTCGCGAGCGCGGTAAAGAATCCGTTGGCATCCACCTGATTCGCCGGTATAACTCCGGTCGCGCTTGCTTCGAAGAGCTGTACATTGGTGAGCATCGCCAGCAGACTTCCTGCCAACTGGCTGTAAGCCGGCAGCGCCTGCGATTGTAGATCGTTGAGAATGTTCGTGAGAACTGTGGCCAGCGCGGCAGACGGCATGGGAACCGCGGCAAGAACGGCTTTTTTCGCGTCGGTAAGTACGCCTCGATAACCCGCCCACTGGATTTGCCCAATCGCATCGTAGCTCAGGCTGAGCGCCGGATCCGCAGGCAGCAACGCTGTTGTCGGTAGCGCTCCCGCAGCATCTGTTTCCACCGCTTCATACTCAACCAGGCTGGCCCACACCCCCAGAATGTTGCCGAAACTTGTGCTCAGCGCCGTCGTTGCTTGCTGCTGCAACCCATCGAGCAGTGCGCTGAACTCAGGCGTAGAGTTAATAACCAGTAACTCCGCCTTTTTCCAGTCCAGCAGCAGACCAGTGTATGTAACGCTTTGTGTCCCGGAACTTACATCGTAATTGAAGGTCAACTCGGTCTCTGCCGCAAACGGCGTCGGATCGATTGCCGTGGCAACGCCGCTCTGCGTCGCGGTGAAGTCCAGCGCATTGGTCAGCAGCGCGAGCAGGCTCTTGAGAATCGCCGTGGGAATTAACCCGGAGAGTATCTGATCGAGCAGAGTCTCGGGCATAGTCATGAGATTGGCAGGCAATGCATTCTGGCTCTGAATCTGCGCCAGTCCGCCCGCTGTCTGTTGTAGCAGAGTCAGCAACGCATTCTGGTCCACCTGATACTTGCCAACGGGATCGAACTGATGCCGTAGCAGATACTGCAAGTCTTCCACCGCAAATCCGCTGGCTTGAACTGCCTGCGCCTGCTGCACAAACATGAGGGTGTTGTTGAACAAAACATCGTCATTGAGGAAGACAAGGTCAAGGCCTGAGACCGGCGCAAACGGATTGAGTCCCGACATCTGTTTGAGAGCGATTGTGTCCTCCACATCCAGGCCGAGACACTTCGCCAGAGTGCTGTATCGGTAGCAGATCGAAAGATTATTCAAGGTGAACGATGGCACATTGACCGTCTGCCCATTCTGCACCACAGAGACAACGTCTGCCGGAACGCCAGGATCGGCGAAGATCGCATTGATGTCGTCGGCCGTCAATCCGAGTACGCCTTGAATGGAAGCCAGATGCGCGGCAAACGTCTGGAGTGAAGCAGAAGTGAGATCGGCGATGGGGACCGGGAAGTTACCGGCCGGATCATCAAAGGCCCAGTCGTTGGTCAGCACGCTTGCATTGATGAAGAGCTGTCCATAGAGAGGATTTGGCCCCTGGACTGGCAAGTTGGCCCACAGCGGCAACAGAGCATCGCGTCCCATAGCCGGCGCAAGCTGTGTATTGAGAGCGTCAAGGTGAGCCAGATAGACGAGCGCCGTTTGCCAAGCGCCCGTAAAGGCAGCGTCAAAACCTGGATCGGGCCACGCTGGAAGACTTGCAGGGAAGAAGGCCTGCAATGCCCTGTCCACTTCGCCGATTGTCCATCCCAGCTTATGCCAAAGGCGGACAAACAAATTGAACTTCAGGAAATCCAGCGGTGTGGCCGCCGTAGCATTGTCGGCGTACTGAAGCGTGGTAGCGCCGAAGTTGCATCCGCTATCCGGGTCGGCAAGTACCAACACCTTGCTGGAATAATTTGCTGGCAGCACGCTCTTCACCCAGGTGATGGCATTGAAGCTAGTGGCGCTGTTCAACGCCACGTAGCGAGCGGTGATGGCATTCAGTTGCGCCTCGAACATGGCCACCGTTGTCGCCTGTGGATTACTGGCTGGCGCAACGGTCGGAAGCGCAGGATAGCCCGTTTGGCCGGTGTAACTGAAGGCATCGGTCATGTCGATGCCCAAGCGCTGAAACTGATAGATCAACGGATAGAGGCAGGGATTGAGAAAACCAGTTTCAAGCAAATCCGTCAATTGCTGATACGTCAGCCCGAGCACTTGCGAAAGATTCTCGGCCGAGCTCAACGGCTCCAGATCGGCAGTTCCGTTCAGCGCTGCGGCCTCGCTCGGATAGCCATACAAGCTAAACCAGTTTGCTGTCACCGGTGACAGGCCGCTTGCCGTTCCCGTCAACACCTCATAGTCCGCTGGTGAGAGCCCAAGACTCTCGGCGAAGATTTGCGCACGATAGTAGGGCTGATCGCTGGGGTCTGTAAACAGCTCCAGGGTGTCAACGGGGCGCAATGTATCGAGCACCTGTGCGAGCGGCGTCTTGAAGTAGTTGAGGAATCCACGAACCGTCTCGATCCACAGATCGAAAGGTAGATCGAGCGGATAGAGCGCCTGCTTCAGCGTGGTGTTATAGACCTGAGGAAGAATATTCTGCGGCTCCGCTGTCAGCTCCGCGGTGGTGGCCGTTCCGGTATCGTAAGCAAAGTTGGTATCGAGATGCGCGTTGGCAATGTAGTACTCGAGAATCTCGTTGACCAGATCGATGTAAGGCATCGCCGTGTTGGTATTCTCACAGGTCAGCGGCAGAGCGCCAAGATCGGGTCTGCGCCCCGGCACTACCTTGTCAAGGCTTCCAATCAGTACATCAAGCGGAGTGTAGCCTCCCGGGTTTTTAGCGGAGTTACCGAGGAACTGCAATACATCCACGAAGTACGCAGCCGGGCTTAGCACCGAAGCGCAATCCTGGCACTCGCAGTAGTCCATGTTGCCAAAGAGCGAGGCAATGCTGGGAAACTGTTCGACCAGGGAGCTTTTGGCGGCTTGCTTTTGCGTGCTGCTCGCCGAGAGCGAATACACCGGTGGCGCGGTGTCCATTGCAATCGCCGAGGAGCAGATGTTGAAGGTAACCGACGTGACCGATTGCGCCTGGCCATATACCCACTCGGCTTCTCCGGCGGGAAATTGGCTGCCGTACTTGTAGAGAAAATCTTCCTTGGAATTTGACGCAATCTGCCGCGCCGAAGTGAAGCCGAGGCTCATTGCGGCCTGAAAGGACTCGGGGCTCGGAGTAATCTGGTATATCCTGTGCAAGCTCTTGACGCTCTCCAGGCTGTCCGCATCCAGCGTAGGCAATTGGTTAGAGGACTTGGCAATGAATGCATTGAGCGGCGTGCGCCCCAGGCTATAGCCAAGCTGTGAGGCGGCGCGCAGAAACGCTGCGGTTGGCACGGCGGTGGAGTCACTCACTGCGAGTTGCTTGCGTTCGATCATGCGCGCGGTCACTTCATTGGGAAAGCTAAATCGCACCTTACGCGCCAGATCGCCTGTATAGGCGGCCAGCCGGTCCGCTGTGGTAGCGCCGGTGTAGACAGAGGGAATCAGAGAATCGAGCGTAGCGTTCGGCGTATTCTGCGCCACACTCTGCAAAGTTGTTTGCCAGGTGGTGCTTTGGTCGTAGTCTTTCTCGGTAAGCTGCGAAAGGTTCTCAAGATTTCCGATTTGCGATTGGAGTGCATTGGCCAACGGTGCGTTGTTAAAGGTGAGATAGAGAAACTTTCCTTGAAGCTTGAGTGCATTCAACGTGTCTGTACCAATGCCGAGGCTGGCCGCGCTCGTCCACAAATCCTCCGAAGATGCAGCACTCAGGGTGAGACTGGTAAAAGCTGACTGTTGGCTCGCATCGGTAAGGTGGGCCGCTGCCATCGTGCTGAAGGTGGAAACAGCGCCAGGAGTGGTGGCGGTGAGCTGGGTCTTCGTGGCAAAGGTCGTAAATGCAGAGACCGTCGCAGCAACCTGCTGCTCATTCAAGCTGGCAATTCCTGCGCTGTTCGCCGTTGTCAGGGCCTTTTGAACTGTCGTCGCGGGCACGGCTGCGAGCATCCCCGGATCGGTCGGCAGTCCCACACGATACATGGCATAGAGCGCCTCCTGGTCAATGCCGACAGTTGTGGTGTGTTGCGCTGAGAGCGCTCCAAACGCCGCCAGACGCGCATCCCAGTTGGTTGTCTGGTTCACCAGAGTCAGATCCTGTTGATCCACATTCTCCTGCGCCTGGGCCAATTTTGCGACGCCGCCGATGGTCTGAGTCATGTCCGAGGCAAGGCGCTGATACTCAGGCGTGAGCGGCTGCGCGCTGGAGGGAACGACGAGGTTCAGCGTCTCCTGCGCCGCGGCATCGTACCTGGTGGTCGAGAGTGTCACCTCTTTGCCTGCGGGGTTCAGCACGCGCACCTGCAAGTTCGCCGCGCCCGTAGCAGGCTTAGCGTAGGTGATGGAATAACTCCCGCTTGTGCCCGTGGTGGTATGCCCCAGCAGCGTGTCCTGGCCTGCAAATCCGACATTATAGAGACGAGTAACGACTCCCGCCGCCGGAAGGCCGTGGTCGGTGACCAGACTTCCGCTTAGAGTGTGCGAAGACCTGCATGCATTCGATGCGGATGCGCTTTTCGTCTGGGCCGTTACGTCGAAATAAAACTGCACAGTCTGAAATCCTTCGGCAGGAACGGTCACAAACTGTGACACGGACTGCGAACTGCCGGTTGGTGTCACGGTCACTTCGCAAGGACCATCGAGAGCGCGGCGTAGGCCACGGATGTCGATGATGCCCGACGCGTCGGCCGAGTCGATATGCAGAGCATCTTCATCGCCAAGCGGTTTGCAATCGACGTTCACAGTTCCGCCGAGGGGCTGATGCTGAGGGTTCAACACCTGGATTCGCAGGCAGATATCTTCATTGTGTTCGGCCATTTTGAAACTCCTTCAAGGGCGCTACCAAGAAACTTTGTCCTTGCTTGAAACACCTAGCAACGTCTTTTGTACTTCGGCACCGCAGCCGAGTTGAATCTTTTCCAATGTCTACTGGCGCGATTAATTTGGCTATCGCTCCAACGGATTTGTAAATAAAATGGGCGGAAGCACAAAGCCATGTCCCGCACCACGATCCAGAGCAATCCCAGCCCGCAAGAATCCCGACAAACCACCGCCTCCAGACTCGTAAGATCCGCCTGCTGCAACACCAAAGATGTTCTGGTTGTTGTTAAATGCGTGCGTATAAAACAGAAGCGCCGTGGCAGTAAAGGTTTGTAGATTGGTTCCAGTCAGCACCGATCGGCCACTGTTGATGGCGGCTGATACCTCCAACCCGTATGCGTTCGGGCCCGGTATCCGATCGGGAGTACTTCCAGTGCTTGAAGATCCACCGGCAGGTGCAACGGCATCCCGCTCCTGTGGCGAAGGCGCGGCAGCATCCGTGGTTGTTACCGGCGGAAGTACAAGCGGGTTATAGACCAAGCCTGCGAGGAATGTTGCGCTTGTTAAGCCGGTGACACTCTGATTCGCTACCTGCCCTGCTGAAGCGCCGTTTACAATCTCATTCACATATCCAGACAAAGGACTACCTTCAACGTTCCATCCCTGTGCGAAGTTCACAGCGTAGATCCCACCCAGGTTATGTCCTGTCGGATCGGAAAGAAGCCCTCCGTTTAAGTAGATTCCAAAGTTGGGATCGCCCAGGTGGAACGTGCCCTGCGCGGTAAGCGGCGCCGGTAACAAGAATGATCCGGTGACAAGGGCTCCGTACTCGGCGCCTAGTCCCGAATGAGTCAGGAAGAGGCCGGTGCGGCCTGCAACTGTAAGTGAGCTTGAGCCCGCAACATTTGTTTTGCCGCCGCTCCCCGGTGCAGCGGTAACGCCAACTGCGCCGACCACCTCGGCTTGAGAGCGACCGGGTTGCGTAGCGCCGTTGGGCGGGTTTCCATTGCTCAAGTACTGGAGCCCCGCACTCGAGCCAGCGTCCTTTCCAGGTCTGCCCCCCGGCGGCGGAGGAGGTGGCGCATCGGGCCTATCTGCCTGTACAACGGCATCGGGGGCGTCTTTGTCGGAGGGAGGATCCTTCTTTGGTTCCATTCCACCGGGGTCACTGAGGACTACTGGATTTCCTTTGCTGTAAGCGTAGAGATCGATTCCACCCTCGACTCCCTTCGGGTCTGTGCTGATCCACCTGGCAATCCAGCAAGCGTAGTACCGCGCTTGACAGTAATAGAGCCCGGTCTCCTGATCGCGCTCTTTACCGATATACCGATACCGTTTCAATCCAGCATTTGTAACTGTGCTACCAGCCTGATAGGACGTCGAGCCGAATGGATAATATTCCTCATAGGTGATCACCCCGCCGCTCTCGTCGAGTTCGAGCGATGCCGTGCCCAGATGATTGCTGAACTGATAACGCTGCGTTGTCACGGGCAGCAGCGCAGACGGCACGCTCGCATCTACGGTCACGGTTTCGATAAGTGCGATTCGTCTCTTATCGTCCATCACATGCAGCGATTCGCGCTCCAGCGTTGGGTTCCCGGTCGCGTCGTATTCCTGGTAGATTTCGCACGCCCCCATATACAATCGCTGGTTCAACAGGATGCCCACCGCGGAGAACGTTGCCTTGCGCACACGCTCGCCGGCAGCGTTATACACGTACCAGGTCTGCTGTCCCTGCGCCAGCGTGCCCTGGGCATCGGAAGCATTCACCGCCTGACGTTGCGTCATTAAAAGCCTGTCGTTGAAGTCCCATTGCAGTTGCTGCAACTGAGGCATCGCGGTCATATTTCCGTGGGGGTCGTATGTGTAGTTTTCGTTCAGCGGAAGATTGCCCGCGACAGCCGACGAACTAAGGCGATTGCTCACCTGTGCCGCATTGAGCAGGCTTGCTTCACTGTAGGTGTAGGAGCGCGACCACCCTGGATTGGCAGGGTCGCTGCCTCGATGGAGGAAGTTCAGAAAATTGCCGACGGCGTCGTACTGATACTGCTCGTCATAAATGCCCATCGCATTGCCATCGCCTGGCTGCAGCAGGCCAGCGCGAGGCACATCGTTGTACGAGGTTGGCGTGGGCGCCAGAGGACTGCCTCCAGTGGCCAGCCCCAACTGCTCGCGGCCCGTCGCCTCAATGAGCCGGTAGATGGCGTCATAGGTATAGTCGCTGCTCGGTTCAACGCGGCGATTGCGAAAGAAGACCGTATCCTGTAAATCTGCATCATCCTGGATATGCGTGATATTGCCCACCGGGTCGAAGGTGTAAGCAAGATCCTGTACCGTTTGCTGATTGGCAGGGGAAGCCTGGCGCGTGGTAGTCAGGCCGGTCATGCGGAAGGTCAGCGGATCGTAGGTATAAGCCGTGTTGGTTCCGGCATTCGCATACGTAATCAGCAAGCGCTGGCCCTTGGCGTTGTAGTCGATTTCGGTAACGAAATCCGTGGCAGTCGCTGCGCCACGTAAGTTGACACTCACCGCCGTGAGCATGTTGCGTTCATTGAGGACTGGCGTGGTCACACTGCCCTCCGCCGAGGTCAGCGCGATGGGCCGGTTGAGCGCATCGAATCTCGTGCTCGCCATATAAACGGCCATCATCGGCGGTGTGGCTCCGGCCCAGTTAGTCAAAGCCTTCGGGTCAGTAACAAACTGGATCGTGCTGCGCAACAAGTTGCCCTTGAAGTCGTAGGCCTCTTGCAGAGTCGTAGCCGGATTCACCGCCATGTTGACGATGATGCCCGAACCATCAAACGACTGATACACACGTGTGCGTAGATTGAGTGCCTGATCGTGGAGCTGCCCTTCTCCGTAAATCGTCATTTCACAGCAGACCTCGCCAGGGAGGGTGCGTGGATCGGAGTTGACTGGATCGGTTCCAAGAACATACTGCGCAGTGGGCCGGCGAAGCGCATCAAATGTGGCGCGCCGGTTGTGCCCGCGATCATCCCAACTGAGTATGGTCTTCCCGGCTACATCGTGAACCATCCAACGCTGGCCAGCTTCCATGCTTGACTGGAGCAGCTTTGTCCCCAGCTGATCGTATTCATAGGTAATGAACTCGCGTCCCAGCGCATCGGTCATAGAGCGCTGATAGCCTTGGATGTCGAGCTCGGTGCGCGTGGAATATTTTCCCGCGGCTGCATTGTCAACCACCGAGAGAATCGCCCGGCCCATGGCATCGAAGTATGTAGTTGTCGGCGTGTTTGCATGTGCGGCGGCCTTGGTGGCGGCTGCCAGTTCCTGCACGCCAAGAGCGCCCGCGGAGCGCTGCTGATACCAGGTCGGCATATAGTCGGCCGGAACCAACCGTGTGAAGAAGTCGCCCACGTCTGGATCCGTTGTCGGATCGGCAACCAGTACGTTATCGTTCACATCCCAGGACTGTTGCTGCCAGGGATCGAAGACCACCTTCTCATACGTCTGATTGGGGTGGACCGTGGCGACGACTCGAGAGGCCGAATCGTAGCAGAGAATGGAACTGACTCCGACTTGCACGCCAAATTCAAACTGATGGCCCAGCATGGGCAGCGCGCTGTAAAACGGCTCGTATTTTCTGACCGGCTTGCCTTTGTTGTTAAAGATCGTCCAGCCGCTGCCAATCCATCGCGGATTCACAACCGGGCCGCCCTCGATAACAGATCCAGGCTCTGCCTGTAGCTTCTGCTGAATCTCGCGCTCGAAGCCGTCGGAGTAACTGAAGTTGACCTGGATAACACTCGATTGGCCTTGTGCAAGGTCGCTGACATGAGTCTCGCGCGCCAGTGTCGCTGCGAAGACCGGCTGCCACGCCGATGGATTGGACGGTGCAGCCTGGCTTGATTCCACATACTGCTGGAGGTTGTAAATGATGCGCGTTGTGGCAGTGCCTAGCAGTGATGCGGCTAACGTGTGCGGATCGGCGGCAGAAAAAAACGCGTCAATCTGCGCCTGCGTCAGATCGGTGGTAAATGTAGTAAACGAGTCGCCGAGGTTCTGCCCTAACTTTCCCATCACGGCAGTTCCAGCCACTAGGCCGAGAGCGTCGAACTGCGCGGCGGTTTGATTCCCGTTGGCGTCGGTAATCAGCGCTGGCGCAAGAACCCGGTAGTCATTCTGCGCCTGAACAAGATTCCCCACGGCATCCGTAGTTGAAGTCGCCAACAGATCGTTGGGTGCGTCGTAGGTCACCGTTGTCGCGTTGCCGAAGGGATCAACATAGCGCTGCGGCAGATAGAAATTCGCGGTCGCAACCGTGCTCTCCGCAAGCGCCGTACTTGCAGTGGGCGAGTAGTAGACGCGCGTGGAAGGAATCCACCAGTTTCCATCGCCGTCCAGATCCACGTACCCGCCACCATCCGATGCCGTGCTGCCAAAAACGGTTGCCGGTGTTAGCAGCAGGGCTGTTCCCCCGCGCATAAAGACTGCGGGAACAAGCCCCGGCGTCAACGCCTGCTTGTAAGTTTCGCCCGGAAGCACCATCGACTCCACGGTTCCCAAAGGCAGCAACGCGTCCTGGCTGCCCGCGGCCTGCCCAAGATCGTCCGGTCGATAGAGGACTCTTGTCGAACCCAATAACCGCCGATAAGGCTCGCCGGCAATCAGTCCGGAAGGGTTCAGATCCTCGTATGCGATGTCGTGCGCACCGTCGCCCGCAGCCGTTACCAGAGCCTGCATCTCAGCAAAGCCGAAGAGATTGGTAAAATCGGGCAGGTTGGACGAAGGCTGGCATTGCAGCAGTTGATAGACATTCGACTGAGCCGCCTGAGGTGTGCGATTGGCATCGTCGCCAGTAACCGCGTTGGTGAACGTATTGTAGGTTGCCGTCGCCAGTAGCGTTTGCTGACTGGCTTGATCGATCGCACTCAGCGAAGGATCGAGCCAGCGCCTTCCGTATGCGATTGAAGCCGATTGCAGCGCGTTGCCATATCGATCAACGGCCAGGGTCATCGAATGCGCCACCCTGGGATCGGCAACGAGCTTCGCTCCCGGCGGAGGAGCGGAGGGATCCGCAAGCGTATTGCCAACCACCGGAACCAGCTTCCGCTCATAGTGGAAGTCAAGCGTCTCGCGCGAATAGGTCAGGAAAACACCGTAGGGATTAGTCGCCTGCGGCTGTAGCACTTCGATGGTGTAATTGCGCTCCGACGTAGTGTATGGGCGGTCAGCCTCCGCCGTGCCATCCAGCGCGTACACCTCCTGGCGCAGAATGGAGCCATGCAGAGCGCGGCAAGCCTCGCGCATCTCCTCGCCGGAGAGGTCATAGGCCAGGCGGCTTCCATCGGGGAGCAGAATCGTGGCCGGCAAAATCGAATCCGGCAGCAACATCGCCTGCGTCTCTGCCGGGCTCAGTCCGGCAAGGCCTGTGGCTGCATCGCCCTCGTTGTAGTACTCCGCCTGAAGCTGCGTCGAAATGGAACTCGAGTTGAAGAAGAACCCTGTGTGGTACCAGGTCTTTGTCAGCACGGGAGGCACATTCGACGCGGCCGCTTCGTTAGACGGTTGCGGCAGCGCCGTCGATGCGCTCAGCGTGGCGAAGTCTTCAGTGTCCAACTGGTCAACGCGAGCAAATCCGCGAAACTCCCGCTCCACGCCGTCGTAGTATCCATGGTGATAGGAGTAGCACGTTACGAAGCGGTTGCGGCTGATCACGTCCACTGTTTCGATCTTCTCAACCACCTGCACCGGGAACGGCAGCCGCGTAATCCAGGGCGTACCGGCCATTTTGTCGGCTACATAAAACTTGGTCGACGGCGCATAGCAGATATGCGTCTCCGCGCCCAGATTGTTGACCATGCCCACAAGCAGATGCGGCTTCACTCCGCCCATCAAGTCGATGTAGCGCATAGGCGTCCGCGCGTTGCCCGTTAAGGGCGACGACCACACCAGGCAAGAGGTGCCATTGCCCAGCAGGTCGATTACCGTGGCGGAAGAGGCAGTGTCAACGAAGGGGAAATGGCTCAACACGCGCCGCGCGGCAAAACCATTGCCGCATTGGCTGAAGTAGAGGTGAATCTCACCGGCAGCGAAGTAGAGAATGTCCGCGGTTCCCGAACCGTCGATATCAGCGAGTCGGATTCTTCGCGCATCGAAGACTTCCTGGCGGTCGAAGCGCGGCACGCCGTCCATCGTGACCTTCGCTCCAAAGCGACCGTAACCCAGGTTCGGCCAATAGCACACCTCGCCAACTCGAACCCGCACCAGATCGGTCAGCCCGTCACCCGACATATCGGCCATAAAGATCGATTCGGTTCCGTCAGAGAAAACTAACTTTGGCCCTGTCTCCTCATCGAACGACTGTGCCACGCGCTGCGCCTCGGCAAAACCCTCGGTCGAAAGCGAGTTATGCCACCAAAAGACATCGTCCTCGCTGATCAGCGCGTCGGCAAAGCCATCGCCAGTCAAGTCGATGAAGCGCAGATTCGGATTCTTCCAGTTCACCACGGGCATAGACTGGAACGGCATAAACGGCGTCCATCCAGCATCCTGCGTTCTCTCAAAGTAGCCCGGCGTAGGGCCGTCGAACTGTGCCAGCGAGAGAAATCCATCCCCGGAAAGCCCCAGCAACTGCTGCGAGCCAGCACCGAGCGCCGTCAGAGATGGCATGCTCTCGACAAATTGCACGGGCGCGAACGAAGGCAGCGTGAGCGCCGGTGCACCCGCTCCCTGCACATTCGCGGGACTGAGATTCGCTTTGTAGAACCAGGCTCCGCTCTGCTCCGTCAGGATCCCGGAAACCCCCTCACCATCCAAATCGATCCAGCGATAAACTGTGCCATCAATGCCACTGGGCAAATTCATCTGGCTTTCAGGGTCGAGGTCGCGCACCGTCTCATCGATCACTGCCTGGCTGTAGGTGAACTCGATTGGCGGCAGCGTTTTCGAAATGTATCCGCCTGCGCCATCACTCGTATACCCTGACTGCGAAGCCGACAAGAGATAGGAATAGAACGGCTGGCTCGGATCGGCTGGCAAACTCGATGCGTGAGTGAAGTCCGTCGAACGCACCAGGCAGTTCATGCCGACATTCGGAGCCTCGGGAAAGTTATGAAACATCAGCACACGCCGGCACAGTCGATAAGTGCGCACCTCGAAGGCCGATCGATACGTTGAGAACGGGTCGAGCCGGCAGTTCCATAGCTGAATCTCAGTGGGCGTTGGGGCTAGCAGATCGTGTTCGCCATAGTCGAAGACCACCTCGAAGCACCAGTCGGTGGGCAACGGCGTTGCTGCGGCAGCCGTCAGATCAGGAAAGTACGGCGTGCGATTCCCGTATTGAATGAATTTGACGTAGTGCTCCGCGGAGCGAGTCTTGATGGTTCGATTCCTCTCATTCGCTTGCGTCAGATCGACGCCGCTCGAGTCTTCAGCCTTGTAACAGTAGGCAATCACATTGCCCTTGCTGTCATAACTTGCGCTGATCATCCAACTAAAAATGCGCGTCGCATCGGATGGGTCGGCGATGCGGCTTTCCGCACTCTGCCCGAACCAAGTCGTAATGTTCTCCTTGGAGATCGTCCGCCAGAAGACGTCGGAGGCGTCTGCCACATTGGCCCAGCGCTCGATGCGCGCAAACATCCCCTCTGTGCGCGGACGATAGCGCTGGACGTTGTACTGCTGGCCATAGAGTGAGCGCGACGAGATGTCAAAGCTCCACTCGCCTTTGTTCTCGACGAGCGCGGGCACCATATCTTCGGCGCCCGACAGCAGGAAAATATCGGAGTTTTGAGCATCGTTGTACTGCGGAAGCCCTTTATCGGTCTTCCGCGTTATAGCCGGCAGTTCCATTGACCAACCAAAGCCAAAAGCCCCATTGCCCGCGCCGGAATTGTATGTGAGCGCCAGTTTGGGCCCAAACCCTGAGCGCCCAGGACTGGTGGCAATGGGAACCGTCGCTGCCCCGGTACCAGACACCGCATTGGCCGTGAATTTCTCTCCAATCCCGCGAATGGCCCCGCCGCCTTTGGGCAAGCCGAGACGAGGCGCTTCAGTCTGCGCACTTCCAGACGAAGCGCTGCCCGGCTGCGAATTTCCATTCGTTGGCTGATCGGCCATGCCTCACTCCATGCAAGACAGTGAGCTTATTTGTTCACGCGTTGATGCGCTGAGACAGTTTGGTGAGTCGAGAGAGCTTTGCCGCAAACATGACTCTGCCGCTTGACTGAGGTAAAGGTTTGCGACTCATCGGGAGACATGCGAATTTCCGTTTTTGGCAACGGAGGGGGAACGCATGATTTCGACAGGTGCGAGTCTACTGCGGGTTTTAGAGAAAGTCAAACAAATATTTTCGCAGTATATTTTTCATGCCGATGCAGCCTATGCTATTGATTAATTTGTAATTAAGTCGCCGTCGATCAAGCATCCTTGGCTTCGATTCTGGCTCCCCAAATGCGCCGTCCAATGGCAACTTCCTCGGTGACCGGTGATATGCATCACAGCAAGAATTCGAGACCATGGTAGGCTGAAATCATGTTGAGAGGCGCTTTTCAACGGGCGGCGGTGGCCATCGTTTTGATGGCGACATCGTTTGCGCCGTTTGGAACCTGCCTTCAGATGAAGCACAAGGCCGCGCACAGTTGCTGTGCGCCCGCATCCCAGTCAAACAAAACCATCCAAGCAAATTGCTGCGCCGCAAGCGCCCCGCAGCCAGCCATCGTGGTCGCGCCCAACCTGCCGGCTTCGGCTCCGATGACTGTTGGGCAGGAGTTTATCGCCTCGGATACGGTTTCATCACTCAGAGAATTTTCCGCGTTCGCAGCGATTCCACCGCATTCTCCGCCACCTGGCGCGTTCAACTTAAGAATCTAACTCTTTAACTTCCGCCTTGGCTATCCGGGGTGCGCACCTTTGCGCCCTGGCCTGTTCCTGTTGCCGAATTCCGCGGAGTTGAAGAGTGAAATCTATCTATGTTGTTGCGCCGTTTGCTATGGCGCTGTCGATTGCCTGTCTTGGGCAATCGGAGCCGCACTCTTTTGCTGCTCAAAACACGGCTGCTGCACCTTTGTCTGTGGATGAGGCCGTTGCCGCTGCCCTCGATAATAATCCCGAGATTCGAGCGGCGGTGCGGCGCTTGTCGCTGGCTCAACTCAAGACCACGACCGCACGCAGCCTCGACGATCCCATGCTGATGGTGCGCGACTGGGATACGCCTTTGCGCCGTCCATGGGATCTGAACCAGGCGCAGCTCATGGTCTCGATCCAGCAGACACTCCTTAGCCGTGAGAAGCGGGATCAGCGAGCCAGGCTTACAGAAGACGATGCAGGCGCGGCCGCTATCGATGTTGAGACCCTGCGCCAGCAGGTCTCGGCGGAGACCCGCAAACTATGCGCGGATCTGATGCGCAACGCCGATGAGATGCGGATCGAGGAGCGCCAGAGTTCCTTGCTCAAAGAGTCTTTGGCAGTTGCGCTCGCGCAGTACTCCACCCGCAACGCGCCGCAGGCAGACGTACTGCGCGCGCAGATGGCGCTGACCCGGCTTGACGAACAGCGCATTGAGCTTGAGCAAGAGCGGGACACGGCGGATGCGCAACTGAATACGTTGATGGACCGAGCGCCTGGGCAGGCTATCGAAATCGCCGGCAGCTATGCCGTTCCAGCGGCCCTGCCTGCAATGGAATATCTGGAACAGGTGGCGATCGAGCATCGGCCTGAACTGGCCGCTATGCGGACCCAGATTGCGAAATCCAAAGACGAAGGAAAGCTGACTCGGCTGGCAATGAAGCCCGACTTCACGGCCGCCGTGGGGTACATGCTGATGCCCACCGGATCGTTGGCGCGCAGTGCCTATATGGGCGAGTTATCGATGAATCTTCCTAGGTTGAATCGCGAACGCCACGACGGCGAAGCAAAGCAGGCCGATGCGGCAGTGGATGTGTCGCAGGCGGAACTGGGGGCGCGCACGTCGACGGTGTTCCTTGAGATACGGCAAGCGCAGATTGAGGTGTTGGCCGCGCAAAAGCGCGTCAAGCTCTATCGTGACACGCTGCTACCGCAGGCCGAGGAATCGTTCAAAGCATCCACCGCCGCATACCGAAACAACCGTGCTGAGTTGATGAGCCTCATTGACGCTCAGAACCTTCTGCTCGATATTCAGACCGCTTACTACAAGGCGTCAGCGGCAACAGATGCCGGCATGGCACAGTTGGAACTCGCCATTGGCGCGCCAATTCCCGCCGCACCGCAAAGCAATTCAGAGAGGACAAGCAAATGACAGCGAAGGAAAAGAAACTGTTCGCATTGGGCGTTGGCGCTGGTGTCTTGAGCGCGGCTCTCATTGTTGGATTTTTGACCGCGAGAGAAATGCGCTCTGTTTCCGCGGCATCGAATGCATCAAGCCCCGTCGCTGCCACGCGATCCGATAGCGGTCAGGTCGCGGAGCAAGGCACCGAACCCGGCACGACAGTCGAGCTGACACCGGCCGAGATTACCGCGGCAGGCGTGCAAGTCGCCGAGGTGCGCACGGCCGCACTCAAAACCGATATCGCTGCATTCGGCAGAGTCGAGCAGCCCGAAGCGCAGCTTGCCTCGGTAAGCGCGCGCATTGGGGGCCGCGTGGATAAGCTCTATGTGCAATACACAGGCGAGCGTGTGCGCAGCGGCCAGCCGGTGGCCGAGATCTACAGCCCTGAGGTTGCGACTGCCATCGAGGAGTATCACCTGGCAGAGGAGAACCGCAGCCAACTCAAGCAGTCAGACGATGGGTTTGCGCGTACGCAGGCCGACGCACTGGTACAGGCAAGTCAGCACAGACTGGAACTTTGGGGCATTGGCAGCAAGCAAACGAATGCACCGGATAAAGACGGCGTCCCGCATGTCACCATCTACGCTTACGCCTCTGGAACCGTGGTCGATCGCAAGGTAACACAGGGGCAGTATGTGAATGCAGGCGACACGCTGTTCACGGTCGCCGACCTCAATCAGGTATGGATCAAGGCCGATGTCTATGAAGAACAGTTGCCGCAGATTCGTCAGGGACAAGAGGTGGAGATCGCTGCCGAGTCGCTGCCCAACAGAATTCTGCACGGTCACGTGGACTTCATTGAGCCTGCCGCCAATCCACAGACGCGCACAGTGCCAGTCCATGTGCATGTCGCCAATCCTGAGATGCGCCTGTTGCCCGGCATGTTTGTGAACGCCACATTCGTGAGCCGCGCTGCGCAGTCCTCCATCGTGGTGCCTCGGTCGGCAGTTCTGGACACGGGCACACGCAAGATCGTTTACCTGGCAAAACCCAATGGCGTCTTCGAGGCGCGCGAAGTTCAAGTGGGCGCGGCAACGGAAGACTTGTTCCCAGTATCGAGCGGCCTGGCGGTGGGCGACAAAGTCGTGCTCAACGGCAACTTCCTGATCGACTCGCAGGCCCACCTTAGCTCTGGAATGTCGGGGCTCTACGGCGGATCGAAAGAGTTTGCCGCCGGGCAACAGGCGCCTGCTTCATCTACGAACAAGAGCGCAGAGACAAGCGCCGCAAAGCTCGACTTCCACGCCGATGCCGATCCCATGAAGGCTGGCGCAGACAACCAGTTTCACGCAGCACTGACCGATGCGAATGGCAAGCCCATTGCCGATGCCCGGGTCACCGTCACCCTCGTCATGCCCGCCATGCCGGCAATGAATATGCCGGAGATGAAAAGCTCCTTCGACCTTCCGTGGACGCCCGGCCAGCAAATGTACATGGGCAAGGGGCAGCCCCCGATGGATGGATCGTGGAATGTGTTCGTCGAAGCGCGCAGAAATGGCGCGATCCTGGCTTCTTACCACACGCACCTCAACGCCAGATAGGAGCAGCCCCAGGGGCAAATCATGATCAACCGCATTATCGAATTCTCCATGAAAAATCGCTGGCTGGTCCTGGGCGTGTATGCTGCGCTGGCGGTGTGGGGCTATTGGGCGCTGCTTCATACGCCCATCGACGCCATTCCCGACCTCAGCGAGAACCAGGTGATCGTATTCACTGAGTGGCAGGGCCGAAGCCCCCAGGAAGTTGAAGACCAGATCACCTATCCGCTCACCGTAAACCTGCAAGGGTTGCCCCATGTTCGCACGGTTCGCTCGGCATCGGCCTTTGGCTTCTCGATGGTCAACGTCATCTTCGAGGACTCCGTCGACATTTACTTTGCCCGAACGCGCGTGCTGGAGCGGCTCAGCCTTGCAGGTAGCTTTCTGCCTGCTGGCGTGACTCCAATGATGGGTCCGGATGCAACCGGCGTGGGCCAGGTTTACTGGTACACGGTCGAGGGACCCTACGACAGCGGCACGCTCCACTCCATTCAGGATTGGTTTATCAAATATCAACTCAACTCAGTGCCGGGAGTGGCCGAGACCGCCAGCGTTGGTGGATTCGTGAAGCAGTACCAGATCGATCTCGATCCCATCAAGCTGCGCGCATACAACGTTGCACTCAAAGATGTTGTTGCCGCGGTGGAGCGCAGCAACAATAATGTCGGCGCCAAGGTGGTTGAGGCTGGCGACACAGAGAACATCGTGCGCGGCATCGGCCTCATTCGCGGCCTCAAGGATATTGAAGACATTTCGCTCGGCGCATATAACGGCACGCCCGTGACTGTGGGCAACGTGGCCAGCGTTCAGCTTGGCCCCGAGTTCCGCCGCGGCGTTCTGGATAAGGACGGCAAAGAGGCTGTCGGCGGGGTCGTCGTCATTCGCTACGGCGCCAATGCGCGCGAGGTCATTGAGGCGACCAAAAAGAAGATTGGCGAAATTCAGCCCGGTCTTCCCGCGGGCGTCAAGATTGTTCCCTTCTACGACCGCAGCATTCTCATCGATCACGCCGTGGACACGCTGCGCCACGCGTTGATTGAAGAGATTATCCTCGTCACACTCGCGCACGTGCTTTTCCTGTGGCACTTTCGCAGCATCCTGGTCGTCACCATTCCGCTACCGCTGGCGGTGTTGGGCGCTTTCTTGTTCATGAAGGGCGCGGGCATCTCGTCGAACATCATGTCTCTCGGTGGAATCGCGATTGCCATCGGCGTACTCGTCGATGCGGGAATCGTGATGACTGAAAACGTGATTCGCCAGGCGGAGCAATACGAAGAGGAGCACGGCAACTATCGCGAACATATTTGGGAGATCACGCTCAATGCCGCGCGGCTTGTGGGCAGGCCCATCTCCTTTGCCATGGTCATCATCATTCTCGCTTTCGTTCCGGTCTTCGCCCTCACCGGCATGGAAGGCAAGATGTTTCATCCGCTGGCCTTCACCAAAACCTTCGCCATGGCTGGCTCCACGATTCTTGCCATCACTTTGGTTCCAGTTCTATGCACCTTTCTGATTCGCGGCAAACTGCATCGTGAAGATGAGAACCCGGTAATGCGCGTGCTGCGAGCCATCTACCAGCCTGCGCTGAGTTGGGCGCTCGGTCACAGGATCATTACGCTCGCAGCCGCTCTCGCGTTGTTCTGCGCCGCCGTCTACACGGCAACAACCATCGGCTCGGAGTTCATGCCGCCGCTCGACGAGGAGACGGCGCTCTTCATGCCGATCACCGATCCGCGCATCTCGCTCACCAAGGCAACGGAGATACTGCGCCAGCAGGATGCAATCATTGCCGCGGACCCGGCCGTCGCTATGGTTGTTGGCAAAGTGGGCCGCGCTGAAACATCCACCGATCCCGCGCCCGTCAATATGTCTGAAACCACCGTCACCTTCAAGCCCAAAGATCAATGGCCCAAGGGGCTCACAAAAGACGCGATTCTCGCGCGGCTCGATGAGAAGCTGCAAATTCCAGGCGTCACCAATATCTGGACGCAACCGATCCGCAATCGCATCGACATGCTCTCAACAGGTATACGCACGCAAATCGGTATCAAAGTCTTTGGCCCCGATCTAGGCGTGATCGAACAAAAATCGGCAGAGATCAAGGAGGTCGTGCGCCAGATTCCCGGCGCTGTCGATCTCTATGCTGAGCGCACAACCGGTTCTCCCTATCTGGAGATGACAGTCAATCGTCCCGCTGCCGACCGATACGGTTTGAACGTTGCCGATGTGGAAGACGCAATCGAGACCGCAGTGGGCGGCAAAAATCTGACCACAACCATCGAGGGGCGGCAGCGATTCCCCGTGCGTGTTCGCTATGCGCGCGACTTCCGCGAAAACCCGCAGCAGCTCGGCGATGTACTGGTAACCGGCAGCAACGGAGCACAGGTGCCGCTGAACAAAGTCGTCGACATCCAGACCACCATGGGCCCATCGATGATCAGCAGTGAAAATGGTCTCCTGCGCGGCTCCGTCCTACTCAACGTGCGTGGCCGGGACGTAGGTGGTTTTGTTGACGAGGCTCAACGGGCTGTCACTCAGCAGGTGAAAATGCCGCCTGGCTACTACATTGAGTGGAGCGGCCAGTACGAGAACCAGATCAGCGCACGCAAGCGTTTGGAAATGGTGATTCCAATCGTTCTGCTCGTAATCTTTGTGCTGCTTTATCGCACGTACGGCTCAGCGAAGGAAGCAGCGCACGTCTTGCTTGCAGTCCCGTTCGCGCTGACAGGCGGCGTGTTTATGGTCAAGCTGCTTGGCCTGAATTTCTCGGTTGCCGTGTGGGTAGGCTTCATTGCGCTGTTTGGAACCGCGGTGCAGACCGGCGTTGTGATGGTGATCTATCTCGAAGAGGCGGTAGCTCGGCGCAAAGCTGCCGATGGAAGGCTTACGCGCGCCGGGTTGCACGCAGCAGTCATCGAGGGCGCGTTGTTGCGGCTTCGTCCCAAAGTGATGACCGTAGCAACGGTGGTAGCCGGCCTGCTGCCACTGCTTTGGTCCACGCGCACCGGAGCTGAGTTTATGAGACCGCTGGCCGCGCCGGTACTGGGGGGAATGGTCAGTTCCCTCATTCATGTACTGATCGTGACGCCAGTCATCTTCACGTGGCTGCGCGAACGGGACCTGCGGCAGGAAACAACCCAATAATCGCTCTGCGAACGAAAGGCCCGGACTGAACGCCGGGCCTTTCGCTTGTTTTCAATCGTGCTGTTAATTAACCCTGGCTGCCAGGTCCGCGACCGCCACCAGAACCACCTGGACCACCGGGCCGGCGACGCCGGCGACGGCGATTGTTGTTGTTGGCCGGGGGACGGCCCGCGCCTGCGGCTTGACCCACGAGCACCGGCGCGCCCTCAACGCGATTGAAGTTCGGCTCGGTCTCTTCATCGAACTCCTCGCCGCCCTCCTCGTCAAAGTCGTCTCCGCCTTCAATCAGAATCGTGCTTTGATTGGATTTCGGCTGACGCTCGTCAAACTCATGGCGAGGCGGGGTGCCCTTTGGGCCCGGAGCGGCCGGCGTCACTGAAGACTCGAATGCCTCGATCTCCACATCATCCGAAGCAACCGGAGCCGCAGGAGCCAGCTTGGCTTTCTGTTCTTTGATGAGCGCCTTGCGGCTGAGCTTGATGCGATTGCCTTCAATGGCCAGAACCTTGACCATCACCTGATCGCCTTCGCGCAGCTCGTCTTTCACTTCCTTCACGCGATGCTCCGCGATCTCGGAGATGTGCAACAGGCCATCTGTGCCGGGGAACAGCTCGACAAATGCGCCGAACTCAGCCAGGCGAACCACTTTGCCCAGATAAACCTTGCCGATTTCCGGCACGGCTGTGATGTTGCCGATCATTTCGAGCGCCTTCTTCAGACCGTCGGCGTCGCACGAGGCAACGTTGACGCGGCCGGTATCGTCCACATCGATTTTCGCGCCGGTCTGTTCGATGATGCCGCGGATGGTTGCGCCGCCCTTGCCGATCAGATCGCGGATCTTGTCGGTGGGAATCATCACGGTTTCAATGCGGGGCGCATAGGCCGAGCGCTCTGAACGAGGTCCGTCGAGCACTGCGTCCATCTTGTCCAGCAGGAAGAGCCGGCCGCGACGAGCTTGCTCCATGGCCTGTTCAAGAATCTGACGGGTCAGGCCGCCAATCTTGATGTCCATCTGCAAAGCGGTAATGCCTTTACGGGTGCCGGCTACCTTGAAGTCCATGTCGCCGTAGTGGTCTTCCGCTCCGGCAATGTCGGTCAGAATGGCGTAGTCGTCGCCCTCCTTGACCAGGCCCATGGCCACACCGGCCACCGCGCCCTTGAGAGCAATTCCGGCGTCAAACAGCGCCAGACTTGCGCCGCAAATGGAAGCCATCGACGAAGAGCCGTTGGACTCCAAAATATCTGAAACGATGCGGATGGTATAAGGCGACTCTTCCGGGCTGGGCAGAACCGCGGCGATGGCGCGTTCCGCCAGGGCTCCGTGTCCGATCTCGCGACGGCCAGTGCCGGTCATGCGGCCTGTCTCGCCCACGCAGAAGGGCGGGAAGTTGTAGTGGAGCATGAAAGGCTTTTTCTTCTCGCCTTCATAGCTCTCCAGCCGCTGCCCGTCGTCGGTGGTTCCCAACGTGGCCGTAACCAGGGCTTGCGTCTCGCCGCGCGTGAACAAGGCCGAGCCGTGAACGCGGGGCAAAACGCTGTGTTCGATGGTGATCTGGCGGATCTCGTCGAATGCGCGGCGATCGGGACGGACGCGGTCCTTGGTCACCTGCTCACGGAAGATCCGCTCGCGCAGATGCTCGTAGTAGGTAGCCAGCTTTTTCTTGGCATTCGGATCGTCAGCGGGCAATGCGGCGGCAAGCTCGGCCTTGATGTCCTTGACGAGTGTCTGGCTTTCCAGCTTGGCATGGGTCTTGGTATCCAGGGCATCCTTGAGCCGTTCGCCAACCTTGGCATACAGCTCGTCATAATAGGCCTGATCGAACTCCGGCGCGGTAAAGGCTCGCTTGGGCTTGCCAGCCAGGGCAACCAGTTCGTCGATGGCGGCAACGATCTTCTTGATCTCGGTATGGCCAAATTCAATAGCGGCCAGAATCGTCTCTTCTGTCTCTTCCTTGGCGCCCGACTCGATCATCACGATGCCGTCTTTGTGCCCGACAACCATTATGTTGACCGTAGTGGCGGCGCGCTCAGAATAGGTGGGATTGATGACAAACTCGCCATCCACGCGGCCAACCCGAACTGCGCCCACTGTGGCGCTGAAAGGAATGTCGGAGAGAGCCAGTGCGCAGGCGGCGGCGTTGATGCCAACCACGTCGGGGTCATTTTCCTTGTCAGCCGAGAAAACCAGAGCAATCACCTGGGTCTCGTTGCGGAAGCCCTCCGGGAACAACGGACGGATGGGGCGGTCGATCTGGCGGCAGGTCAGCACTTCTTTTTCGCTGGGCCGGCCCTCGCGCTTGATAAAGCCGCCGGGGATGCGCCCGCCCGCGTAGGTGTATTCGCGGTAGTCAACGGTAAGGGGGAAAAAGTCGATGCCTTCCCTGGGGTCGGGAGAGGCCACGGCTGTGGCCAGAACGACGGTTTCGCCCGTGGTCACCAGTGCGGCGCCAGAGGCTTGCTTGGCCATGCGGCCAGTCTCAAAGACCAACCGCTTGCCGCCGGCAAGCTCGACGGATACTTCTTGCTTAGACATAGAGTCCTCGTTTCATTATGTTCGCTTGGGAAATTTGGGTGGGGATGACGCTGGAGGGTGCGGAGAATCGAGCGAAAAGCGGGGCGGAAGGCAGGGTGCGCGCAAAAGAGTGGGATCTGCGCGGGGGAGCGGATTCTCCCCCCTTGCCGACCGGGCTTTGTGTCCGCCTGCGCACGGGGGCCGAGCTCAGCCGATAGCTGTGCGCGGTCCCTGGCAGCGGGTAGAGTTCGCCAGGTACACCATGGCCCCAGGTTCTGGGTGGAACAGGGGCCGTGACCAATACTCGGTCTGGGCGCTTCCGGGTCAAAGTAGGCTTTCTGGTTACTTGCGGATACCGAGTTTGCCGATGACGTCGCGATAGCGATCGGCGTCATGCGTCTTCAGGTAATCCAGCAGGCGGCGGCGCTTGCTGACCAGTTGCAAGAGTCCACGCCGTGAGGCGTGATCCTTCTTGTGTGTTTTGAAGTGTTCGGTCAGTTCTGCGACACGCGCACTCAGAATCGCGATCTGAACCTCCGGTGAACCGGTGTCCGTATCGTGGGTGCGGAAGCTTTCAATCAGGGTTGTTTTCTTAGCAGTCGCCAGCACGGCGTGTGTTACTCCTCTTGTCTTCTCAGGTCCACTCTTAAGTGTCTAGTGTGAGATTACCATGAATGCCCGCTGCGAGGGAAACCCGCCGGCCAGCTGGAACCAGACTGCGAACCTGTCCGGTCATCGAGCGCCGAATCGGAACAGCCGGCTGTCGAATCGCTCCCGGGCCACAATCCGGGCACCGTAGTCCTGCGCTGAATCACCTTGATTTCGCATGGGCCGTAATCTTGGGGTGGCGCGTGCGAGGCTCCCCGACCCTTACCGGAACAAAAAGGCTATTACCAAAAGCAGAAAAGCCGCCATGAACAATCTGACTGAATCTCGGTAGTAGGCAGCACTCCTGGCTCCGAACTCTACGGGACTGCTTAACGCTGGATCATGTGGGTCGAAATATACGGATATTTGGTGGCCTTGAATGAGGTCCTTGGACTCCTTATAATTTTCCTCCATAAACGGATAAAAATACCCGGAGTGATCTTTGCCATCAACCGCGAACGTATAACAATGCTGGGCACCGAGTCCACCATAGAACGCGCAGATGGTTCCAACGGTGACTTGTTCCCTCGGCTGAGCGTTCGCGAACTCTCTGGCGTAGAAGATCCTTGCGACACCGACAAGAAGCAATAGAAGGGCCACAAAGACAGCGCTCGAAGAGGTTGTTTTATTTCCCCTAGGCATGATGACTCTTTCAGTTGAGAGCTACCGGAAGGATATCATGCGCGATTGCGGCAACGGACTTGCCACAAAGCTGTTCGAGCGCGAAGCCGCACCGAATCTCATCTCCAGTCCCATCTTTACCTTTACCCGTGTTGGCAACGGGGGATGTGAGAGTTGCTGAATGCAATCAATTCTGCCACTCAGTTCGAAAGCGGTTCACTTCTCTCGCGAGTGGTCGGCAATCCGGACTTTGCCGATCTCTTGGCAACAAACTTTGATCTCGAACGCTGCTCGCCCCGGAAAAGCTGAGAGCTGTCAGCTGTTAGCTGCACTACTGCTCCGCCGCCCGCCAATAGTTCGCCCGTGCCACAATCCGCGCCCCGTAGTCCTGTGCTGTTTGCACCCGGATGGAATGCAGGCCGGGCGTGGGGTCGGAGGGGCTGAAGGTGATGAGATACCGGTTGCGCGCGTGCTTGGCCGAATCCACAATGCGCTGCTCGAAGCCCTTGTCGCCCGTGAAAGCGTGGTATTCCCCGCCGCTCATTCCGGCAATCTCTTTGGCCACATTCTTCTTGAAGGCCTGCACCAGCATGAAGAGCGTAGAAACGATATTCATGGCTCGATCGTCGCCCGAGTCCTTCACGTCGTGGGCGAATTCGGCCCGCGCCGGGGAAAACGAGACACTCAGCACCAGCACGTCGGAGCGGCCGATCTTCCGGATCAACTGCTCCGGCTTGGTGTGCTTGCTGCCGTGGTCGCGCTCTTCGCTGATCAAAAGCAGAACGCGGCGATACTCCTTGGGCTGAGACTCAAGCAGATCGACGGCATAGCTCACCGTATCCAGAATCGCGTCACCGCCGTTGCCCGGTTCCAGATGCTTGAGCGCCTGGTTCACATCGTCGCTGGAGTGCGTGTAGTCGCGAATGAGATGCGGCCTGGAGTCGAAGCCAATCAGCGCCGCCTGGCTCCTGCCGTCCGATAGAAAGAGATCGAGCAACGGGCCAAGCTTGGCCTCCTTGTCGAATTCGAGAGCGCCCACCCCGCCCTCCTCGACGGCCACCACCAGCGCAACCGGGGCCGTATCCATATCTTCCTGCACGCGAATCTTTTGCGGCACCCCATTGTCTTCGAGAATAAAGTCTTCCGGCTTGAGGCCGTAGACAACCTCGCCGTCGCGCTTCTCCACCAGCGTAGGCACCAGCACCTCATTGGCCCTCACGCGCAGCGTTGGGGTGTCCGACTGAGCGGAAGGCAGCGGCAGAGGAGGCTCCGCCGGCGGCATCTGCTGCGCGCCGGCAGTTGTGACGGTCACCAGAAAAATCCCTATCATAAGGCGAGCCAGCCGGAAAACTTCAATCCTCATATGTAAAAGAACCTCAAAACAATGGCCATTTGCCGGTGATTGCCAGCCAAAAATGCAGGCTAGCTAAACACGTACTCCAAGTCAAAATGCATAAAAACACTCGAAACAATGGCTTCGAGTCCGCCAACGATAGATTATGATCTCTCTTAGCTCGTCAGGAATCAAGGCATGACCAAAGAGAGCAGGACTCTGGCTTTTACGGCAGTGGCGGCGACCTGTCTCGCCTTTCTCTTCATTTATTCGTGGCGCCATACGGGGCCGCCGATCTACCTGCCAAGTGGGAAGCGGCTGATGGGTCCGACAGTCCCTCTGGGCGCGGCGCTTCTCTGCTTCCTTGTGTCCCTCCTCCGACAATTAAGAGACAATAAATGAGGAGTCTCTCGCTCGGTTACCGATCTACCGCAACTTTGCTCTACCTCACGCTACCAAACCGACGATAGCGTCGTTGCCTGATGCAGCATCCTGATGATTTCATCGGAGCGCTGCCTTCACCCTCGCTTGCGCGTTTCGCGCTCCAGTTGACCGGTCCAGGCCAGATAGCTCAAGAGCTCCCAGCGCGAGGTCCAGACAAAGCTGAGTGTCTTTCCAAACGTCAATGTCTCGGCAGGCATGCCGGAATAGGTCTCAACCCGCCAGCGAAAGTACTTGCTCCGCCATGGGGTCAGCCGATGGCCACGCGTTGCATTCCAGATAAATCGGATGGGAGCAAACAAAGCGAATCCTCTTAGCTCAAGTATAGACGGCTCTGGCTAAATCTTGACTTCTGGTATCCCGCCTCGCTCCAGTATGCCAACTCCGCTAACGCGCTTACACCGCTAGCTCCGCTTCTCCCCTATTGCAGCTTGCTGAACAAGCTGTTCGAAGCCGAGTCGAGTTGCGCGATCACGTCTTCAAGCGCTGTCTGCTGCGTCTCAGAGAGAGAAAGCTGCGTGGAAACAGTCGCTACATCGGCCTGCATCAGATTGGTCTGCGCGGAAGTCAGTTGGGTCTGGTCGCTGGTCACCGCGTCCGAAGCGGCTGTGAGCTGAGTAATCGAGTTGTCGATCGTCACACGCTGCTGCGAGACATAGTTCATTGCCGTGCCTAATGCCGCGGTATCGCTCACAGCCTGAGCGGTGTTCACGGTGCCGCTGGCAAAATCGGCGACCAGGTTATTCAGTGCGCCAAAGACGCTGTTTGCGCCGCTGCCCGAAAAGATCTGACTGCCGGGCACATTCAACTGAATCTTCTGCCCGTTCGGCGTTTCAAGATAGTTGACGTCCTGGTCGCCGTTGTAGGTGGTGGTTGCGGGAGAAGTGGCATTCGAGGTCGTAAATGGACTTGCTGAGGTCTGGCCGCCGGCAAAGATGTACTGGCCCTGATAATTGGTGTTGGCCAGCGACTGCACCTCGTTGAGAATGCCTGAAATCTGGTTCCCGATGGACTTCACATCGCTCGCGTTCATGGTGCCGTTGTTGGCGCTGGTCGCCAGCGAAATGGCCTGCGTGAGCTGAGAAACCACGCTGCCCAGGCTTGAATCAGCCACCTGCAACTGGCCCGTAACCAGATTCGAGCTTTGCGTAAACGAATCGTCCTGCTGAATCTGGTTGAGCAGCAGCACATTCTGCCCGGAGGACGTCGGATTCTGGCTGAGAGAAGTAATGGCCACGCCACTGGAAAGCTCTGCCGTCAACTGTTCCTGGTTGGCCTGAGCCTGATCGAGCGAAATCGCCAGGTTCGAGATGTAATTGGGGTCCACCCGCATTCGCTTCCTCCACGCGCATTGCTGGCCACTGCGTCTCCGCGAGAGCCCACCCGAGCGCCTTCTAGGCGCCACGTTTTTGTTGTTGCGGCTAGTAGGGTGGGACAGCCCGCCTTAAGTGACCGCAGTCTGAACGCCCAAGTTCAGTGCCGAGTTCATGATCGTGTTCAGCATCGTAAACACCTGCGACGCAGCCTGGTAGCTGCGTTCCAGCGTTTCCATCGAAGACGCTTCATCGTTGAGATTGACGCTGGAGAGCGCATCGTTCTGCGTCTGCAGTTGCGTCACCGAGGCGTTTTGCGCCGTGTTCTCGGTTTGCACGCTGGAGACGGTTGAGCCCAGCGTCGAGACAAAGTTCGAGTAGTAATTGCTTGGCGTCTGCCCGTTGGCGATCAGCTGGCTGGCCAGGTTAGCCATCGCCGCCGCGTTTGAGTTATCGCCCGTTCCCTGCCCCAATCCGGCGGCGGCAATCTGGTTGGGGTCGGTCATGACCACGCTCATGTTCGCCGCGCTGCCAGCCACAACCGCGGGCTGGTTAAAGATATAGAGCGGATTGGCCACTGTGCCAGTCAGTCCATCCAGATCGGTTCCGGAATTGTTCAGCGCATTCACCTGCGTGGAGACGCCACAGGCCAGTTGATCCAGCGAAGTCATCACGCTGGGAATGTCCTGATCCCGCGCCGTAAGATAGCCGGCCAGTTCCCCGCCCCCGCCGGCCAACTGAGAGGTCACATCCGTCGTCCCGATATAGAAGTGGGTCACCCCGCCGGCCATCCCGGTGGTCAACTGAAAGCTCGACCCCTCGGAGACCAGCAACTGGCCGGAGGTGGTGGTAATGGATAGGCCGTTGTTCTCAGTCGTAATCTGGTTGATGCCGATCAGCTTGGAAAGCTGGCTCAGATCCTGTTGGCGATCATCATCGAGCGTGCCAGCATCGGTATTCGGCGAGGTGGACTGAATCTGCTGGTTCAGTTGAGCGATCGCGCCGGTCAGCGAGTTCACCTGGCTGGTAATGCCGCTCGCATCCTGGTCCAGAGCCGCCCGCTGCCCGTTCAGGCTGGCCGCTGCGTTCGACACATCGCCAGCCAGAGTACTCGCCGAGGAAAGTACCTGCTGGCGCAGCGCATTGTCGGTGGGATTGGCTTCAAGCGACGAAAAAGAGTTAAAAAAGCCAGTGATATCGCTGCCAATATCTCCTGCCGTCGCGCTGGTCGAGCCGGAGTCCGGCGTAAACAACGCCTGCACGCTGTTCAGCGCCGTCAGCCGCGCGCCCGAAGCCGATGCTAACTGCTGTTGCTGGTCCAGCCGCTCCTCCAGCACACGATCCCGCAATGACGTTGCGCCTGTCTGAGTAACCCCCGACCCGTACGCGACGCCATTGATCTCAATCGGCGAGTTCTCCCGCCAGTTGGGAGTCTCTTCCGTATAGCCGGGTGTGTTGGCGTTGGCCACATTGTTGGCCACGATGCTCAGCGCCGACTGATCGGCGTCCAGCGCACCCGACATCAGGCTGAATGCGGAGCTAATGGTCCCCATGACCGCTCTCCGTCCCAGCCCAGCCCCGCGCCTGCGGTTCCCCATACTCCAACCGGCCCGCGCGCAACTCCCGCAAACGATTCATTACGTCCAGATTGGCCCGCGTAGCTTCCAGCACCCTGGAAAACACGGCCATCTCCCCCGCGGCGTCCTGAGCTTGTCGGGCCAGCTCTGCCCGCTGCGGAGTTCTTGCCGGTTCCAGTTCCCGGTTCAAGACCTGACACGAGAGCGCCAGTTCCTCCAACCGATCCGCATCCAGCCGAGCCAACGCCCGCGAGGCCTCCTTTACCAGCTTTCTCAGCTCCAGGCGCTCTTCAAACTGCTCCATCTAACTCTTTCCTTTCGTTGCCGCCGGGCCGCATCCGGCCTCATTGTTCACGGCCCAGCATGGAGTCCACTACCTTGGACGCGACCGCCGATACCGGCACATTGTAGGTTCCCGCCGCCAAAGCAGACTGCACGCTAGCCACCATGTCGGCACGCACCCCGGGTTCGGCGGCGGTGAGCGAAACCTCGCTGCCCGCACTGCTGAAAGTGGCCTGGTCGCTGCCCAATCCGCTCCCCGTGGTCGCCGTGCTGCTCCTCGCCTGAGGCGCAGCCGTGGAGGTCGGCAGTGCTCCCAAAAGCGACTTTAATCCATCGAGACTGCTGCGAATGTCCATACTCTTTGCTCCTTGCTGGGTCTATCGGCGGCTCTGCTAATCACTGTAGTCATTTAGAAGCTCTAACAACGGTATTGCCGCGCAGATTTCCGGTTACCTTCCCGGGAACGCTCTGATGACCGGAATGGGAGAGATCCTTGACAATGTGGCTGGCAATCCCAAACCCGCCCCGCTCACTCAATGCCCGTCCCAGAGCCTCGGAAGCAAACTCCCCCAGCGCCCCGCCATAGCCGGAATCGCCGTCTACATCTTCGTCAGCGCCTGTCAGCGAGCTGCCGTGCGTCATCGGCTTCATCAACTCCTTCATCATCTGGGCTTCAAACTCGTGAGCCGCCCGCACCAGCCTGGGCTGAGGAGTTGTCGCACTTCCCGTGCTACTTGCCGCTGTCGCCGCCGCTATCGAATCCATCGCAACACCTCCATCACAGTACCTCGAGGTCGGCCTCCAGAGCGCCGGCCTCCTTCATCGCCTGAAGGATCGAAATCACATCCCGCGCGCCTGCTCCGGTCCTTTGTAATTCCTGCACCAAATCCTCCACGGTCGCGCCCTCTTTCAGGTCGATGCGGTTCACCGGCTTGTCTTGAGCCTGTACAGTGGTCTGCTCAACTACCTGGGTCGTTCCAGAAGAGCCAGGATTCGGCTGCGACACCTTGGTCTCGGAGATCACGTTCACCGCCAAGCCTCCGTGCAGGATGGAAACCGGCTGCAGACGGACCGTGCCCCCAATCACCACCGTCCCGGTTCGCTCGTTGACCACCACGCGCGCTCTGGGAAACACCTCGATTTCAACGGCCTCTACCCTGTCCAGCAGGATGGGAATGTCTTCATCCGGCACGACAGTGATATCCACCCGCCTGCTGTCGATGGCGTGCGCGCGGTCGGAGCCCAGCGCATGGTCGATGGCCGCGGCCATCCGCTCGGCGGTATGAAAGTCGGCGTCGTTGAGCAGCACACTCACCGTGCGCATCTGCTTCAAATCGAAGGGCAGCAGCCGCTCAACAAGGGCCCCGCCGGGAATGCGCGCCGTGGTGGGATGGTTGAGCTGTTTGGTGTTACCCCCCGACGTGGCCATATAGCCACCCAGCACCAAAGCCCCCTGCGCCTCGGCGTATATCTGCCCGTCCGGGCCGTAGAGCGGGGTCATCAGCAGAATTCCTCCCTCCAACGACCGCGCATCCCCGGCCGAAGAGACGGTGATATCCATCTTGTAGCCGGGCCGGCTAAAAGGCGGCAGCGTAGCCACCACAAAGACCCCGGCCATATTTTTCACCTGCATGTTGCTGGCGCTATTTGACCCGGTCTGGGGAACGGTGATGCCCATCCGCTCCAGCACGGAAATCAGAGTCTGCGCGGGAAAGACCGTTTGCGAACTGTCGCCGGTGCCGCGCAGTCCCACCACCAGCCCATAGCCCACCAACTGGTTGTCTCGAATCCCTTCGATCGTGGCCACATCCTTGACCCGCGCCAACTGCGGTGCATTCTCGGCACGCGCCAGCACAGGCCACAGCAGCAAAGCCACTAACAGCGCCATCCAGATCGACCGTCCCAGCCGCCCCTTGGGCCTTTTCATGTTGATATCCCGCATCGTTCCCCTGTCTTGCGCCATAGATTCGCCCGGTTTTTTCCTGATCTCTGACCCCTGATCTCTGTCTCTAAAAAATCAGCAGCCTCTCAAGAAAGCGCACCAGCGGATTCTGCCGGTAGGTTGAGTCGTTGACAATTCCCTTGCCTGTCACTTCCAACTCAAGATCGGTCATGGCCGTCGACAACACTTGGTTCTGCGCACTCACGTCTTCCGGTCGCACCAGGCCGCGCAGCTTGATCAGTTGCGTTTGCTGCGAAAAGGTCAACTGCCGCGTGGCCTGCACCACCAGCATCCCGTTGGGCAGCACGTCCACCACCTCGCCGCCAAAGGTGGTTGCAAGGCTGGAGTTGGTCGTGCTCTGCCCCTGCGCCGTCAGCCCGGAGGACGCATTCATGCCGATCAGGTTTTGCAGGACGTTCGAGGCCTTCAGCTTGCCGAAGAGCGAAGCCAGCCCGGAGTTTGCGTTCGAGGCCCGGGAGTTCTTGACCTGCCCATCGGTCGAGGCCGCCAGGCTTTCCGTCACCACAATCGAAACCACATCGTGCAACCGGACCGCCTTGGCGTCGGTGCCCAGCCGCACCAACCGGCCTTCCGGACTCCAGATCGAACCGGGCGTTCTTACTTCCGCGGCCTGCTGCGCCCTGACCCGCTCCACATAGGCGCTCAGAGCCGCCTCCGGAGGGGTCGGCTTGGCCCCGGGAAGAAACGGTAACTTCTTCTTACCCATGGCGTGACCAGGCACCCACTGCAACAGAGCAAACAATATAAGAAGGGCCTGAGCGCAAAAAAATCGTGGCTTCATGGGCGCGCCTCGGTTCCGGGCTGCAGCAAGGCCCGGCCCGGCCCCAGAGCTACAGCCCGCACCACCCTGCCACCCAGCTTCAGCCGCACGGCCAGTACCGATCCCGGCGCCGCCGGACCCAGCGCAACTGCCTCAAAGCGCGCCTCAACCCGCAGCGTATTCTCTTCAACGATCAGCCTATCCCCAGCGCGCAACACCGGGCGAAATTCCGTATGAGACGGCTCGATCTCCGCTTGGTTCTGCGCGGTTCGATTGCGGGTGCCTTCCACAATCACCAGGCGGCCCGGCCCGCCCGGGTGGCCTGCATCCCGCATCAGCAGCCAATGCGCGCCGGTGTGTGGGTCGTCGATGGTGCGAACAATCTCGCCGGAGGCCGGCGCCTGAGTCGGCGACACGCCTGCCGGTGCAAGGTACCCACCCCAGCGAGTCCCGATTCCCGTTGGCGCCTGGCCGTGCGCCGCAAGCGCCGCCGACACAATGATCAACGCCGCACCCACCCGCATCGTTCCTGCCGCCCTCAGCCCAACTGTATCACGCAAATACTTCATGTACTACTTCTCCTCTACCGCGTCATATTATTGACTTGAGAATACATATCATCTGCCGCTTTGATGACTTTGGAGTTCGATTCGTAGGCCCTCTGAGCCAGCACCATCTGCACGAACATCGTCACCACGTCCACATTCGAATTCTCCAGGTACCCCTGTTGCAGGGTACCCAGCCCTTCCGTCCCGCCGGGATTGCCGAGAACCGGGTCGCCGGAGCTGAGCGTGGTCTGCAACAGGTTTGAGCCCATGCTTTCCAGACCGCCGGGGTTGGGAAAGGTGGCCAGTTGCAGTTGGCCCAGTTGCGAGGGATTCTGCTGCCCCGCCAGGGTCGCGTTTACCACTCCATACTGGGTGATGGTGACGGCCGTTGCATTCGAGGGAATGGTGATGGTGGGTATCACCGGGTCGCCGTCCGTCGTCACCAGCGTTCCCTGATTGTTGAGCTGAAACTGGCCAGCGCGGGTGTAGGCGATGGTGCCGTCGGGCCGCTGCACCTGAAAGAAGCCGGTTCCCTCAATGGCCACGTCCAAAGGGTTCGAGGTCTGGTTCAGAGACCCCTGGGTCATAATCACCTCGGTCGCCGCTGATTTGGTGCCTAACCCAATCTGCAAGCCCGCCGAGACCGTGGACTGGCTCTGCGCCGCCCCCGGCGTCACCAGGTTCTGATAGACCATGTCCTGAAACTCTAGGCGCAACTGGCGAAATCCCGTGGTCGAGGAGTTGGCCAGGTTGTTGGCAATCGTGTCCAGGTTCATCTGTTGCGCGCTCATGCCGCTGGCGGCCGTATATAAAGCTCGAATCATGCGTTTCCTCGATTCTGAAATAACCCGTGTATCTTGCTCATACCCGGGGAATATCCTCGACCGCGATCTTGTTGAACTCGGTGTGGAAGACGGTCAGCGCCTTCTGCATCATCTCCGCCTGGCGCTGCATCACAATCAGGTCCAACGAACCTTGAATCGCGTCCTGATTCGCCGCTTCGACTGCTCCCTGATGGATTGCGGCGCTCTTTGAAATCATCGGAGTCAGCCCCATCGGCGCAACGTAGCGGTTGGCCCCCTCGGGAGTCAGTTGCGCCACGGCCGGGAAAGCGAAGACCCCCACCGAGGCCACCACGCCGCCCGCCACTGAGAGCGCGCCGTCCGATCCCACCGTTACCTCGCCCGGCGGCACCTGAATCGGCTGGCCGATCGTCGACAGCACGGGCTCATCCGCAGCCGTCACCAATTGGCCGCTGCGCGAGCGGTGGAAGCCGCCGTCGCGGGTGTAGCGGATACCATTTGCTGTCTGGATCTGAAAGAATCCATCGCCCTCGATCGCCAGATCGAGCGGATTGCCGGTCGACTGCAGCGCGCCCTGCGCCATGCTCAGCCGGTCGCCACCCAGCAGGCCAAAGTTGTTGACGGTCCGCCCCAGTTGGGAATCGAGAGCATCCGGCCCCAGCAGTACCGAGCGGAAGAACTCCCGTTCAGCCCGGTAGCCGGGAGTCTGCGCGTTGGCCAGATTGGCCGCCGCTGTGTCCAGTGCTTGGGTTCGCGCCACCAGACCGGTCATCGCCGCATAGTATCCGCTGTCCATCGCACGTTCCTCCGTCGCAGAAAGAAGAGTGCAGATAAGGGACCGGAAAGGAGGGGGAAGAGATTGGAGGAAGTTCAGAATTGAAGTACAGGGGTCAGAGATAAGAGATAAGAGATCAGGGGTCAGAGGTCAGAGATCTGGGGCGCGGAAATAAGCCGGGCGTGAGCGAAGAACTGCGCGTTGACCCCCGAAGCTGCGGGTTGCCCTCTGTAGCTGACCCCTGATCCCTGATCGATGTTTTTATTGCAGGCCATCGCAGATGATAGTCACCTCAAAGCTGGCGTCCTCAAAGCGGTAGGTATGATTGACCTTGAACTCGGGAGCCTGCACGTGAAGATGGTAATCCCGGCCCGTGATGACGGCTGGAACGCTGAGCCCACAGTTGGCGGCCAGGTTCGGCACCTTGCCCTTCCAGGCGCCGGCCAGCATGTTGCAAAGTTCGCCGATCCCATCCTTGACTGTATCGTCGATCTCCTCAAACTCCATGCCCGTCATGCGCTCGGCAATCTTCATTGCCGTCGAACTGCCGCTCCTGAAGACGCAGGCGCCGCTCAACAAGCCGCCAAAGCCCACCACCGCGGTCACCGATTGCTGCTCATCAAGGATGAATGCGCCATCGCGCCGGCAATCGACCCCCAGCATCAGTTGAAAGACCTCCTCCACGCTCGCATCCAGGTTCCGCGGATCGGAGACCAGTTGCACGGATTCACGCAATGAGACCGCCATCGTTCGCTCCATTTCGTCTGTGCCGCCTCCCCGCACTCGCAAGAGAGCGGCCCCACGCGCACCGTTCAACAGCATGTTGATCCCTTCCGGCTACGCCGCGTTCAACAGCGGCAGCACCCGCTCCTTTACCTGCTCGGCTGTAAAAGGCTTGCGGATGTATCCCCGCGCCCCCGCCAAAATGGCTTGCTTCACATGCTCCTCGCTCGATTCGGTGGTAATCATTACCACCGGAACGCCGGGAGCCAGGTTCTGCGCCTTGATCTGGCGCAGGAACTCCAGGCCATCCATCGACGGCATGTTGATGTCGGAGAGAATCAGATCCACCGGCTTGGCCTTCAACATATCCAACCCCTCGGCGCCGTTTCCGGCCTCGTACACCACCAGCGGGTCGAGGCCCGCCTGGCGGAGCGAACGCTCCACAATTTTGCGCATGACCGAGGAATCGTCGACGATCAGGGTTCGTACTTCACTCATGCCCAGGCTCCTCTGCTGATTTGCCTATCGGCGGCTCTTGCGAATTCATGAGCAGGATGCAACGTCCTTTGTCCCTGTCTCAGTGCGCGCCGATTGAACAGATCAGGTCCGCCACCGACGCAGCATCCGGAAGCGGGCCGGCCTGAGGGCGAAGCCGCATCCTGAGCCACAGGCAGTCATGGGCTCTGACCAGGTGGGATTCGAGGGGCTGCGCCCGCTCGATTGCTTTGGCCAGAACCCGGACCGCCGCCGGCTCCGAGCTGGCCTCAATCAGCTCCACAGGTGGAAACTTCGCGCTCAACATGCGCGCATGCGCCGGGCGGAAGAGCGACCCCTGCACCAGCCCAGTCTCGACCCTCAACCCCGTCATGCGCTCGACGGCCAGGGCCAGCACCGGATCCAGCCGCTCCTCAAAACCTAGATAAAGGAGCCTGCCCGCAGCCACACGCAAGGGCAGCGCCCCAAAGGCATCCACGAACAGACGGGGCACCAGCCCCGTCAGCGCTTCGGCATCGTGATATTCCATGGGCAGCACCGGGCAGCTCCATTGCAGGCCCAGAGCTCGGGTCACCAGCTCTTCGCTGACCCCCTGCCGGCGCACCAGCCAGTGGCCCAGCCGTCCTGCCCCCGCCTCCTTCTGCTCCCCCAGCGCCTGGCGCAACTGGCCGGTGGTAATCCAGCCCTGCTCCAGCATCAGCAGGCCAAGTGGGACACGATGACGATGGCTCTGCTCTGCGCTGCCTCTGCCCTCCAACTCACGCTCGACCGCAGCAGCCAGCCGCGCCGCCGTGCATGCCCCCGAACAACTCCAGCCACCTTCAAAGATGGGCGTCGAACGGCTCCGCAAAAGATGCAGCCAGCCCGACCGGCAGCCGGAATGGGCGCAGGTTTGAAAAAATCCAGGCCGTTCTTCCCGCCGGCTGCCCGCCCACATGCTTGCCGGGGCTTCGCGGTGTGAGGGTTCCTCGACCGTACCGCCTTTTTCAGTCATCCGGCGGGGGGCGATCCGCTGCTCCCCGGCCGGGGTTCCACTCAGAATAGGCATCGTATGCTCTCCAGCCGCTTTTTGGGCGCGGCCACCTCGGTAACACGCAGGCCAAAATTGCCGTTCACCAGAACCACCTCTCCGCGCGCCACGATCTTGTCGCCCACGATCAGGTCCACAGGGTCGGCCACATGGCGGTCCAACTGCACCACATCGCCCGGTCCCAGGTCGAGAAGCTCACCCAGAGGCATCTCCCGGCAGCCAAAGCGCAGGGATGCCTCCAGCTCCACATCAAGAAGCAGTTCGATGCCGGGGCTCAAGGCTGCGCCTGGGCTTGAATCCGCCGCCGAGGCGGGCGGAGCCGGCGAATCCGGCCCGGCTTTTTCCGCTCGTTTGGGCGCACGCACCTCGTCGAGGACCAGAATCGTCCAGGCGCGGTCGCCCGATTTCAATTGAAAGGCGCGGGAGACCTTGCTTTCCCCGGCTGTCGGCTCGAACTTCTCGACGCGGCATTTCTTTCCCGTCCTGGCAAGGAACTCCCCGGCCGCCGAGTCGGCCACCTCGCGCAACAGTTCGCCCCAGCCAGCTCGCTGGTCCATCCCCTCGCCGACCAGAGGCGAATCCAGAACCGTGCCATCAAGAACCACCGCTAAACGCCCCTGCTCATCGCCAGCTAGCGTGGCGGCAAAGCCAAAAGCGCTTCCGGCGAGCGGCTTGGGCAGCGACTCGACCAGTTCCGGCTCCCCGGCCAGAGCCTGGGAGAACAAGGCCGTTGCCGCCCCGATCCAACACTCGAGATAGGTCTTCATGCCTCCGCCTCCCCGGCACGCCGCTCAATGCGGGCTCCCCGATGCGGACCGCAGCGGATGGGCTGCGCGTCGAAAAGCGACTGGCCTCCTGCCTGCCAGACTGGCAGCGTGTTGGCGGGCATGTCCAGGCGAAGCACCATTCCCGGCTCCAGGCTTTCGATGGTGCTGGCCTGAAGCCGGACTGTGGGAAGCTGCAGGGAGCCGCCGAAGCGAATGCGGCGCGCCGATGCCTCCATCCGCGCGCGCGTCTCCCCGGCATGGCGGCGGCGCCTGCCCCAGTCCGAGGTCAGCCGCCGCAGAATGGTATTGGCCACCACGGCGGGAAAGGCCAAGTTGAGTAGCCCGGAGCTATGCGGCATGCGAATCTCAAAGCTCAGGCAGAGGGTCTTTTCGGTAACCGACATGATGCGGGCCACCTGGGTTTGCATCTGGCGGCGCTCGAAGTTGAAGCTTAGCCCCACCGGTTGCCAGGCCGCGGTCAGCTCGCGGCAGATGATTTCAACAACGCTGCCCAGAATGGCCTCTTCAATATCGGTCAGCTCGCGCAGCGGGCCGTCCTTGCCCTCGCCGCCCAGCAGCAGGTCGATCACTGGGGGAGCCAGCGCCAGGTCCAGTTGCAGCACCGAGAGCGCCCCCAGCGGCTCCAGCCGCACCGAGGCCACATAGCTGATCTCCGGGATGCGCAGCAGAAACTCGTTGAACTGGATCTGCTCGGCCGAGACCAGGTTGACTTGAAAACGGGTGCGCAGCCACGCGGCCAGGTTGTGGGTCAGATTGCGGGCAAACAGATCGTTCAACATGCTGATGGCGCGCAACTGGTCGTTCGATATCTGCCCAGCCGAGGAGAAGTTGTAGGGCAGAACCTTGGCCCGCACTTCGGGCCGCGATGCGTCCGGCGCAGAACTGCGGGCGGCCTCAAAAAGGGCGTCGATCTCATCCTGCTTAAGCGTCTTCTCCATCAACTGTTACTCCTTGCCTCACTTCCGGTTTTCATCTCTGCATCCTCTCCAACCTGCCCGCCCAACGTGCGGGCAGCTCAGCGCCGCGACCGCTCCAGCGGCTTGCGCATGCCGGGCCGGTCGAAGGCTCCGCGGGTGGCCAAATCTTTGAGCGCGGCGCGAAGATGCACCACAGCCGAGGCATGCACCTGAGAAACCCGCGACTCGACCACCCCCAGCGCCAGGCCGATCTCGCGCATGGTCATCTCCTCGTAGTAATAAAGGGTCATCACCAGCCGCTCCCGATCCGGCAAGTGGGCAATGCCATCGGCCAGACGGTCCTCGAGCTCGCCGCGCAGGCAGCGGAAGAGCGGATCCTCCTCGGGGTGGCCCGGAACATAGGCCAGCTCTTCTTCTCCTGAATCCTCGTTCCGCTCCATGTGCAGGGTGCCAATCTCCAGGCCCTTGAGATCGCCCAGCAACTGCTGGTACTCCTCCAGCCCCAGCCCCATCTCCGCGGCCACATCGGGCTCTCCCGGCGCGTGGCCCAGCCTGGCCGTCAGCGACCGGATGGCCTCCTCGACGGCGCGGCCCTTGCGGCGCAGCTCCCGCGGACTCCAATCCAGGGTCCTCAGGCTGTCCAGAATTGCTCCCCGGATGCGGAACTGCGCATAGCTGCGGAACTGCACCTTCTTGGCCGGATCGAACTTGGCAAAGGCGTCCATCAGCCCCACCACACCGGCCGAAACCAGATCCTCAATGTCCACATGCTGCGGCAGCCGCTCGTGAATGCGCCTGGCCAGAAAGCGGACAATCGGTAGATGTTCGAGCAGGACCCGCTCCTGCTCGCCGGTGAGCGCCTGCACCATTCCCGCCGCGGGCGGATATCCGCCGCTCCCACCCGCCTTACCCCGACACAGTCCGCTTTGGTTGCTTGCCGCGGCCGCCGTTTCGATCCCCATTGATCTCCCCTTTGCCTACCGCCCCGCCGTCAACGCACCGTTCCCACCGGACGCAAACGAATCTCGGGAGGAATCTCCCCTGCCGCGACGACCGCCAGACGAGGCATCACCGGCTCCAGCCAGCGCTTGACGTGATAACGAGCCGAACTTGGGACTAGAAGCACGGGGAGGACCGCGGCGGAGGTGGAACCGATAAGTTGCCTCACAGAATCGGCCAGACGCCGGACCACAGGGGTTCCCGGCGCTGCCTGAGCGGCCAGCAGGCGCTGCCCGGTCTCCGGCGTCAGCGTCGCCAGGATCTCCTCCTCGAGCCCCGGATCGAGCAGCAGAACCGGCAACTGGCCTTCTCCGTCGAGCAGCGGCCGAATCAGCCGCCGCCCCAGCACCATACGCGCGGCCTCGACCAGCGCCACCACACTCTTGTTCACCGGCGCGGTCTCGAGCAGAGCCTCGAGAATCGCGCCCAGATCGCGAATCGAAACCCGCTCGCGCAGCAGCTGCTCGAGAACTTTGCCGACCTCGCCCAGGGTCAGCAGCTTGGGTACCAGCTCCTCCATCAGCTTGGGATGGCTCTCGTTGAGCGAGTCCAGCAGCCGCTTGGTCTCCGCGCGGCCCAGAAGCTCCCAGGCGTGGCGGCGGATCAGCTCGCCCAGATGAGTGGTCATCACCGTCACCGCATCCACCACCGAGTAGCCGGCGGCGATGGCCTGATCCTCCAGAGCCGGAGCAATCCAGATGGCGGGAACCCCGAAGGCCGGCTCCCGCGCCTCCTTGCCCGCCAGCGGACGGCGGCCGGGATCGCCCGAGACCGCCAGCAACTGAGGCCCCTCGGTCTGCCAGCGGCCAATTTCGAGGCCGCGCAGCGAGAACAGGTACTCGCGGGGCCGGAGGCGCAGGTTGTCGGAGATATGCACCGGAGGCACCAGAAAGCCCAACTCGGCGGAGAGGTGCCGGCGCAGGGAGCGAACGCGGCTGAGCAGTTGCCCGCCCTGCTTCTCGTCGACCAGCGGAATCAGCTGGAAACCGATCTCCAGGGTCAGCTCTTCCAGACGCAGCAGAGCGGCCAGATCGCTGCCCTGCGCCTGCTCGGCCTTCTTCTTCTCGCCCGCTCCGAGTTCGGCCGGTGGCGCTGCCTGCGGGCGCGAGGAGACCTGTCGCCCGCCCCAGTAAAGCCCCGCCGCCACAGCCAGAAACGCCAGCTTTGGCAATCCCGGAATCAGGCACATCGCCGCCGAGACCAGGCTGGCCAGGTACAAAGTGGCCGGCTTGGCCAGAAGCTGCTGGCGGATCTCGCCGCCAAGCAGTCCCGCCGAATTGGCCCTGGTCAGGGTGATGCCCCCGGCCACCGAGACCAGCAGCGAGGGAATCAGCGTGACCAGCCCATCGCCCACCGTCAGCACGGTGTAGGTGCGCGCGGCCTCGGAAAGCTCAACCCCCTGCTGCAAGGTGCCAATCAAGAGGCCGGCGACGATGTTGATGCCGGTAATCAAAATCGTGGCCAGCGAGTCCCGCTGGTTGAAGCGCGCCGCGCCGTCCATGGCGCCGTAGAACTCGGCTTCGCGGGCGATCGCCTGACGGCGCCGGCGGGCCTCGGCCTCGTCGATCAGCCCCGCGTTCATGTCGGCGTCGATGGCCATCTGCTTGCCCGGCAGAGCATCGAGGGTAAACCGGGCTGTGACCTCGGCGGTACGCACCGCTCCGTGCGAGACCACCAGGAATTGAATGGCGATCAGGGCCAGAAAAAGTACGAAGCCGACCACGTAGTTTCCGCCGACGACGAACTGCCCGAAAGCCTCGATCACCTTGCCGGCTGCCGCCGTACCCTCCGATCCGTGCAGCAGAATGCGGCGGCTCGAAGCGATGTTCAATGCCAGCCTGAAGAGCGTCAACAGCAGCAGCAGGGTGGGAAAGACGCTGAGTTCCACCGCCCGCCGGATCTGGACCGCCGAGAGGAAGACGATGATGGAGGCAGCCATCGAGAGCGCCAGCAGGAAGTCCAGGCCCGCGGCCGGGAGCGGCACCAGCATGACGAAGATCACGCTGATGGCGGCCAGCGGCAGCACGTACTCGCGCAGCCGTTGCAGGATGGACAGATGGGGCAGTGTGCCCGCGGCCAGGGCGGCGGTGCTCATTGGGAACCTCCTCGAATAGGCGGCTCGCCGGAGCCGGGTTGCTGGAGTCCACTTGCTGCTCGATAGGCGGCCTGCGCCCTGGCCCGCGCCGCTGTCTCGCGGGCGCGGCGCTCGCGCAACTCGGCCTCCACGCGCTGGCGGTAGAGATAGGCCAGAATGGCGGCTACCGCCGCGTAGAGATCGAAGGGAATCGCTTGCCCGACCTCGACCGAGCGGTAGAGCGATCGGGCCAGCGGAGGATTCTCGATAATCGGCACGCCCGCCCAGCGGGCCTCGGCCTTGATCTCCTCGGCCAGCAGATTGCGGCCCTTGGCCACCACGTTGGGCGCCTCCATGGTGGTGAAGTCGAAGGCGAGAGCCACGGCATAGTGGGTGGGGTTGGTCAGCACCACGGCGGCTTTTGAAACATCGGCCTTCACACGGCGGCGGCGCATCTGGCGCTGCAGGTTGCGAATGCGGCCGCGAATCTGCGGATTGCCCTCGGTCTGCTTCATCTCCTCGCGCATATCCTGGCGGCTCATCTTCAGCCGCGACTCCCGGCTCTGCCACTCCACCAGGTAGTCGATGGCAGACCAGGCGAAGAGCAGCCAGGCCGCGGTGAGAAGCAGCCCGTAAACATCCGAGCCCAGCAGTTCCAGCCGCTCCGTCGAGAACGGCGGCACGGTCAACTGCCGCGCCATGCGCTGCACGGCGAAGACTGCCAGCAGACCCGCCGGGATGAGCGACTTGCCCATGCGGGCAGCGGCGCGCAGAGAGAAGAGGTTCTTGAGGTTCGAGACTGGGTTGATGCGGTCCGCCTTGAAGCCGATCGCCCCGGCATAGACGTTCACGCCGCCGGTCTGCATAATCCCCGCCCCCAGAGCGGCCGCGGCCACCGCCGCCATGACAACGCCTGGCGGACCCAGAACAGCCAGCCCCAGCCGGCGCAGGGCATAGAGCGTGGGCTTCATCTGCTCCGGCTCCCAGTGCGCGGGGGTTCCCAGAGCGAGAAAGGCGGCAAAGGTTCCGCGCCAGGCGATCAGCAATCGGCTGCCCAGTGTCCCCAGCACCATCACCCCAGCCAGCGTTCCAGCCGCGGAAGAGAGTTCGCGGCTGTGCAGAACGTCGCCTTCCTTGCGCGCCTCGTCGCGGCGGTGCTGCGTTGCCTGTTCCGATCGCTCTCCGGCCATTGCCTACCCTCCCAGCCCAGGAATCGAACCCGGTCCGGCGCCCGGCGTGGCGATCAGCCGCTCGGCCATATCCAGCAACCCGGCGAAGCGGGCCTCAATAAAGCGCGGCCACAAAGCCAGCGCGCCGATCAGCAGGGCAAAACCCGTCAGCGTCTTCAAGGGCACCGTCAGGCTCATCACCGGCAGCTGCGGGCTGAGCTTACCCAAGAGAGCCACAGCGACCTCGACCAGCATGGTTGCGGCCAGCACCGGCGCGGCCAGCTCCAGAGCGGCGAGAAAAATGCCGGAGGCGGCGCGTACGATCACCAGCGCGTTCATCGGCGCCAGCGCATAGCAGCCCAGGGGCGCCACGCGAAAGCTGCGCGCCATCGAAGCCAGTAATATCCTGTCCAGCCCGGTCCCGATCACCACCAGCGTGCCCATCAGCTGAAACAGATCGCCCATCAGCGGCGTCTGGATCGACGAAGTCGGGTCGAGCAGATTAACCATCGAGAAGCTGAACTGCACCCCGGCAATCTGGCCGGCAAAGAGAAGCATCTCGTTCAACAGCGCGAGCGTCAGCCCGTAGACCAGCCCCACGGCCAACTCGCCCAGGAGCGCGGAAAAGCCGAGAGTGATCCGCGCGTGGGGCAGCGTGGCCACCAGAGGAGCCAGCAGAAATGCGACAGCCCCCACAAAGACCGCCTTGGTGCGCAACGTCAGAGCGGTCGAAGAGAAGAACGGAGCAAAGGCCACCATCCCGCTCACCCGCACCAGGGCCAGGGTCATTGCGCTCAGAAAGCTCGTCCACTCCGGCAAGGTTCCCTCCACTGGGTTAGCGGAGTTAGCGGTGTTAGCCGCGCTTCGCGCGTGTGAGCGGCGTTTACCACCGCAAGCCACGCTCACTCCGCCAACTCCGCTCGCACCGCTAACTCCGCTATCCCAGGTACCGGTGAAAGTCCGTCAGCAACAGCCGTGTATAAGCCGCCATGCGGGCCAGGAACCACGGCATCCCCACCAGCAGAATCATGGCCACCGCCGCCAGCCGCGGCACACTGGTCAAGGACTGCTCCTGCAAGCTGGTCAGGGTCTGGATGAGGCTGAGCACAAAGCTCAGCAGGGCCGCTGCGATCAGCACCGGCGCGGCCAGGATCATGGACTCCTTCATCAGCTGGCGCATCAGTTCCGCAACCATGTCGGGCGTCATCGCGTCTCCTTACCAAATCCCGTCAACAACGGCTCAAAAGCTCTTCAACAGCGAGTTAGCCAGCAGGTTCCAGCCATCCACCATCACAAACAGCAGAATCTTCAATGGCGTCGAGATCACCACCGGCGGCAACTGGAACATGCCGATCGATGTGGTAATCGAAGCCGTAACAATGTCGATCATCAGGAAGGGGAGATAGAGCACCGCGCCGATGGCGAATCCGGCCTTCAGTTCCGAGAGAATGTAGGCCGGAACCACCACGCGCATGGGCAGGTCGGCGGGCTTGTCGGGGCGCGGAATCTGCCCCGCCGCGGTAAACAGGGCCAGGTCTTTCTCGCGGGCATAACGCAGCAGGAAGAGCTTCATCGGCTGCGATCCCCGATCAATCGTCTCCCAGCCCGTGATCTGCCCGGCGCGATACGGCTCAACCGCCTGCTGGTCCACCTGATTGAGCACCGGAGTCATCAGGAACCAGGTCATCATCAGGGCCAGCCCCATCAGCGTGGGATTCGAGGGCGCGGTCTGCGTGCCCAGTGCCTGGCGCAGAAAGTGAAAGACCACCAGCAGCCGCACCAGCGGCGTCATGGCCATCAGAATCGCGGGCAGCAGCGTAATCAGCGTCAGGATAAAGAGAATCGTCCACGGCGTCGCATCCGAGGGGTGAAGACGAGCGTTGAGATCGGGCAGCAGGGGCGCAGGCGCCTCGGTCGCCACACGCACGGCAGCCCACAGAGCTACCATGAGATCCTCGCAAAGCGATCCGCCGAGGGTCGTGCCACCGGATGCGAAAACGGGATGATCCGGCCTCGCAAAGAGCCCGGATTGCCTCTTCCTCCCTCGCAATCCAGCGGATAAAATGCCGGCGCCCCCTCCGCCGATGTGACCACCAAGAACCGTTTGCCCTCAGCCTCGACCAGGGCCAGCGACTGCCGTGGAGCCAGAGCGATGCGCTCAACCAGCGCCAGCCGCGGCTGCGGGCGGCGCGTCGTGCGCAGCCTGCCGAGCAGCCAACAGCTCAGCCATCTGGCCAGCCCGCCGACCTGCTTCAGCGCCGATCTTTCCTTCCCGTCTCCCTCGTGCTTCATCCCAGTCCCTTATTCCCTAGTCCCTCAGTCCCTAGTCCCTCAGTCCCTTAGTCCCTGTCTTTCACGCCAGCCGGGTTACGCGCACTGCCAGTTGCAAATCGATCACCTCAAATTCGCTCCAGGCCAACTGCACCTCGCCTGCGGCAAGCGGCATATCCTCGCCGTGGCCCCATTGGGTCTCGATCAACTGCCCTGGTTCGAGAGCCAGCAAGTTGCGCACGCGAAACTCGCGCACTGGGATCGCCACATCCAGCTCCACCGGCAGCCGCGACACGGGCCCGCTCAGGGCAATCAGATCGCCCTCTTCCGGCACGTGAGCCAAAGGCACCAGCGCCTGCTCGGCGGCTATCTCGGCCGCGCCCGCTCTCTCGGTCTCCTGCGGCAGCTTGCCCGCCGCCGGCAGTGTTTGTGCGGTAGCCATGTACTGAGCAGACAAGCAGAAACATGACCATAAGCGGTACAGAGGGATTGGAAAGAACTAAGGAACCTCTCCATCTGCCGTTCAAACGCCGCACTTCCTCCCGGAGGGAGGGGAGGAAAATAGCCCAGGATGGAGCGAAGCGCAATCCTGGGAAAGCATTCCAAACAGAATCTTCCGCCCCGTAGGGGCAGAGCGAACCTGGATTAGGCCTGCATCGCCGTTCTTGCGGTTGCCC